>Ga0209415_10000511_pt1 | contig 72079 bp, 82 predicted proteins | sample PeaSoiSIISIP2007_FD_187696 | JGI IMG/M metagenome (GOLD analysis project Ga0209415, IMG submission 187696) | Peat soil microbial communities from Weissenstadt, Germany - SII-SIP-2007 (SPAdes) (version 2) | ecosystem: Environmental > Terrestrial > Soil > Wetlands > Peat | place: Germany...
GTGCGCGGCTTCATCGCCAGCACGGTCTTCAACAGCGGCAGCATCTCGATCGCCTCGCGCCAGCCGCCCGGCGGCTCAGGCTGCTTCAGGAAGGCGAGGGTCTCGCCCACCTCGCGCAGCCGGTCGGGGGTGCGGTCCATCGCCAGCGCGACGCGCTCGATCGTGCCGAAGAGATTGGTCAGGACCGGCATGTCATAGCGCCCGCCGCCCTCGCGCACGACGTGCTCGAACAGCACCGCCGGCCCGGCCTCGGCGAGGAGCCGCGTGTGGATCTCGGTGATCTCGAGATGGGGCGAGACCGGCACCGCGACCCGCCGCAACAAGTGATCGCGCTCGAGGCGCGTCATGAAGTCGCGGAGCGAGGCATAGGGCATGGCAAGCCTTTGGCAAGGAAGTTGCTGGACTATATGTCGGGCGCGGGTCCGCAATCTATCGGTCCCGCCGCGGTCCCGGGTCCCGGCGGAGGAGTGTCATGCGGTATTGGGTGGTGGGCGGCGAGTACACCGACACGAGCTTCCGGGCCCTCGCGCCCGGTGCGCGCGAGGAACGCTTCGGCCCCTATTTCAACTATGACGAGGCCTATTCGGCGTGGTCCGCCCGCGCCCGCGCCACGGTCGACGACGCCTGCGTGCGCTATCGCATTCAGGCCGACGAAGAGAAGGCCGCCTGAACCCTAGGCCGAAAGCCGCCACACCACCGTCTCGCGCGAGGTCCGGTCCTCGAGCTCGAGCGGGGTCGTGACGACATAGCGTGCGCGTTCTTCGAGCCCGCTGCCCGGCAGATAGGCACGCCCCGGATCGCCCAGCAGCACCAGCGCCCCCGACGCGGCGCATGCCCTGAGCCATGACGTCAGGCGCTCGGCGAGCGGGCGCTCGTAGCACATGTCGCCGGCGAGGACGCAGTCCCAGCGCGGCGCCGTGCCGATCAGGTCCGCGCTTTCGACCGCGACCGCGACGCCGTTCGCACGCGCGTTGAGTTGAATGGCGCTGACCGCGAAGGGATCGGGCTCCCCTGCAAGGACGTCGCCCGCGCCCGCCATCGCGGCGGCGATCGCCACCAGGCCGGAGCCGGCGCCGAAATCCAGCACTCGCCGGCCGCGCACCAGGTCGCGATGATCCAGCACATGGCGCGCCAGCGCCTGCCCGCCGGCCCAGGCGAAGGCCCAGTAGGGCGGCGGCAACTGGCTGCGCGCGAGGCTTTCCTCGGTCGCCTGCCACAAGGGCGTGATCTCGGTGGCGAGATGGAGCCTGATCTCCGGCACCAGCGGCGGCGCGGCCAGCACCGTGTTGGCGCGGACGAATTCCTCGTACAGGTTCCCGCTCATTGCGGCGACAGCACATGCGCCGCGACGATGCCGGCCAGCATGAGCCAGCCGGTCAGGCGATTGGAGCGGAACTTGCGCAGGCAATCGGCGGGATCGTCGAGCGCGACCTTCGCCGCCTGCCACGCGAACTGCGCCGCGACCAGGACAAGCGCCGCGTAGAACCAGGCGTCGAGTCCGGCCGAAGCGCCTGCGGCGGCCCACAACGCAATCGCACCCGCGTAGAACGCGAAAAGGAAGGGCCGCGTGCGCGGCCCCAGCGCCAGCGCCGCCGACTTGACGCCGATCAGCGCGTCGTCCTCCTTGTCCTGGTGGGCGTAGATCGTGTCGTAGCCGAGGGTCCAGCAGATGCCGCCGAGATAAAGCAGCAGCGCCGGCCAGCCGAGCCCGTCGCGCACGGCGGCGTACCCCATCAGCGCGCCCCAATTGAAATTGAGGCCGAGGAAGAATTGCGGCCAATAGGTCACGCGCTTCATGAAGGGATATGTCGCGATCAGCAGCAGCACCGCGACGCCGAGCACGATCGCGGTGCGCGGCAAACTCGCCAGCACCGCCGCGCCGATGGCGAGCTCGAGCAGCATGAAGAGTGCTGCCTGCCGCACGCTGACCGCGCCGCTCGGGATGGGGCGCGTCCTGGTGCGCGCGACCTTTGCGTCGAAGTCGCGGTCGGCGATGTCGTTCAAGGTGCACCCGGCGCCGCGCATCGCCACCGCGCCGATCCCGAACAGCACGATGAGCCGCCAGTCGGGCCAGCTCCGGGCCGCGAGCGCGATCCCCCACCAGCCCGGAAACAGTAGCAGCCAGGTGCCGATCGGCCGGTCGAGACGGGCGAGGCGGATATAGGGGCGGAGAGCCGGCGGCGCGTGACGGTCGGCCCAGTCGCCGCTATGGATGTCGCTCATCTCAGGCCCGGGGCGCCCGCCACGGGGCGCCCGCGCCTCAGGCGGCGCTCGCGGCCTGCGCGTTCTTGGCGATGCGGTCGAAATCGTCCATCAGCATCTTGCAGACGCGGCCGGGGGTGAAGCGGTACTGGCCGATCTCGGACACCGGCGTCACCTCGGCGGCGGTGCCGGTGACGAACACCTCCTGCGCCTTGGCCAGCTCGTCCGGCATGATGGCGCGCTCGACGATCTTGAGCTGGCGGGCGCGAGCCAGCGCGATCACGGTCTGGCGCGTGATGCCGTCGAGGAAGCAGTCGGGCGCCGGCGTGTGCAACTCGCCGTCGATCACCAGGAAGATGTTGGCGCCGGTGCCCTCGGCGAGCTGGCCGCGCCAGTCGAGCATCAGCGCGTCGTCATAGCCCGCCGCCTCGGCGTCGTGCTTGCACAACGTGCAGATCATATAGAGCCCGGCGGCCTTGGCCTGGGTCGGCGCGGTATGGGGCGCGGGCCGGGCCCATTTGGCCCAGCACATGCGGATGCCCTTCATCTTGGCGTCGGGCGAGAAATAGGCCGGCCATTCCCACACCGCGATGGCCAGGTGGATCTTGGTGAGCTGCGCCGCGACGCCCATCTGCTCGGCGCCGCGCCAGGCGATCGGCCGGACATAGCCGTCGGATATCCCCTGGGCGCGCACCACCTCGTTCGAGGCGGCCTCGATCTCGGCGAGGCTGTAAGGCACCTCGAATCCCAGGATATGGCCGGAATTGATCAGGCGCTGCGAGTGCTCGCGCAACTTGAAGATGCGGCCGCCATAGACCCTTTCCCCCTCGAACACGCAGCTTGCATAATGTAAGGCGTGGGTGAGAACGTGCGCTTGCGCGCTGCGCCACGGCACGAGCTTGCCGTCGTACCAGATCCAGCCGTCGCGATCGTCGAAGGGGATGATGGCCATGTCAGCGTTCCTCGTGCCGCGCCCGCGCCGGCATTATGTCGGATTTCCCCAGGCGCGGCCCAGGGATTTTCCGACGGAGACGGAAATAAGTCAACATGGCTGACATAAAACCGTCCGCCGCCGCCGCCCGCGAGGAGGAGCTGCGCCAGGCGATGGAGCTGCTCTACTTCGCTTATCGCGATTTCACCGCCGAGCCCGACGCGATGCTGGCGCGCTACGATTTCGGGCGGGCGCATCACCGCGTCATCTATTTCGTCGGCCGCCACCCGCAGATGAGCGTGACCGACCTGCTGACCATCCTGCGCATCACCAAGCAGAGCCTGTCGCGCGTCCTGAGCCAGCTCGTCTCCGAGGGCTTCATCGTCCAGCGCCCGGGCAGCCGCGACCGGCGCCAGCGCCTGCTCGAGCTGACGCCCAAAGGGGTCGAGCTCGAACGCGCGTTGTCCGAGACCCAGCGCCACCGCATCGCCAAGGCCTATCGCGAGGCCGGCAGCGCCGCGGTCGACGGCTTCAAGCGGGTCATGCTGGGCATCATGTCGAGCGAATCCGATCGCCGCCGCTTCGAGCGGCCGCCCAAGCGCTGAGCGCCGATGGAGGGCGAGCGGCATCTCCTGGTGGTGGACGACGACGCGCGTCTGCGCGAGCTGCTGCGGCGCTATCTCACGCTCGAGGGGTTCCGCGTCACCACCGCCGTCGATGCCGTCGAGGCACGCGCCAAGCTCACCGCCTTCGCCTTCGATCTCCTGATCGTCGACGTGATGATGCCGGGCGAGGACGGCTATGCCTTCACCACCAGCCTGCGCGAAGGCAGCCGCATCCCGATCCTCCTGCTCACCGCCATGGCCGAGCCGCGCAACCGGATCACGGGGCTGGAGCGCGGCGCCGACGATTATGTGGTGAAGCCGTTCGAGCCGCGCGAGCTGGTGCTGCGCATCCGCAATATTCTCCAGCGCGTGCCGCGCGAGGCGGAGACGGCGCCGGCGCACGAGGTGCGGTTCGGTCCCTATGTCGTCGATCTGCGGCGCGGGGAATTGCTGTGCGGCGGCGAGCCGGTGCGGCTCACCGAGGCCGAGACGGCGCTGCTGCTGGCGTTGGCGCGGGCGCCGGGCGAGGCGCTGACACGCGCGGCCTTGTCGCTCGAGGCGCAGCTGCGCGGCACCGCGCGCCAAGTCGACGTGCAGATGACGCGGCTGCGGCGCAAGATCGAGCGCGACCCGAAATTCCCGCGTTATCTCCAGACCGTGCGCGGCACCGGCTACCGGCTGCAGCCTGATTGAGGCCGGTGATGGAGGTGACCTTCATCGGCAGCGGCGACGCGTTCGGCAGCGGCGGGCGGTTCAATACCTGCTTCCTCCTCGCCGGCGCGCGCTGCCGCATCCTGGTCGATTGCGGCGCCTCCTCGATGGTGGCGCTGAAGCGCGCCGGGATCGCGCCCAACGGCATCGACGGCGTGGTTCTGAGCCATCTTCACGGCGATCATTTCGGCGGGCTGCCGTTCTTGCTGCTCGACGCGCATCATCTGAGCCGGCGCGAGCGCCCGTTCTTCGTGCTGGGGCCGCAAGGGTTCGGCGACCGGCTCGAGGCGGCGCAGGAGGCGCTCTTTCCCGGCTCGAGCAAGACGGCGCTGCGCTTTCCCCTGGTGCTCGAGGAAATCACCGCGGGCGTGCGCGCCGCGCGCGACGGCTTCGCGGTCACGCCCTTTCCCGCCAACCATTCGGCCGGGGCGCCGTGTCATTCGCTGCGCATCGAGATGGACGGCAAGGTGGTGACCTATTCCGGCGATACCGGCTGGACCGACGCGCTCTACGAGGCCGCGCGCGGCGCTGATCTGTTCATCTGCGAATGCTCGAGCTTCGAGCGCATGCTTGCCGGCCATCTCTCATACGCCGAGCTGGCGCCGCGCCTTGCCTCGCTCGGCGCCCGGCGCGTTATCCTCACCCACATGAATCCCGACATGCTGGAGCAGGTCGGTAGCTTGCCGCACGAGACCGCCGCGGACGGGATGACGCTGGTCGTGTGAGGCTCACCCCGCAAAACGAAACGGGCCGCCCAAACAGGGCGGCCCGGCAGCGCGCGAGGGATCGACTACGGCGCGGCTTGTAACGTTAGCGGAGCGCGCCGTTCTTGGCCTGGGCGCTCATCTCGCTGAGGCTCTCGGTGAAGCGCTTGGAGATCACTTCGAACGCCTCGGTGTTGGCCTTGCTGAACATCTCGGCGAGCTCGCGAGCGTTGGCCATGCCCTTCTCGAAGGCCTGCTTGGCGAACTCGGCGTTCTTGGCGAAGCGCTCCTCGGGAGCGCTCGGCTGCACCATCTCGCGGATGGCGCTCGAGGCGCCTTCCATCGCTTCGCGGGCGATCTCGACCTGGCGGCGCGCCACGGCCTGCACGCCCTCGACGGCAAGCTGGTTCGCCTGGGTGATGGCTTCGATGTTCTTGCGCTGGGTCGCCATCGCGGTCTCGGCATCGAAGCCGGGCAGCTTGAAGTTGGCAAACGCCTTGGTCATGTCGACGTCGAAGAAGGGGTTCTTACCGTTCTGCATGGGGCGGGTCCTCGGGACGGAGTTGGGGGCAGTCATATTGCACTGCACAATGACCAATATGAGGGCAGACGTTGCCATGGTCAAGCCTAGAAGGATAAATTTTTTGCAATGCAATAATATGTCAGGCGGCGGTCGCCTCGGCCTTCCTGCGGCCGCGCGGCAGGAGCCGGCACAGCGACTCGCCCCGGCGCAGGCCGCGGTCCAGCGCGGCCATGGTGCGGGCCAGGTCGGCGCTGTCGTCGGCGAGGAAAACCCGCAGCACGGACAGGTGCAGCGCCATGGTTCCTTGTATGAGCAGCCGTCCCTTGCATCCCACAGTAGAAATATCCGAGGCCTCCAGCATCCAGCGCATCGACCGCTTGAGGAGGGCCATCCCGAGGAGCGAAGACGGGTGGCCGATGCCGTCACGGACGATGGCGCGAACCGCGCCGCGATGCGGCTTGAGCGCGTCGAAACGCCGCATCATGGTGTCGAACAGCCGCTCGCGCGCGCTCTCGTGCGCGTCGGGGGCGGCGCCCTCGAGCACGCTCAGGTCGGTCCGGCGTACGAAGGCGGCCAGGATCGCGCCCTTGGAGCGATGCAGCGCATAGGCCTCGTGGAGCTTGAGGCCGGCTTCCTCGGCGATCTCGGCAAGGCTGGTCCGGCGCCAGCCCTGGCGCGCGGCCAGCGCCAGCGCGGCGTCGATCAGGCGGTTCTCCGGCGTGCCGTCGGCGTGCTGCTTGCGCGGCGCTCTCGTCCTCGCCATGCGATCCTCCCGGGCCTTCCGCTCAGGGATATGATCGCAAAAGCCTCAGTCCGCAAGCTCGCGCGAGCGCCGCGTCGCCGCCGCCACCGCCTTGCGCAGCAGCGGCTCGAGCCCGTCCGCCGCCATCAGCACGTCGAGCGCGGCGCGCGTGGTCCCGCCCGGGCTGGTCACCGCCTCGCGCAAGCTCGCCGCGCTTTCGCTCGATTGCCGCGCCAGCTCGCCGGCGCCCGCCACCGTCGCGCGCGCGAGCTGCAGCGCCAGCGCCTGGGGCAGGCCCGCCTCGACCCCGGCTTGCGCCAGGCACTCGATCAACAGGAACACATAGGCCGGCCCGCTGCCCGACACCGCCGTCACCGCGTCCAGCAGTCCCTCGTCCTCGACCCACGCCACTTCGCCCACCGCCGCGAGCAGGCGGTCGCACAGGCCGCGCGCGGCTGGATCGACGCGCGGGCTGGCGCAGGCGACGGCGATGCCGCGGCCGATGGCGGCGGGCGTGTTCGGCATCGCGCGCACCACCGCCGCCTGCGCGCCGAGCTGGCGCGCGAAATAAGCGAGCGTCTTCCCCGCGGCGATCGACAGGAACGGCGTCGCGGCGGCGAAGCGGCGATAGGCAGGCGCGACCTGGTCCAAGGATTGCGGCTTGACCGCGAACACGATGGCCTGCGGCACGGCATCGGGCGCCAGCGCGGCGGGATCGGCGAGGAGCGTGACTTCGCGCGCATGAGCGCTGGGCGACGGCGTCCCCGGCTCGATCACGATGTAGGACGCGGCGATCTTGCGCTCGCGCCAGCCCGCCAGCAGGGCCCCGCCCATCTTGCCGCAGCCGACGAGCAGGATCGGTCGGGCGAGTTGGTCCGCCGCGCTCACGCCTCGCCGATCGGGTCGATCATCGCCGAGGCGATCGCCTCCTCGGGGTTCTTGCCGCCCCACACGACGAACTGGAACGCCGGATAGAAGCGCTCGCACTCGGTGATCGAGATGTCGACCAGGTCCTCGATCTGCTCGACGCTGGCGCTGCCCGCGCCGCGCAGCAGCACGCCGTGGCGGAAGGACGGCGACTGGTCGCTGGGCGCCAGATCGAAATGGCCGAACCACATGCGCTCGTTCACCGTCGCCAGCAGCTCGTAGACGGGGCCGCGACGGGGCCGCGGCACCTTCATCTCGAAGCCGCACGAGAAATGCAAAGCGCTCATCTCGCGCTGCCACACGAACAGGAGACGATAATCGCACCACCTTCCGGCGATCTCGACCACCAGCTCCTCGTCGCTGGCGCGGTCGTGGCGCCACTCGTTGGCGAGCACGACCTCTTCCACAAGATCGATCGGATTGGGGGCCTGGAGCGCGGTGTCGAGTGCCGGAGTGGTCATGGCGGCCGCCTTCGGTCAATCACGGGTGGCGATCCGATATCTAGTAGAGCGCGCGACCGGTCACCACTAGATATGCAAATTGCCAGACGCTTCGCCGGGGCGCAAGCCCCGTTTTCCTGAAACGCGCGGAGGCCGGCACTCGTTGCTCAGGTCGGGGCGTCCTCGGCGTCCTTGGGCGGGCGCGGGGCCCGCTTCGGGGCGGCGGCGAGCCGCGCCTCCAGCGCCTCGAGCCGCGCCTCGAGCTGCTCCTGCGCGAGCCGCGCCTTGGCCGCCATGGCCTGGACCGCGTCGAACTCCTCGCGCCGCACCAGGTTCATGCGGTCGAGCACGCGCTCGACCTGCTCGTGGATGCGGGTCTCGAGCTCGGCCCGCATGCCGGCGAGCGTCCCCAGCGCGCCGCTCGCGACGCGGGCGAGATCGTCGAACAGCCGGTTCTCGGTCGTCATGCTCGCCTCCTCGGCAAATGCGCCGCCGGCCCAGCATAGCGCAAGGCAGGCATCATTCGATCACCCGGTCGGCGCGGACGATCAGGCTTGGCGGGATGGTCAGGCCCAGCGCCTTCGCGGTCTTGAGATTGATGACCAGCTCGAACCTGGTCGGAAACTCGATCGGCAGGTCGCCGGGCGACGCGCCTTTCAGGATCTTGTCGATGTAGCCGGCAGCGCGCCGGAAATTCTCGTCGAACTTGACGCCGTAGCTCGCGAGCCCGCCAGCCTCGATGCCAGAGCGATCTTGGAAAACGAGCGGCACATGCGACGCCATCGTCAATTCGAGGAGGAGCGGCCGCACCGAGTTGAATAATCCGTTTCCCGGCACGATGAGGGCCTGAACTTTCGCTCCGACCAGACGCTGCAGCGACGCGCGGACTTCATCAATCGTTGACGCTTCGGCAATCACGATCTCGATCCCGCTTGCTTGCGCAGCAGAGGTGATTTCTTGCGTCGCGGGTCCCGCATCGGGACTCGACGGGTTGACGAGCAAGCCGATTCTGGCGACGCCGGGGATTGCGTCGCGCGTCAGTTCGACCAGCTTGCCAAACATTCGATCGACGAGTTGCGAAAGCCCCGTCACGCTACCGCCCGGATGCGCGTAGCTGGCGGCAAGGCGCGGGATTAAAGCGGGGGTCAGAATCGGGCAGACAATCGGCACGGACGGCGCCACGCTGTTCGCGGCGACGGCGGCGCTCGGCGACTGCGCAAGTATGACGTCCGGATTCGATTGCAGCAGTTCCCGGGCCAATCCCGGCAGCCGGCTTACGTCCCCGTCGGCGTCGCGCTCGTCGATGTCCAGCGTTTGGTCCGCGATATACCCGAGGCTCTTGAGCCCATCGCGCAATGCAGCGTAGCTGTCCGCAAACGCAGCCTTGCTCGGCAAGTTGAGAATGCCGAGCCGCGAGCGGCCTTGCGCCGCGCGCCGCGAACGGCAGCGCAGCCGCGATGCCGCCGAGCGCCGCGACGAAGTCCCGCCGTCTCATGCTGTCCTCCCCCAAGGCCCCGGCGAAAGATACCACATTGGATCATGCCGGTTCGGGCGGAATCGGCTATAAGGCCGTGCGTCCTTCGACTATGCGAGCTTTGCTCGCTCCGCTCAGGATGAGGGAATTTTCTTTATGCCATCGAAGATTTTCCTCACCCTGAGCGGAGCGAAGCGTAGTCGAAGGGCGCAGGATCGGTTTGCAGCGTGACATGACGCTGCCCTATCCCTTCACCGACCCGACGGCGCCGATCGCGCTGGCGCTGCACGTCCCCGAGTTCCACCTCTTCGGGCTCGACATCGGCCCGCTCGAGTTCGACATCCGCTGGTACGCGTTGGCATATATCGCCGGGCTCTTGACCGGGTGGCGCTATTGCCTGGCGCTGGTGCGGAAGCCGCCGCCGGTGGCGCGCGCGCTCGACATGGACGATTTCCTGGTGTGGGCGACGCTCGGCGTCGTGCTCGGCGGACGCAGCGGCTACGTGCTGTTCTATCGCCCGGCCTATTACCTCGATCATCCGAGCGAGATCCTGCAGGTGTGGCACGGCGGCATGTCGTTCCACGGCGGCGCGCTCGGCGTGCTGGTGGCGATGGTGCTGTTCTGCCGCCAGCGCAAGATCGCGCTCTTGGGCTTCGCCGACATCATCGCCTGCGCCGTGCCGATCGGCCTGTTCTTCGGCCGCATCGCCAACTTCATCAACGGCGAACTGTGGGGGCGGGTGAGCGACGTGCCCTGGGCCATGGTCTTCCCGTCCGACCCGGACCAGCTCCCGCGCCATCCGAGCCAGCTCTACGAAGCGACGTTCGAGGGGGCGGTGCTGTTCGTGGTGCTCTATTTGCTACAGCGTTCGGATTCGATGCGAAGGCGCCGCGGCACCCTCACCGGCGCGTTCCTGATCGGCTATGCGCTCGCCCGCATCGTCGGCGAGACCTTCCGCCAGCCCGACGCCAATCTGGGATTCCTCATCGTCGGCACCACCATGGGGCAGCTCCTGTCGCTGCCGCTCCTGCTGGGCGGCGCATTACTCGTTTGGTACGCATGGCGGAAACCCTTACCGGCGTGAGCGCGCCGCTCCTGGCGCATCTTGCCCGGCGCATCCGCGCCGCCGGCCCGATCAGCGTCGCCGCCTACATGGACGAGGCGCTGTTTCATCCGCGCTGGGGCTATTACGCGACGCGCGATCCGTTGGGCGCGGGCGGCGACTTCATCACCGCGCCCGAAGTGAGCCAGATGTTCGGCGAGCTGATCGGGCTGTGGTGCGCCGAGCTGTGGCGGCGCCTGGGCGCGCCCGGGCGCGTCACGCTGGTCGAGCTCGGCCCCGGCCGCGGCACGCTCATGCGCGACGCGCTGCGCGCGGCGCGGCTGGTGCCGGGCTTCAACGATGCGCTCGAATTGCACCTCGTCGAGCGCAGTCCGGTGCTGCGCGCGATGCAGGCCGACACGCTAGCGGGATTCGCGCCGCGCTGGCACGACGATCTCGCCACGGTACCGGCGGGACCGATGCTCCTCGTCGCCAACGAGTTCCTGGACGCGCTGCCGATCCGCCAGTTCGTGCGCGCCGCCGATTGCTGGCGCGAGCGCATGGTCGCGCTGGACGGCGACGCGCTCGCCTTCGCGCTCGATCCCGATCCCGCGACGGAGTCAAGCCTGCCGGACGCCGCGCCCGGCGCCATTCGCGAGACCAGTCATGCTGCACGCGCGATCGCCCGCGCGATCGGCGCGCGGCTCGCCCGCGACGGCGGCGCCGCGCTCATCATCGATTACGGCTACGGGCCGGGCGGGCTCGGCGAAACGCTCCAGGCGGTGCGCCGCCACGCCAGGCATGACGTGCTCGATGCGCCGGGGAGCGCCGACCTCACCGCCCATGTCGATTTCGCGGCCATCGCGGAGGCGGCGGGTTCGGCCGGCGCGCGCGTCGCGGGGCCAATGCCGCAGGGCGCGTTCCTGCGTGCGCTCGGCATCGAGGCGCGCGCCGCCCGGCTCCTGGCGATTGCATCGCCCGACCAGGCGGCGCTCATCCGCAGCGCCTGCCGGCGCCTCATCGATCCTGCCGGGATGGGGCTGCTCTTCAAGGTCATGGCGCTGGCCCATCCGGCCGCGCCTGCGCTCGCGGGCTTCGACGGGGAGGCGGCGTGATGTTGCGCCTGGCCGCGCTCGAGGCCGCGAACGTGCGCCACGCCTTCTTCACCCGCGCGGGTGGCGTCAGCGAAGGCATCTTCGCCGGGCTCAATTGCAGTCTCGGATCGGGCGACGATCGCGCCAAGGTCGCGGAGAACCAAGCCCGCGCGATGGCATCGCTCGGCCTCGCGCCGGACCGGCTGGTCACCGGCTACCAGGTCCATGGCAGCGCGGTCGCGCTGGTCGAGGCGCCGTGGCGGTACGAGGACCGGCCGCGGGTCGACGGGCTGGTGACGCTGCAGGGCGGCCTCGCGCTCGGCATCCTCACCGCCGATTGCGCCCCGGTGCTGTTCGCCGACCCGGCGGCGAAGCTGGTCGCCGCGGCGCATGCCGGCTGGCGCGGCGCCTTGGGCGGCATACTCGAGGCGACGCTCGGGGCCATGGAAGGAGCAGGCGCCGTGCGCGGTCGCGTCGTCGCCGGCATCGGCCCGTGCATCGGCGCGTCCTCCTACGAGGTCGGTCCCGAATTCCCGGCCGCGTTCCTGGCCGAGGACCAGGCCAACGCGCGCTTCTTCGCGGCCGCGCCGCGCGCCGGCCATGCGCTGTTCGATCTCGGGTCCTATGTCGAGGCCAAGCTGCGCCGGCTCGGCGTCGGCACGGTCGTGCGCACCGGCGGCGACACCTGCGCCGAGCCCGAGCGGTTCTTCTCCTATCGCCGCGCCTGCCTTGGCGGCGAGGGCCGATTCGGCCATCTCCTCTCCGCGATCGCGCTCCCGGCATAGGCAAGCCCATGCGCCGCCTGCTTCTCGCGCTCTCGCTGCTCGCTTCCGGCTGCCAGCCGGTGCCGCACCCCTTCGCCGACAACGTCGATCGACCCGCCGTCTCGGCCCTGCGACCGCGCGACAGCGCCGGGATTCTGGTGCTGCCGGTCGCGGGCGCGCCCGACCCGGCCGCTTCCGCCTTGGCCACGTCCCTGGCCGAGGCGTTGCGCCAGGCGGACGTGCCGGCAAGCACAGATGCCGGCAATCGTGGCAGCTTCCGCCTCGAGACCACAACGTCGGAAGAGCCGCTCGCACCCGGCCGGGCGCGCGTGACCTTGGCATGGTCGCTCAAGGCGGCCGACGGGGCGCAGCTCGGTGCCGGCGAAGCCACGCGGGACGCTGCCAGCGCCGCGTGGGAGAAGGGCGATCCGGACCTTGCTGCGGCACTTTCACACGATGCGGTGCGCGTGATCGCGCCGCTCGTCACCGGCGATGCGCCGGCCGCCGCGTCGGTTGGGCCGATTGTGGCGGTGCGCGCCGTCACGGGCGCGCCGGGCGATGGCGGCACCGCGCTCGCGAACGCCATCGGCGCGGCTCTGGGCCACGCCGGCGTCGAGGTCGCCGGTGGCGGCGCCAAGGCGCGCTTTGCGCTGTCTTGCGTGGTGGCGGTGTCGCCGCCCAAGGACGGCCAGCAGTCCGTCGCCGTGCGCTGGGTGCTGGCACTCTCCGAAGGCCGCGAGATGGGCCAGGTGAGCCAGCAGAACACGGTCCCGGCCGGCAGCCTCGACGGCGCCTGGGGAGACGTCGCCTACGCCGTCGCGGCCGCCGCCGCCCCCGAAATCGCGCTCCTCATCGAACGCGCGAAACTCGCCGCGCCCGAATTGCTCTAGACCTCGGAATTCACCGACGTGCCGATGGTGCTGAGCGCGTTGTTGATGTTGTTGCCGAGATACTGGGCCCCCGCGAAGATCGCCAACGCGATGCCGACCGCCAGCATGGCGTATTCGATCGAGGAGACGCCATCTTCGTTTCTGAAGAACTTTCCGAACATCGCTGCCGCCTGTTGACGATTGTTAACAAACGCAATTATATCGCAAGACCCGAAAAGGCGGATACGAATTCGCGGCCGATCGGCAATTTTGGATGGCGCGCGCGGCCGCTCCCCGAAGCCGGTTTACAGCCCGGGGACCCTTTGTTACAGTCCCGGCCGCTGGCCGGCGGGGTCGATCCGCGGCCGATCCCAGGCGACATCCGGCATGAAAATTCTCGCGTGCAACAGCAATCGCCCGCTCGCCGAGGCCATTTCCGCGTATCTCGACCTGCCGCTGACGAACGCGAGCGTGCGGCGCTTTTCCGACATGGAAGTGTTCGTCGAGATCCACGAGAACGTGCGCGGCGAGGACGTGTTCGTGATCCAGTCGACCTCGTTTCCCGCCAACGACAATGTCATGGAGCTGTTGGTCGCGCTCGATGCGCTGAAGCGCGGCTCGGCGCGGCGCACCACCGCGGTCGTGCCCTATTACGGCTATGCGCGCCAGGACCGGAAATCGGGGCCGCGCACGCCGATCTCGGCCAAGCTGGTCGCCAACATGATCACCGCCGCCGGCGCCGACCGGGTCCTGACGCTCGACCTCCACGCCGGGCAGATCCAGGGCTTCTTCGACATCCCGACCGACAACCTCTACGCCGAGCCGGTGTTCGTCAAAGACATCAAGGAGCGCTACGAGGGCAACGATCTGATGATCGTTTCGCCCGACGTGGGCGGCGTGGTGCGCGCCCGCAGCATCGCGCGCCGGCTCGACGCCGATCTCGCCATCATCGACAAGCGCCGCGAGCGCGCCGGCATGTCCGAGGTGATGAACATCATCGGCGACGTCGAGGGGCGGCGCTGCATTATGATCGACGACATCGTCGACAGCGCCGGCACGCTGTGCAACGCGGCCGAGGCCTTGATGGAGCGCGGCGCGCGCTCGGTCTCGGCCTATGTGACGCACGGCGTGCTCTCGGGCGGCGCGGTCGCGCGCGTCACCGCCTCGCCCCTGGCCGCGCTCGTCACCACCGACAGCATCGCCGCGACCGAGGCGGTGCGGGTGGCCAAGAACATCCGCCGCCTCACCATCGCGCCCTTGATGGCCGAGGCGATCCAGCGCATCAGCGACGAACGCTCGGTCTCGAGCCTGTTCGACTAGGACCAAGGCACCAAGGAGAAGCATAGGATGGCCGACCTCATCACCTTGCGCGTCACGCCGCGCGACAGCGCCGGGAAGGGCGCCGCCCGCGCATCGCGCCGGGAAGGCCGCGTGCCCGGCATCATCTACGGCGACGGCAAGCCGCCGGTGCTGATCTCGGTCGATCCGCGCGAGCTGTCGCGCGTAGCCGATCGCGAAGGCTTCCTCGCCCGGCTCCTCGAGGTCGAGCTCGACGGCGCCAAGCAGCGCACGCTGCCGCGCGAGGTGCAGCGCCATCCCGCGTCCGACAAGCCGCTCCATGTCGATTTCATGCGCGTCGGGGCGGGCAGCCGGATCACCGTCGCCGTGCCGGTGCATTTCGTCGATCAGGACAAGGCCCCGGGCTTGCGCCGCGGCGGCCTCCTCAACGTGGTGCGGCACGAGATCGAGCTGGTGTGCAACGTCGACGCCATCCCCGATTTCCTCACCGTCAGCCTCGACGAGCTCGACATCGGCGACAGCGTGCATATCAGCGCCGTGACCCTGCCGCCCGGCACGCGCGTCACCATCACCGGGCGCGACTTCACCATTGCCTCGATCGCGTCGCCGACCGCGGTGCGCGAAGAGCAGGCGGCGGCAGCGGCTGCAGCCGCGGCGGCGGCGGCAGCGGCAGCGGCGGGCATCACGACCGAAGTGCCGGTGGCGGGCGCGCCGGGCGCGGTCCCGGGCGCCGCTCCGGGTGCGGCTCCTGGTGCGGCCCCAGGTGCGGCACCGGGCGCGGCAGCGCCGGCCGGCGCGGCGCCTGGCGCGGCACCGGGCGCGCCGGCGGCTCCCGCGCCGCGCGGCGGCGGCGCGCCGGGCGGTGGCGGACGCGGCGGGGGCCGGCAAGGCGGCTGAGCCGGGTCCGGCCCTGCGACCTTGCCATGCGCCTCATCGTTGGGCTCGGCAATCCCGGCGCCCGCTACGCGCTGACGCGGCACAATGTCGGATTCATCGCGGTGGCGGCGTTCGCCAAGCGCCACGGCTTCGCCGCCTTCCGCTCGAAGTTCCAGGGCGAGATCGCGGAGGGCGACATCGCCGGCGAGCGCGTCTACGCGCTCAGGCCGCAGACCTTCATGAATCTTTCCGGTGACGCGGTCGGCGCGGCGTCGCGCTTCTACAAGATCGCGCCCAGCGAGATCGCGGTCATCCACGACGAGATCGACCTGGCGCCGGGCAAGCTCAAGGTGAAGCGCGGCGGCGGCACGGCGGGCCATAACGGATTGCGCTCGATCGAGGCGGCGATCGGCGCCGATTTCTGGCGCGTGCGCATCGGCATCGGCCATCCCGGCATGAAGGAGCTGGTCGAGCCCTACGTGCTGCAGAACTTCACCGCCGAGGAGCGCCTATGGATGGGGCCGCTGATCGACGCGGTGGCGGAGGCGATGCCGCTTCTCGTCGCCGACGACGCGCAGGGCTTCATGACCAAGGTCGCGCTCATCCTGCGCCCGCCGCCCCCCAAGCCGCCCCGCCCGGCGCCGGCGGCGCAGGACGAAGGTTGAAACAGAAATTTTAGCGCAGGGGACGCGGAGGATGCGCAGAGGACGCAGAAAAAATCATGCTTATATTACTGCGACCACTGCGCATCCTCGGCGTCCCCTGCGCTAAATCGTCTCTTCCGTTTTTGCGAAAGACCGCCTGACTCCATGGGCTTCAATTGCGGCATCGTCGGCCTGCCCAATGTCGGCAAGTCGACGCTCTTCAACGCGCTCACCTCGACCCAGGCGGCCGAGGCGGCGAATTATCCGTTCTGCACCATCGAGCCCAACGTGGGCCGCGTCGCGGTGCCGGACGCGCGGCTCGAGATCCTGGCGCGGCTCGGCAAGTCGGCGAAGATCGTGCCCACCCAGCTCGAGTTCGTGGACATCGCGGGATTGGTGCGCGGCGCCTCCAAGGGCGAGGGGCTCGGCAACCAGTTCCTCGCCCATATCCGCGAGGTCGACGCGGTGGCGCAGGTGCTGCGCTGCTTCGAGGATTCGAACGTCACCCATATCGAGGGCTCGGTCGATCCGGTGCGCGACGCCGAGACGGTCGAGACCGAGCTGATGCTGGCCGATCTCGACGGTCTCGAGCGCCGCCTGATCGCCGTGCAGAAGCGGGTGCGCGGCGCCGACAAGGAGGCGCGGGCGCTGCTCGCGCTGATGGAGCCGGTGCTCGCGCTTCTGCGCGACGGCAAGCCGGCGCGTCTCTTCGCGCCGCCGCCGGACGAGCGGCCGCTCTTCACCACCTTGCAACTGCTGACCGCGAAGCCGGTGCTCTATGTCGCCAATGTCGAGGAGGGCGCGGCGGCCGGCGGCAACGACCGCTCGCGCGCGGTCGCAGACTACGCCGCCGCGCGCGGCGCCGAGTGCGTCGTCATCTCGGCCGCGATCGAATCCGAAGTGGCGCAGCTCGCCGACCCGGCCGAGAAGGAGGATTTCCTCGCCAGCCTGGGGCTTGCGGAATCGGGTCTCGACCGGGTGATCCGCGCCGGCTACCGGCTCTTGGACCTGGTGACGTTCTTCACCGTCGGGCCCAAGGAGGCGCGCGCCTGGACCGTGCCGCGCGGCGCCAAGGCACCGCAGGCCGCCGGCGTCATCCACACCGATTTCGAAAAGGGCTTCATCCGCGCCGAGATCATCGCCTATGACGATTTCATCGCATCGGGCGGCGAGCAGGGCGCCAAGGATGCCGGCAGGATGCGGCTCGAGGGCGCGGACTACGTCATGGCCGACGGCGACGTGTTCCACGTCCGCTTCAATGTATGACCGCCGATAAACCCTGTTTTCCCGGCGCGCGCTCTCGCCTATGATCGCCGCAACGAGTCAATCAACCGAGGAGGAGCCAACATGGGTCAAACGATCACGCTCAAGGCCAAGGACGGCCATTCGTTCGGTGCCTACCGCGCCGATCCCGAGGGCAAGCCGCGCGGCGCCATCGTCGTCATCCAGGAGATTTTCGGCGTCAACCACCACATCCGCGACGTGGCCGACCGCTACGCCGCGCTGGGCTATGTCGCGATCGCGCCGCAGGTGTTCGACCGCGCCGAGAAGAATTTCGAAACGGGATACGACCAGCCGAGCATGGAACGCGGCCGCGGCGCGCGCCAGAAGATCAAGACCGAGGATTTGCTGCTCGACACCCAGGCGGCGATCGACGCGGTGAAGTCGGTCGGCAAGGTCGGCATCATCGGCTATTGCATGGGCGGCTCGGTGGCGTTCATGGGCGCGACCCGGCTCGACGGCCTGTCCGCCGCGGTGGGCTATTACGGTGGCCAGATCGCGCAGGTGTGCGAGGAGAAGCCGCGCGTCCCGACCATGCTCCATTTCGGCGACCAGGATCAGAGCATCCCGCTGACCGACGTCGAGAAGATCAGGAAGGCGCGGCCCGAGACGCCGATCTTCGTCTACAAGGCCGGCCATGGCTTCCATTGCGACGAGCGCGCGTCGTTCAACCCCTTCGCCGCCCAGGTCGCCGCCTGCCGCTCGCAGGAATTCTTCGCGAAGAACGTCGGCTAGCCCTCACCCTCCCATCGCTGCGCGATGGGTCCCTCCCTCTCCCGCTTGCGGGAGAGGGTTGGGGTGAGGGCTTGCTCGCTCCGGAAAGAGCGACAGCAATCCCTCGCGCGAGGCCTGGCACACGCCGCGCTCGGTGACGAGCGCGGTGACGAGCCGCGCGGGCGTCACGTCGAAGCCGAAATTCGCGGCATGGCTCTTCTTCGGCGCGAGGCGGACGCGCGCGATGCTGCCGTCGGCGAGCGCGCCGGCGATCTCGGTCACCTCGCTCTCGTCGCGCTCCTCGATCGGGATCGAAGCGCCATCCGCGATCGACCAGTCGATCGACGGCGACGGCAGCGCGACATAGAACGGAACATCGTTGTCGCGCGCGGCGAGCGCCTTCAGGTAAGTCCCGATCTTATTGGCGACGTCGCCCGCGGCGGTGGTGCGGTCGGTGCCGACGATGCAGAGATCGACGCGGCCCTTCTGCATCAGGTGCCCGCCGGCATTGTCGACGATCACGGTGTGCGGCACGCCGTGCTCGCCCAACTCCCACGCGGTGAGGCTCGCGCCCTGGTTCCTGGGCCGCGTCTCGTCGACCCAGACATGGACCGGAATGCCGCCGTCATGCGCCAGATAGATGGGCGCCAGCGCGGTGCCCCAATCGACCGTCGCGAGCCAGCCGGCATTGCAATGGGTCAGGATTTCGACGCGGCCTTTGCCGCCCTTGCGCTCGAACGCGGCCGCGATGAGCGGCAGCCCGTGCCCGGCGATGGCGCGGTTCATCGCCACGTCGTCGTCGGCGATCTCTTGCGCGCGGGCATAGGCAGCGGCCGCGCGCGCCACCGGCGGCGCGGATGCGAGCACGCGGCGCATGTCCTCGATCGCCCAGCGCAGATTGATCGCGGTCGGCCGCGTCGCCTGGAGCGTGCGGCAGGCGGCATCGAGCGCTGCGTCGCTCGGATCGGCGCGCATGGCGAGCGCAATGCCGTAAGCCGCGGTGGCGCCGATGAGCGGCGCGCCGCGCACCTCCATCGCGGCGATCGCGCGCGCAGCGTCCTCGAGCCGGGTCAGCGTCCTGGTGGCGAAGCGGTGCGGCAGCAGGGTCTGGTCGATGATGCCGACCGACCAACCGTCCGGCTCGAGCCACACCGTGCGCGTGGGCTTGCCGCCGATTTTCACGTCTCGCGGCCCCGCCCCAGCACGCGCCCCGCCACCGCCGAGAGCGTCTCGACCAGCGCCGGATCGCGCGAATCGGGCGCGGTGATGAGCGCGTGATCGAGCCCGTGGCGGCAGCCGTGCGGGCAGTCATGGTCGGCGGCGATCAGCGGCACCACCGCGGCAATCAAGCGCTTCGCGGTCTCGGCGTTGGCCAGCAGCGTCGCCAATATCTGCGCGACCGTGACGTGGTCGTGGTCGGGATGCCAGCAGTCGAAATCCGTTACCATGGCGACGGTCGCGTAGCAGAGTTCCGCCTCGCGGGCGAGCTTGGCCTCGGGCATGTTGGTCATGCCGATCACGTCGCAGCCCCACGAGCGGTAGAGCCGGCTTTCGGCCAGCGAGGAGAATTGCGGCCCCTCCATCACGAGATACGTGCCGCCGCGCGTGGTCGCGATCCCGGCCGCGCTCCCCGCCGCGGCGAGTCGGTCGCCCAATCGCGCGCACACCGGATGCGCCATCGACACATGGGCGACGCAGCCGGTGCCGAAGAAGCTTTTGACCCGCGCGAAGGTGCGGTCGATGAACTGGTCGACCAGCACGAAGCTGCCCGGCGGCAGGTCCGGCTTGAGCGAGCCAACCGCCGACAGCGAGACGAGGTCCGTCACCCCGGCGCGCTTCAGGGCATCGATATTGGCGCGGAAATTGATCTCGCCGGGCGGGATGCGATGGCCGCGGCCGTGGCGCGGCAGGAACACCACGCGCACCTGCCCGAGCCGGCCGAAGCATAACTCGTCGGAGGGATCGCCGAACGGCGAGGACACCGCCCGCCACGTCACGTCCTCGAGCCCGTCGATCTGGTAGAGCCCGCTGCCGCCGATGACGCCGATCACCGCATCCGTCATGGCGCCAGTCTCGCCATGGCGGCGCGGCGAGGCAAGAGCCGTTATGATGGCGCGATGCGCGTTTTCTTTGCCATGACGGCGGCGCTGCTCGCCGCGCTCGCGCCGCCGCGGGCCGGGGCCGAGCCGGCCTATAGCGTCGCCAGCGCCGTGGTTCATTCGAGCACCAGCGGCATCGCCCAGGACCTGCCGGCGACGCTGCTGAAGCCCGACGGCGACGGTCCCTTTCCCGCGGTCGTGATCCTGCACGATTGCAGCGGGCTCGGCGCGCGCTCGAGCGGCAGCCCGAAGCGATGGAGCGCGATCCTCGCCGCCGAGGGCTATGTCGTGCTGATCCCGGACAGCTTCCAGCCGCGCGGCTTCGCCGACGGCGTCTGCACGGTGCAGCCGCAGGGATCGCAACTCGTCAAGGTGGCGCCCGCCGCGCGCGCGACCGATGCCTATGCCGCGCTCGCCCTGCTGCGCACGCTGCCTTACGTCGACGGCAAGCGAGTCGCGGTCATGGGCGGGTCGCATGGCGGTTCCGCGGCCCTCGCCACCCTCGCGGCACCGGCGGGGGCCGACCGCTTCGCCGCCGGCGTCGCGCTCTATCCCGGCTGCGCCGCGACCTATGGCGGCTGGTGGGTGACGCGGCAGGCGGGCAATCGCGGGCCGGTAACCCAGTTCAACGGCACCTACGCGCCGGCGGCGCCGCTCCTCATCCTGATCGGCGCGGAGGACGACTGGACGCCGGCCGAGCATTGCCGCGCCCTGGCCGAGCGTTCGGCGGCAGCAGGCTATCCCGTCGCCATCAAGATCTATCCCGGCGCGCGCCATGCCTTCGACGGCGCCTTCCCGACGCGCTATGTCGACGCGCGCAACAACGCCAACAAGCCCGAAGGCCACGGCGCCACCACCGGCGGCGATCCCGTTGCCTGGGCCGACGCGATCGTGCAGGTGAAAGCGTTCCTCGCCGCCCGCCTCAAGGGGCAGAAGTGACGCCGCAGTTGCCACGTCCGGCCGCGACCCCTTAGGGTCGGCGCCATGACCAGCGCGCTCTTCTCCCCGATCGCCCTTCGCGGCCTCACCCTCGCCAACCGCATCGTCGTCTCGCCGATGTGCCAGTACAGCGCCGCCGACGGCAGCGCGACCGATTGGCACATGCAGCATCTCGGTCTCCTGTCGCATTCGGGCGCGGGGCTCGTCGTGATCGAGGCCACCGCGGTCGAGCGCGAAGGGCGGATCACCTTGGGCTGTCTCGGCCTCTATTCCGACGCCAACGAGCAGGCGCTCTCGCGGGTCATCAACTCGTACCGGCGCTATTCCAAGACGCCGATCGGCATCCAGCTCGCCCATGCCGGTCGCAAGGGCTCGTCGGCGAAGCCCTGGGAGGGCGGCGGTGCGCTCAAGAGCGAGCAAGGCGCGTGGCAAACTGTGGCGCCCTCGGCGCTGCCGTTCGACGAGGGCTGGCACACGCCCGCAGCACTCGGCCACGACGAGATCGAGCGCATCATCGCCTCTTTCGCGCTGGCCGCGCGGCGCGCCGACCGGATCGGGCTCGACGAGGTCGAGCTGCATTGCGCCCACGGCTACCTCATGGCGGAGTTCCTGTCGCCCATCGCCAACAAGCGCACTGACGCGTATGGCGGCAGCCTGGAGAATCGCATGCGCCTGGCGCTGCGCGTGGCCGAGGCGGTGCGGGCGGCATGGCCGGCGGCGAAGCCCATGGGGGCGCGCATCAACGCCGTCGACTGGGTCGAGGGCGGCTTCACGCTCGACGACGCGGTGGTGCTGTCGCGCGCGCTGAAAGAACGCGGCTGCGATTTCGTGTGCGCCTCGAGCGGCGGCATCGCCGGCCGGATCAAGGTACCGTTCGGGCCGGGCTATCTCGTGCCGCACGCCGCGCGGATCAAGCGCGAGGCGGGGGTCGCGTCCCGCGCGGTGGGCTTCATCGTCACGCCGCGCCAAGCCGAAGCGGTGATCGCCGAGGGCCAGGCCGACATGGTGTGCATGGCGCGCTCGATCCTCGACGATCCGCGCTGGGGCTGGCACGCGGCCGAGGCGATGGGCGCCGAGGCGGCCTATCCCCCGCAATACGACCGCGTCCGCCCCGCCTCCTGGCCCGGCGCGAAGATGGCGCGGCCGCCGGCGGGGTGAGAGTCGTCCCCACCCTTCCCCGCAAGCGGGGGAGGGTCGATCTCAGTGAACTCCCGCCCCCGCTTGCGGGGGAGGGTTGGGGAGGGGGCGGCGGCTAGGCGTGGCCGCTATGCACTTCGGCCCAGATCTTGCGCTTGGCGCCATAGAGCACGACGCTCATCACCAGGAGGAACAGCATCACCTTGGCGCCGGTTTGCTTCCGCGCCTCGAGCGTCGGCTCGGACGCCCAGGTCAGGAAGGTGCAGACATCATGCGCCTCCTGGCTCAGCGGCGCCGGGGCCTTGTCGGCGTAGGCGACCGAGTCGTCCTGCAGCGGCTGCGGCATGGCGATCTGGTGGCCGGGGAAATAATCGTCGTAGTTCATCCCGTCGCCGAGCTTGAAGTCGGCCGGCGCCGCCTTGAAGCCGGTGAGCAGGCTATAGCAATAGTCGGCGCCGCCGTCGCGCTGCTTGATGATGAGCGAAAGGTCGGGCGGCAGCGCCCCGTTATGCGCGGCGCGGTTGGCCTGCTCGTTGGGAAAGGGCGGGACGAAATTGTCCGCCGGCTGTGCCGCGCGCTGGAACATCTCGCCCTGGTCGTTGGGGCCGGCCGTCACCTGCTTCTGCGCCGCGATCGCCTTGATCTCGTCGTCGCTGTAGCCGAGCGCGGCGAGGTCGCGATAGCGCAGCAGGCTCATCGAATGGCAGTTCGAGCACACCTCGCTGTAGATCTGGAAGCCGTGCTGCAAGGCGGCGCGATCGAACGTGCCAAAGATGCCGTCGAAGGACCAGCCGGGGCTTTTGAGCGCCGGCGTCTCGTCCTCGGCGAGCGCGGCTCCGGCTGCGAGCGCGAGGAGTGCTGCCGCGGCGGCGGCGTGCAGGCGGCGCATCAGTGCTTCTCCATCGCCGCGGAAGCGGGCGCCGCGCCGCCGCCGTGCTTGGCGAGCACCGCGGCCGAGATGCTGGTCGGCAGCGGCAAGGGCCGCTCGAACTTGCCGATCAGCGGGAACAGCACGTAGAAGTGCAGGAAGTAATAAAACGTGCCGATGCGGCCGAGCACGATATTGATCCCCTCGGGCCGGTGCGCGCCGACATAGCCGAGCATCAGGCAGTCGGCCACCAGGAGCCAGAATACCCACTTGTAGACCGGCCGGAAGAACGCGCTCCTGACCCGCGACGTATCGAGCCACGGCAGCAGGAACAGCGTCACGATCGCGCCGAACATGGCGCAAACGCCGAGGAGCTTCGACGGGATCGAGCGCAGGATCGCGTAGTAGGGCAGCAGATACCATTCCGGCACGATCTCGGGCGGCGTTTGCAGCGGATTGGCCGGAATGTAGTTCTGCACGTTGCCGAGCAGGTTCGGCACGTAGAACACGAAGGCGGCGTAGATCACCAGGAACACGGAGAGCCCGAACATGTCCTTGATGGTGTAGTAGGGATGGAACGGGATGCTGTCCTGCGGCCCCTTGCGGTCGATGCCGAGCGGGTTGTTCGAGCCGTGCTGGTGCAGCGCGATGAGATGGAGCAGCACCACGCCGACGATGATGAACGGCAGCAGGTAGTGGAGCGAGAAGAACCGGTTGAGGGTCGGGTTGCCGACCGCGAACCCGCCCCACAGCCAGGTGACGATGTCCTGGCCCACGCCGGGGATGGCCGAGAACAAATTGGTGATGACGGTGGCGCCCCAATAGCTCATCTGGCCCCACGGCAGCACATAGCCCATGAACGCCGTCGCCATCATCAGCACCAGGATGACGACGCCCAGCATCCACAACAGCTCGCGCGGCTCCTTGTAGGAGCCGAAATACAGCCCGCGGAAGAGGTGGATATAGACGACGGCGAAGAAGAACGACGCGCCGTTCATGTGGATGTAGCGGATGAGCCAGCCCCACTCGACGTCGCGCATGATGCGCTCGACCGAGTTGAAGGCATAATCGACATGCGGCGTGTACTGCATCGCCAGCACGATGCCGGTCACCATCATGATCACCAGCATGATCCCGGCGAGCGAGCCGAAGTTCCACCAGTAGCTGAGGTTCCTCGGCGTCGGGTAGTCGTAGAGCTCGTGCTGCATGAAGGCGAACACCGGCAGGCGGTGATCGATCCAGCGCACCAGCGCGTTCTGCTTCTGCGAGGAAGGCGCGGCCATGTCCCTTCCCCCCTATATCTGCTCGACGTCGTTCAGATCGAACGTCTCGCCCGGCGGGTTCTCGCCGATGCGGACGACGGTGTCGGAGACGAAGTGATGCGGCGGCACCGGCAGGTTGTAGGGCGCCGGCACGCCCTGGAAGACGCGGCCCGCGAGATCGTAGCGCGATCCGTGGCAGGGACAGAAATAGCCCCCCTCCCAGCCGGGTCCGACGCTCTCGGGCTTGGGCTGGAACTCGGGGATGCAGCCGAGATGAGTGCAAATGCCAACGACGACGAAATACTCCGGCTTGACCGAGCGGTGCCAGTTCTTGGCGTAGTCGGGCTGCTGCAGGATGCCCGAATCCGGGTCGCGCAGCTGCGCCAGCTCCTTCTGGTCCTGGAGCGTCTTCAGCTCGTCCGGCGTGCGCCGCGCGATGAACACGGGGTGCGAGCGCCACAGCACCACCATCTGCTGGCCCGGCTGCAGCGCCTTGATGTCGATGTCGACGGGCGCGCCGGCGGCGAGCACGTCCTGCGCCGGCTCCATGCTGGAGATCAAGGGCCACAGGGTGCACGCGGCGCCGACGCCGGTGATGGCCGAGGCGGCGAGGGTCAGGAAGTCGCGGCGCGATTCACCGTCATGGCCGTGGGGGGCCTGCACCGTGTCCGTCATGAAGCCTGCTCTCCCTGCCGCCGTCCTGTCCCCCGCGCCCTTCCCGCCGGACGAAGCGGGTGGCGGGTCACGCTAACCAATCGGCGCCGCGCCTCTTATGCGACATCCTGCCGCACGAAATCCCGGCCGTGACCACCGCGCATATAGAGGATCGGCCGGCCCTTGCAAAGCCGGTTCGGGTCGCGATTGTCCCTGCGATTGTCATTGCGCGCGCGGCGACGCACTCTCGGGCCATGCGCCTCGCCCTCTACGAGCCCGACATCCCGCAGAACGCCGGCGCGCTGCTGCGGCTGGGCGCCTGCCTCGGCGTCGGGATCGACTTGATCGAGCCCCTGGGCTTCGTGCTCGACGACCGCCGCCTTAAGCGCGCCGGGCTCGACTACATCGCCCGGGCGGACTGGACCCGGCACGGCTCGTGGGAGCGCTATCTCGCCGCGCGCGGGAAGGGGCGGCTGGTGCTGCTGACGACCGGGGGCGATCTCGCCTATCATTGCTTCGCCTTCGCGCCCGACGACACGCTGGTCCTGGGGCGCGAATCGGCGGGCGCGCCCGATGCCGTCCATCGCGCGGCGGACGCACGGCTCAAGGTGCCGATGCGGACGGGCGCACGCTCGCTCAACGTGGCGCTGGCGGCCGCCATTGTACTGGGCGAGGCGTTGCGCCAGACCGGGCTGTTGCCGGGAGAGACGGAGGGGCACGCATGACCGCCAATCTCGCCGCCGACGCCGCCGCCAAGGAGCGCGCTTCCGCCTGGTTCGAGGCGCTGCGCGACCGCATTTGCCAGGCGTTCGAGGCGATCGAGGACGAGTATCGCGCGCAGCACCCCGATGCGGGCGAGGCGGGCCGGTTTCAGCGCAAGACCTGGCAGCGCGAGGGCGGCGGCGGCGGCACCATGGCGCTGATGCGCGGCCTCGTCTTCGAGAAGGTCGGCGTCAACGTCTCGACCGTGTGGGGCGAGTTTTCGCCCGAGTTCCGCGCCCAAATCCCGGGCGCCGAGACCGATCCGCGCTTCTGGGCCAGCGGCGTGTCGCTGGTGGCGCATATGCGCTCGCCCAAGGTGCCGGCCGTGCATCTCAACACGCGGCACCTGCGCACCACCAAGGCGTGGTTCGGCGGCGGCACGGACTTGACGCCGATGGTCGAGAACGCCGACGACACGCGCGACTTCCACGCCGCGCTCGAAGCCATGTGCCAGCGCCACGACGCGAGCTACTACCCGCGCTTCAAGACCTGGTGCGACGAGTATTTCGTCATCAAGCACCGCAACGAGCGGCGCGGCGTCGGCGGCATCTTCTACGACAATGTCGACAGCGGCGACTGGGTGCGCGATTTCGCCTTCACGCGCGACGTGGGCGAGGCGTTCCTCGGAATATATCCGGCCCTGGTGCGCCGCCACATGCTCGAGAGTTGGACCGAGGACGAGCGCCGCCATCAGCTCGCGCGCCGCGGCCGCTATGTCGAGTTCAACCTGCTCTACGACCGCGGCACGCTCTTCGGTCTCAAGACCGGCGGCAATGTCGAGGCGATCCTGATGTCGCTGCCGCCCGAGGTCGCGTGGCCATGATCGCCCGCCGCGCGCTCCTGGCGGCGGTGGCCGCGACCGCGCTCGCGCCGCGCGCGCGGGCGCAGAACCGCGTGCGCCGCATCGGCTGGCTCAGCGGCCTCGACGCCGACGATCCGCAGGTCGTCACCAATCGCGCGGCGCTAGTGCGCGGGCTAAAGGAATTGGGCTGGGTCGAAGGCGAGAGCTACACGGTTGAGTTTCGCGGCGCGCTCGGCGTCGCGCCACGCTACGACGAGTTCGCCGCCGCGCTGGTGCAGGCGAAGCCGGACCTTCTCATTGCCAGCGGCGAATCGGCGCTGCCGGCCCTGCTGCGGCAGACGCGCACGATTCCCATCGTCTTCATCGCGGTGACCGACCCGGTGGCGTCGGGCGTCGTGGCGAGCCTGGCGCGGCCGGGCGGCAACGCCACTGGCTTCACGCAATATGAGGGCATCATCGGCGGCAAGTGGGTTCAGCTCCTCAAGGATATCGCGCCGCGGATCACGCATATCGGCGTGTGGAAATTCGACAACCCGGTCGCACACGCAGCCTTGGAGCAATTCCTGCCATCGATTCGCGAGACGGCTTCAGCGCTCGGTTTGGAAATGGCGCTGATCGCCGTCGCCAGAGATGTCGATGCGGTGCCGGCGATTACGGCGTTCGGGGGCGCGCCTAATGGCGGCCTCGTCTTTCCGGCCGACCCGTTCAGCGTCGTCCACCGCAGCGAGATTTGCGCCGCCGTGGAGCGCGCGAAGATGCCGGCGGTCTATCCCTTCCGGTTTTTTGCCGAAAGCGGCGGACTCATGTCCTACGCGGCCGGTTCGGACGACGAGACTTACCGGGCGGCCGCCTATGTCGACCGCATCCTCAAGGGCGCCAATCCCGCCGAGCTGCCGGTGCAATTGCCGGTCAAGTACGAACTCGTCATCAACATGAAGGCGGCGAAGGCGATCGGCCTTTCCGTCTCGCCGCTGCTCCTCGCCCGCGCCGACACGCTCTTGGAGTGAGCGCGAATGTGATAGGCTCGCGCAACGCGCAAACGCGAAGGGAGGGGACGATGCGGAAAATTCTCGCCACGCTGGCCATCGCGGGCGCGATGCTTGCGGCGCCCGCCGCGCGCGCCGAGGAGACGCTCCAGGTAGGCGGCGTCGGCGGCGCCAACGCGGTGGTGTGGCTCCATTACATCGCCGAGGCCAAGGGCTTCTATGCCGCGCAAGGGTTCAAGATCGACCTGACCTATTCGCAGTCGAACGCGGCGGTGCTGCAGGCGCTGACCGCGGGCTCGACCACGCTGGCGATCGCCGCCGGCTTCGCCGACCCGATGTATGCGGTCGCCGCGGGCGCGGGCGTCGCCATCGTGCGTATCGACGGCCAGGCCGGCCCCTACGCCCTCGAGGCCAACAAGAAGTACAAGAGCATCAAGGACCTCAAGGGCCACACCATCTCGGTCGACGAGGCCAAGGGCACCACCATGGTCTATTTCGTGGCCATGCTCGCCGGCAACGGCATGACCCGGGCCGATGTCGACTTCATCTATGCCGGCGCCACCGCGGCCCGCTTCGCCGCGCTCGAATCGGGGGCGGCCGACGCCGCCATGATCACCGCGCCGCAGCTGTTCCGCGCCGAGGCCGACGGCTTCGTCAATCTCGGCTACGCCACCGACTACGCCAAGGACGTGCCGTTCACCGCGGTCCTGGTCAACCGCGCCTGGGCCACCGCCAACACGGCGACCGCCAAGCGGTTCGTCGCCGCCTACGCCAAGTCGATCCCATGGTTCAACGACGAAAAGAACAAGGCCGAGGCGGTCGACATCCTGTCCAAGGTCACCAAGATGGATGTGGGCGACATCGCCAAGTCCTACGACTTCCTGCGCAAGATCGACTATTTCGAGCGTTCGGACGTGGTCTCGATGGCGAAGGTCACGAACTTCTACAACGCGGTCCACGCGCTCGACCCGAGCCTCAATCTCGACGTATCGAAACTGGTCATGCGCCTCGACTGAGGCGTTGCTCAAGCGCGGCGAGGCACTCTTTGCGGCCGGCGGCGAAGTCGCCCGCTTCCCACCACGCCTCGATCTCGGCGAGGAGCCTGCCCACCTCCGGCCCCGGCGCGACCCCGCGCGCGGTCACGTCGCGCCCCTTGAGCGGAAAGCGCTGCGGCCGGGCCGACGCAGCGAAATCGAGGAGCGCCCGCGCGCGCGCGCCATCGCCCCCCTCGGCCGCGCGCAGCAGCACCAGATCGGCATAAAGCGCCGCACCCAGGCGATGGAGCGCGCGGGCTTGCGCGCGCGCGTCGGCGGCGAGATCGACCGGCCAGGGCGGCTGCGCCATTGCTGCGAGACGGTCGCGTTCGCTCTTCCTGAGCTTGAGGCGAAGCGCGGCATCGTTCGCGCCGGAAGCGGCCAGCGCGCCCAGGCGGCGCACCGGATCGGGCGCGGGCTCGAGCGCGACGAGCGCGGCGAGGCGATCGAGCCCTTGCGCCTGCGGCAGCACGACCGCCAGCACCCCGTCCTCGCGCATCATCCTCAGCGTCGGCACCGGATCGGGCGCGGCGAGGAGCTTCATCACCTCGGCGGCGACCCGCTCGGCGGACAGGTTGGCGGCAAGGGTCTTCAGCTCGCGCGCCGCTTCGCGCGCTTCCGCGTCGGCCGCGCCCCGGCCGTAATGCGCGTGGAAGCGGTAGAAGCGGATGAGGCGCAGCACGTCCTCGCGGATACGCGTCCGCGCGTCGCCGACGAAGCGCACCCGGCCGGCGAAGAGATCGGGGAGGCCCGCGACATAGTCGAACACGTCACCGTGCTGGTCGAGATAGAGCGCGTTCATGGTGAAGTCGCGCCGCGCCGCGTCCGCGGCCCAGTCGCCGGTGAAGGCGACGCGCGCGCGCCGCCCGAAAGTCTCGACATCGCGCCGCAGGGTCGTGATCTCGAACTTGAGCGGCGGCGCCACCGCCGTCACCGTGCCGTGCGCGAGCCCGGTCGGAACCGCTTGGATGCCGGAAGCCGCGAGAAGGCGCATCGCCTCCTCGGGATGGAGCGTTGTCGCGATGTCGATGTCGAGCACCGTCCGCCCCAGGAGCGCGTCCCTGACCGCGCCGCCGACGAAGCGCGCGTTGCCGCTCCCCAGCGCCGCCAGCACGGCCAGCGTCGGCGCCGCGTTCATCCATGGCAGCGGGTCGATATGCATCGCCGGATTTTGCGCTTGAGCCATCAGGCGCCGAGCTTAGCCCAGGCGAAATGACGCCCCAACTCGGTCGTGGTGGCGCCACAATTGGCGGCGACGATCCCGGCCCTGCCTTGGAGGACCGCGAATGTTCAAGATCGTGACTCGCCTGGGAGCGCTCGTGGTGCTTGCGGCGCTGGCGTCTGCTCCTTCCCTTGCGGCGGACGTTCCGGACGTGCCGCCTGGTGCCACCGAGCTTCACCTCGTGCAATCGGCCACCCGCACCATGACGCCCGACCGCATCCGCGTGACCTTGCGCGCCGACGCGCGGGGCAGCGACGTGCGCCTGGTCCAGGCCGAGATCAACAAGCTGATGGCGAAGGCGCTCGACAAGGCGAAATCCGTTGCGGCGGTGAAGGCGGAGACCGGCGGCTATTCGGTCTACCGCGATTTCGACTCCAAGAACCGCCAGCCGTGGCACGCGAGCCAGACCGTGTCGATGGTTTCGGCGGATTTCGCCGCCGCGCTGGCGCTCGCCGGCGATCTCCAGGACCTGGGCATGCCGATGTCCGGGATGCAGTTCACCTTGGCGCCGGAGACGCTCAAGGCCACCGAGAGCGAGCTTACGTCATCGGCGCTCGCGTCGTTGCGCACGCGCGCCGACGAAGTCGCGAAGGCGCTCGGCACCGCCGTCGACCACTACAAGACGCTCACCATCAGCAACGCGTCCGCCCCGGTGCAGGGCAGCCGCGAATTCTTCATGGCGGGGGCGTCCGCTTTGGCGGCTGCGCCCGCGCCGCCGCCGGTCGCGCAGTCCGGCGACGCCACCGTGTCTTTGACGGTCAACGCTGATATCATCCTGGCACCGTCCAAGCCCTGAGAGGAGGCGCCGATGCGTTGGGGAGTCTTCACGCTGGCCGTGCTCGCCGCCGCGTCGCTCGGTGCGGCGGCGCGCGCCGACGACCATCTCCGCGTCGGCACGCCCGAGCCGACCGCCTTCGTCTTCTCGTCGGTCGATGTCGGGATCGATAGCGGCATCTTCAAGAAACACGGACTCGAGGTCGAGCGCATCGATTTCGCCGGCGGCGCCAAGCTCGCCCAGGCGATGACGGCGGGCGCGGTCGATATCAGCGTCGCCACCGGCAGCGACATGCTGTTCGTGATCCGCGGCGCGCCCGAGCGGGGCGTCGCCGCCTATGGCAACGACTTGAATTCGCTGTCTCTGGTCGCGCGCACCGACGACACGGTCAAGACGATCGACGACCTCAAGGGCAAGACGGTCGGCACCACCACCACCGGCTCGTTCACGAGCTGGATCGCGCGGCAGATCGCGATCAACCACGGTTGGGGTCCGGACGGCATCAAGCTCGCCTATCTCGGCCAGATGAGCGGCATCATCGCCGGGCTGATGGCGAAGAACGTCGATGCCATCGTCGGTACCACGGGGTCGGCGCTGACCTTGGAGAAGGAGGGCCGCGCGCGCATCATCGTCAAGGCGGGCGACGAGATCAAGAATTTCATCTCCAACGTCATCTATGCGAGCGAGCCGATGATGACCCAGCATCCGGACCAGGTGCGCCGCTTCCTCGCCGCCTGGTTCGACACTATGCGCTTCATGAAGGCCAACAAGGCCGAGACCATCCGCATCACCCAGAAGGACACGCATCTCCCCGACGACATCGCGGCCAAGATCTACGACGCCGAGACGCCGAGCTTCTTCACCGAAGGGCATTTCGACCCCAAGAGCTTCGCCGCGGTGAAGCAGTCGCTCATCGATGTCGGCCTGGTCGAGTCCGTGCCCCCCGACGACGCGCTCATCAACGAGAAGTTCCTGCCCTGACGGGCGCTCAGGGCTGGGGCTTCCAGCCCGACTGGTCGAGCTCGTGGTTCACTTCGCGGGCAAGCGAGAAATCAACGAACTCGTCGAGCTTGCGCCGCTTCTCCGGCGGGATGCCGAGCACCTCGCCGTTCTCGTCGATCGCCTGCTGCGCCAGCGCGTCGGAGACGGTGCCGTCCTTGGTCATGGTCTTGACGACGCGGTCATAGACCAGCGCGAAATGCTCGCGCGTGCCGCCCGGGTTGCGCTTCATCAGGATGTCGAGCGTCCCGTTCTCGTTCGCCTTCACGTAGCGGAAGCCCTTGATCACCGCGCGCAGGAAGCGCAGCGCGCGCGGCCGGTCGTTCTGGATCATCTTGTCGGACGAGACCGCGCCGCCCACCACCATCGACACCATCTTGGAGATGTCGGCGAGAAGATGCGCCTTGGGCGAGTTCTCCACCTGCGCCACGTCGTCGAAGGTGAGCGCCGCCGCCGGCAGCGCGCCCGACAGGAGCGCCGTGGCGCGGCCGTTCGGGAAGCTCATGCCGCTGAAGGCCACGCTGTTGGGATCGACGCCGGCGTTCTGGAGCACGCGGCGCGTCGCGGCCTCGGTCGAATCGCCGCGCGAGATGACTCCCACCTGCTTGCCGACGAGGTCCTTGAGCGTCTTGATCGCGGGATCGCTCGCCCAGAGCTGATACGAGGGATGGTCCTGCGTCACCATCACCAGCTTCAAGGGCGCGCCCCTGAGGATCGCCGGGATCGCGGCGCCGGACGAGCCGGTGAACTGCACGTCGCCCGAGATGAGCGCCGGCGTCGCCACGCCGCCGCCCGCGACCACGATCTCGACGTCCAGATCCTCGGCGGCGAAATAGCCCTTCTCCTGCGCGACGTGGTACATCGCATAAGCAGTGTCGGCGAGCACCGGCACCGTCGCCTTGATGCGGTCGGCGGCATCGGCCGGCGTGGCGAGGATCGCGATGGCTGCGGCTGCAAGTACCCGCCACCCTACCCTTCCCCTCAAGGGGGGAGGGTTTTCTCGGTGCGCTCCTTCCCCCCTTGCGGGGGAAGGTTGGGATGGGGGGTGCATCATGGGTTTCCGTTCTGCGGCACGACTTGGCCGGGCACGACCTTGCCGTTCTCGAGATGGGGCGGAATGTAGCTGCCCTCACGGGTGCCTTGGATCTGCACCACCGCGACGAACACGATCGCCGCGAGCGCCGCGCCCGCCCCGGCGAGCCACACCCACGGCAGCGTCCGCCACTCGGCGGCGGGCTCGGTGCGGCCGATACTGAGCACCCACAGCGCATAGAGCGCCGTCGGCAACAGCAGCGGCACGACGATGGTAAGGAAAGCCCGCGTCATCGGCGCCCTTCGGTCACGCGTTCAGCACCTCGGCGAGATTGACCAGCATCGCCGCCGTCGCGCCCCAGATATGGCGGCCCTCGTAGGGCAGCACGAAGAAGCTGCGCTGGCGGCCGCGCAGCTCGCGGGTGCGGCGCTGGTGGTTTGCGGGATCGATGATGAAGGCGAGCGGCACCTCGAACAGCTCGGCCACCTCCAGCTCCTGGAGCCGCAGCGGGAACGGCACCCGCACCAGGCCGACCACGGGTGCGATCTCGAAGCCGGTGGCGGTGATGTAGGTGTCGAGCCGGCCGACCACCTCGACATGGCTCGGCGGCAGGCCGATCTCCTCTTCCGCCTCGCGCAGCGCGGCGAACACGTGATCGGGATCGTCCGGCTCGATCCTGCCGCCCGGGAGCGAAATCTGCCCCGCATGATCGGCGAGGTTCTCGGTACGCTGGGTCAGGAGCACGCTCAACCCCTCGGGCCGGTCGGCCAGCGCCACCAGTACCGCGGCCGGCGTCAAGATCGCGGGCGGCACGCCGCCCGACAGCATGTGGTCGCCGCGCGCGCCCTCGGAGATGCGGATGCCCGCCGCGCGGTCCTTGAAGCGGGCGCGCACCTGGTCCGCGATCAATCCGCGTCGAGCCGTCCCAGCGGGAAGAACCTGCCCTTGCTCCATACCCCATAAAGGGTCGCGTCGCCGACCCGCTCCTCGCAGCCGATTTCCACCAACTCGTAGAATACCGGACGCAGCAGCCGCGCTTCCAGCCCGTTGCGCACCAGGACATAAGGTCGCGGCTCGCCGCTGGCGTCTTGCGCGACGCGCAAGGGGTGGTCGGCGTCGATCGTCACGATGTCGTCAAGATTGGTGGTGAGGATCAGGGTCTGCGCCGAACCTTCGCCCTCGCGGGCGACGGAGATGGCGGTGAAGGGCGCGTCCTCGACCGTGATCCGGCCGCGCTCGGCCGGCGTCTCGAGCACGAAACTCCCGTCCGCGTCGCGCTTCAGGACGCTGGCGAAGAGGCGGACCAATGCCGCGCGATTGATTGGAGAACCGCGATAGAACCAGCTACCATCCCGGGCGATGCGAATGTCGAAATGCCCGCAATCGCGCGGGCCCTGGCTCGGCCCCGCGCCGGAAAGCCCCGTAGATGAACGCCGGCCTGCGATGGTCCGCCCCCGTTCCGATGCAGAGGAGCATTAACCTTTGAGCATGAGCGACGCGACATCGGCCTCGCCCACCGCCCTCGTTTCCGAGATCGAAGCCCTGGGTCAACGCCTGGTGCAGGTGCGCGAGCGCATCGGCCGGGTCATCTTCGGCCAGCGCGAGGTGGTCGATCAAGCCCTGATCACCTTGCTGGCGGGCGGGCACACGCTGCTGATCGGGGTTCCCGGCCTGGCCAAGACGCGGCTGGTCGAGACGCTCGGCACCGTGCTCGGGCTCGAGGACAAGCGCATCCAGTGCACGCCCGATCTCATGCCCGCCGACATCATCGGCTCCGAGGTGCTGGAGGAGAGCGAGACGGGGCGGCGCTCGTTCCGCTTCATCCGTGGCCCGGTGTTCTGCCAGCTGCTGATGGCGGACGAGATCAACCGCGCCAGCCCGCGCACCCAATCGGCGCTGTTGCAGGCGATGCAGGAAGGCCGCGTCTCGGTCGCCGGGCAATATCATCCGCTGCCCAAGCCGTTCCACGTGCTGGCGACGCAGAACCCGCTGGAGCAGGAGGGGACATATCCGCTGCCCGAGGCGCAGCTCGACCGCTTCCTGCTGCAGATCGACGTAGGCTATCCGGACCTCGACGCCGAGCGGCAGATGCTGATCGCCACCACCGGGATCGCCGACGAGCGGGTCACGCCGGTGCTCACCGTCGCCGAGCTGCTGCAGGCGCAGCGCCTGGTCCGCCGCATCCCGGTCGGCGAGAGCGTGGTCGAGGCGATCCTCACTCTCGTGCGCTCCGGCCGGCCGGGCGAATCGACCCTGCCCGAGGCCAAGCACATCGCCTGGGGACCGGGCCCGCGCGCGAGCCAGGCGCTGATGCTGGCGGCGCGCGCGCGCGCCTTGATCGACGGACGGCTCGCGCCCTCGGTCGACGACGTGGTGGCGCTGGCCGCGCCGGTGCTGCGCCACCGCATGGCGCTCACCTTCGCCGCCCGCGCCGACGGCATCTCCATGGCGCAGCTCATCGACCGGCTGGTGGCGCCGCTCCGCTGATGGCCGAGGCTTCGCTCCTGCGCCAGCACGCCGAGGAGGCCGCGGCCGCGCTGCCGCCGCTCCTGGTGGAGGCGGAGCGCGTCGCCGCCACGGTGGCCCAGGGCGTTCATGGCCGCCGCCGCGTCGGCACCGGCGAGACCTTCTGGCAGTTCCGCCAATACCAGCCCGGCGACGCCGCGACGCGCGTCGATTGGCGCGAGAGCGCCAAGTCGCAGCGCCTCTATGTCCGCGAGACCGAATGGGAGGCGGCGCAGAGCGTGTTCCTGTGGCGCGACGCCTCGGCATCGATGGATTATGCCTCGGCGCCGTCGCTGCCGACCAAGCGACGCCGCGCCGATCTGTTGACGCTTGCGCTCGCAGTGCTGCTGGCGCGCGGCGGCGAGCGCGTGGCGCTGCTGGGCGCGGGGCTGCCGCCGTCGCATGGCCGCGCGGTGCTCGACCGTCTCGCGCTCCTTCTGGCGCGCGACATGCCCGGCGACAACCTGCCTGCGTTCGAGCCGCTGCCGCGCCATGCCCATGTGGTCCTGATGGGCGACCTGCTCGCGCCCCTGCCCGAGGTGCAGGCGCTGGTGGCGCGCTTCGCCGCCGGCTTCGCCAAGGGGCACCTCTTGCAGATTCTCGATCCCGCGGAAGAGACGCTGCCGTTTTCCGGCCGGGTGCGCTTCGAGGGGCTGGAGCGCGAGGACCCGCTGCTCATCAGCCGGGTCGAGACCGTGCGCGAGGCCTATGGCGAACGGCTGGCGCGCCACCGCGAGGGGCTGGCCGCGATCGCGCGCGGTGCCGCCTGGAGCTTCGGCACGCATCGCACCGACCGCCCGCCCCATACCGCGCTGCTCGCGCTCTACGCCGCGCTGGCGCCGCAGCAGGGCTGGAGATAGGCGATGCTGACGCTCGGCTCGCTCGCCTTCGCCGCGCCGTGGCTGCTCGCGGGGTTCGCGGTGCTGCCGATCCTGTGGTGGCTGCTGCGGGTGACGCCGCCGGCGCAGCGCCGGGTGCGCTTCCCGGCGCTGCGGCTGTTGCGCGATCTGGTGCCGCGCGAGGAGACGCCGGCCAAGACGCCGCTGTGGCTGATCCTGCTGCGCATGGTGTTGGCGGCGCTCATTATCCTGGCGCTGGCCCATCCGCTGATGAATCCCAGCGCCAAGCTCGCCGGCAGCGGACCCCTGGTTCTGGCGGTGGATGACGGCTGGGCGGCGGCGCGGCAATGGGACGAGCGCCGCGCCGCGCTCGACCGCCTGATCGACCAGGCCGAGCGCGAGGGCCGCCGCATCGTGCTGCTCGACACCGCGCCGCCGGCGGGATCGGCGGCGCCGCCCGAACTCACATTGTTGCGGCCGGCCGACGCGCGCGCCGCGGTCGATGCGCTGGCGCCGCAACCGTGGCCCGCCGACCGGCGCGCCGCGCTGGCGCGGCTCGAGCGCTTCGATCTCGGCCCCGCGCCCGACATCGTGTGGCTCAGCGACGGCATCGACGACGGCAGCGCCGCCGATTTCGCCGCCGGCCTCGCGCGCCACGGGCCGGTCACGGTGATGGCGGACGACGAGACTTTGCTGCCGCGCCTCCTCGCGCCGGGCGATCCCGATGACAAGGACCTGACGGCGACGGTGAAGCGCGTCGCCTCGAGCCTACCCGCCGAGGCCGATATCCGCGCCGTCGGCGACGACGGGCGCCTGCTCGGCCGCACCCATGTGACCTTCGCGGCCAACGCGACCAGCGCCTTGGCACGCCTGCCGATGCCGAGCGAGCTGCGCAATCGCGCCACCGAGATTACGCTCGAGGGCGAGGCGTCTTCCGGTGCGGCGCTGCTGCTCGACGAGCGCTGGCGCCGCCGCCCGGTCGGGATCGCCGAGCCGCGCGCCGCCCAAGGCGCGCAGCCGCTGCTCTCCGGCGCCTATTACCTGGAAAAGGCGCTGAGCCCGTTCAGCGAGGTGCGCAGCGGCGAGGTCGCGACCTTGCTCAAGGGTGACATCGCGGTGCTGGCCTTTCCCGACGTGGCGCCCGCGAGCGACGAGGAAAAGCGCGCGCTCGTCGCCTGGATGGAAAAGGGCGGCGTGGTGATGCGCTTCGCCGGGCCCCATCTCGCCGATGCGCCCAACGACGATTTCCTGCCGGTGACCCTGCGGCGCGGCGGGCGCACGCTGGGCGGCGCGTTGTCGTGGGAGACGCCGGCGCGGCTCGCCCCGTTCGACCCCAAGAGCCCATTCGCCGGCCTCGACATTCCCGCCGACGTCACGGTGTCGCGCCAGGTGCTGGCCGAGCCGACGCTCGATCTCGCCGACAAGACCTGGGCGCGCCTCACCGACGGCACGCCGCTCGTGACGGCGGCCAAGCGCGGCCAAGGCTGGCTCGTGCTGGTCCATACCAGCGCCGATCCGGAGTGGTCGAACCTCGCCATCTCCGGCCTGTTCGTGAACATGCTGCGGCGCATCGTCGCCACCAGCCAGGGCGTCACTGGCGCCTCCGACCGCGCCTTGCCGCCGGTCGAGACGCTCGACGGGTTCGGCCGGCTGCGCCGCGCGCCCACCACGGCCGAGACCATCGCCGCCGGCGATTTCGCGGCGACGCTCGCCTCCTCGCATCACCCGCCGGGCTTCTACGGCAGCGCCGATGCGCGCCGCGCGCTCAACCTCGCGCCAGCGGTCAAGGACTTCACCGCGCTCCCCGCGCTGCCCCAGGGCATCGAGCGCCAGACCTACGCCCGCGGCATCGAATTCGATTTCCGCCCCGGGCTCCTGGGCGCCGCGCTCGCGCTGGCGCTCATCGATCTTGCCATCGCCTTCGCGTTGCGCGGGCTGTTGCCGCGGCTCGCGCGCGGCGGCGCTGCGGTACTGCTGATTTGGCTTTGCGCCGCGCCCGGCGCGCGCGCCGCCGACGACGATTTCGCGATCAAGGCGGCGAGCGAATTCCATTTGGCCTATGTCCGCACCGGCATCCGCGACGTCGACGACGAGGCCAAGGCCGGGCTCGCCGGCCTCACCGACGTGCTCAACCGCCGCACCGCGGTCGAGGCGGCGGAGCCGATGGCGGTCGACATCGAGCATGACGAGTTGGTGTTCTTCCCGCTGCTCTATTGGCCGGTCGTGCCGGGAGAAGCGCAGCCCTCGCCGCAGGCGGTGGCGCGGCTCAACCGCTTCCTTGCCACCGGCGGCACCATCCTGTTCGACACCCAAGACCAGGGATCGAGCACCGCGTTCTCCAGCGGCGACACGCAGGCGACGCTGCGCCAGCTCGCGCGCGGGCTCAACGTGCCGCCGCTGGCGCCGGCGCCGCCCGATCACGTGCTGACCAAGTCCTTTTACCTGTTGCAGGAGTTTCCCGGCCGCTGGAGCGGCGGCAAATTGTGGGTCGAGCCGGCCGAGGAGGCGGTCAATGACGGCGTCTCGAGCGTCATCGTCGGCGGCAACGACTGGGCCGGAGCGTGGGCGATGGATGCCGCGGGACGGGCGCTCTATCCGGTGGTGCCGGGCGGCGAGCCGCAGCGCGAGATGGCCTATCGCTTCGGCGTGAATTTGGTCATGTACGCGCTCACCGGCAACTATAAGAACGACCAGGTCCACGTACCGGCGATCCTCGAGAGGCTCGGGCAATGAACGGGCTGTCGCTCGCGGCGTCGCCGCTGCTGCCGTGGTGGGCGATCGCGGCATTTGTGGCGCTCGCGGCGCTGCTGCTGGCGTTCGGCGTGTGGCGGCGCGCGCGCGGCGTCGCCTGGCGGCTCCTCGCGCTCGCGGCGCTGGTGGCAATCCTGGTCGATCCCTCGCTGATCGAGGAGCAGCGCGAGCCTCAGCATGACGTGGTCGCCGTGGTGGTCGACGATTCGCCCAGCATGCGCATCGGCGAGCGGCGCAAATTCGCCGACGCCGCGCTCGACGAACTGACGCGCAAGCTGCAGCAGCAGAAGGACCTCGACGTGCGCGTCGTCCATGCCGGCGCGCCCGATCCCAACGCCGCGCTCGGCGACAACGGCACCGAGCTCTACACCGCGCTGGTGCGCGCCTTGGCCGACGTGCCGGCGCAGCGCGTCGCCGGCGCGGTGATGATCACCGACGGCGAGGTCCACGACATGCCGCCGCCCGACCGGCTCGCCATCCACGCGCCGATCCACGCGCTGCTGGCCGGCGCGCCCGGCGAGGCCGACCGCAGGCTCGTCGTCAACGACGCGCCCAGCTTCGGCATCGTCGGCAAGGATGTGGCACTCACCGTCAGGGTCGAGGATTTGGTCCAGGGCCAAGCCGGCCTCGGCAGCGGCCAGGCCAAAATCACGCTGCGCAAGGACGGCGGCGCGGCGGTGACGCGGCTGGTGCCCGTGGGCCGCGACGTGCCGGTCTCGGTCACGATCGACCATGGCGGCCCCAACGTGCTCGAGATCGAGGTCGAGCCGGGCCCGCACGAGCTGACGCTCGACAACAACCGCGCCGCCCTCGTCATCAACGGCGTCCGCGACCGGCTCAAGGTGCTGCTGGTCAGCGGCGAGCCGCACCAGGGCGAGCGCACCTGGCGCAACATCCTGAAATCCGATCCCTCGGTCGATCTCATCCACTTCACCATCCTGCGCCCGCCCGAGAAGCAGGACGGCACGCCGATACGCGAGCTGTCGCTGATTGCCTTCCCGATCCGCGAGCTGTTCGACGTCAAGATCAACGAGTTCGACCTCATCATCTTCGACCGCTACCGGCGGCGCAGCGTCCTGCCCGAGGCCTATCTCGAGAACATCGCCCAGTACGTGCGCAAGGGCGGCGCGCTGCTCGAGGCGTCGGGACCGAATTACGGCACGCCCCTGAGCCTCTACCGCACGCCCTTGGGCGCGGTGCTGCCGGCCGAGCCCACCGGCAACGTGGTCGAGCAGGGCTTCGTGCCGCGGGTCAGCGCCACGGGATACCGCCATCCCGTCACCTCCGACCTTCCCGGCGAGCCCGCCGATCCCAAGGCGACGCCGCCCTGGGGCCGCTGGTTCCGCGACGTCGAGGCGATCCCGCACGAGGGCGACGTGGTGATGAGCGGCGCCGGCGACCGGCCGCTCCTGGTGCTCGACCGGGTCGGCAGCGGCCGCGTGGCGCAGCTCCTGTCGGACGAGATGTGGCTGTGGACGAGGGGATTCGAGGGCGGCGGGCCGCAGGCGGAGCTGCTGCGCCGCGTGGTCTACTGGCTGATGAAGGAGCCCGATCTCGAGGAGAACGATCTCCGCGCCAATGTCGAGGGCAACCGCCTCGTCGTCACCCGCCAGTCGCTCAAGCCCGACCAGCGGCCGGTGCAGGTGACCGGCCCCGACGGCGTGCCGAAGACGCTCGCGCTTGCGCCCGCGGGGGGTGGCCGCAGCACCGGCACGCTGCCGGTGACCGAGAGCGGTCTCTATCGCGTCGGCGACGGCGAGCGCACCGCGCTCGCGGCGGCGGGCGCGCTCAACCCCAAGGAACTGGCCGACGTGCGCACCACCGACGAGAAGATGAAGGACGATGTCGCGGCGACCGGCGGCGGCATCCACTGGGTCGGCCCTGGCGCTGTGCCGGATTTGCGCCGCGTCGAGCCCGACCACGACGCCTCCGGCCGCAACTGGATGGGCTTGCGCGCCAACGGCGACTATGTCGTCACCGGCATGAAGGAGACGCCGCTGCTGCCGGGCGCGCTGGCGCTTCTTCTCGCGCTCGGCTTCCTCCTCCTCGCCTGGCGGCGAGAGGGGCGGTAGGAGGCATCCGTGCTGCGCCAGGTGTTGGCACCCATTCATTCCGACGGCTGGCGCTTCGTTGCGATCTTCGCGGGCGTCAGCGTCGTGCTCTATCTGATCGCGCACTGGCTCGGCTGGCTCGGCTTCCTGGCGACCGCGTGGTGCGCCTATTTCTTCCGCGACCCGTGGCGGGTGACGCCGATGCGGGCCGGCCTGGTGGTGGCGCCCGCCGATGGCGTCATCTCCTCGGTCGGATTGGCGCCGCCGCCCAAGGAGCTGGAGATGGGCGGGGCGCCGATGCGGCGCATCTCGATCTTCTTGAACGTGCTCGACGTCCACGTCAACCGCATGCCGATGGGCGGCCGCGTCGTCAAGCGCCACCACCATTCGGGCAAGTTCTTGAACGCCAGCCTCGACAAGGCGAGCGAGGAGAACGAGCGCATGGCGCTGCGGCTCGCCACCGCCGAGGGGCCCGACATCGCGGTGGTGCAGATCGCGGGATTGATCGCGCGCCGCATCGTGTGCGACGTCGATGCCGGGCACGAGGTGACCGCCGGGCAGCGCTTCGGCCTCATCCGCTTCGGCAGCCGCACCGACGTCTATCTGCCGCAGGACTGGGCGCCGCTCGCGATCGAGGGCCAGCGCGCGGTGGGCGGCGAGACGGTGATCGCGGATGCGCGCTCGAGCGAGCCGCCGCGGCTCGGGACGGAGCACTGAGATGCGGCCGCGCGACATGCTGCGCCGCCGCCGCCATCGCCGCGGCCGCATGCGGGTCCGGCCGATGGGCGGCTGGTCGCTCAACCGGCTCATTCCCAACATCCTGACGCTCTTGGCGCTGTGCGCCGGCATGACCGCGATCCGGTTCGCCTTCGCCGGGCGGTTCGAGGCCGCGGTCATCGCCATCATCATCGCCGGCGTGCTCGACGGCATCGACGGCCGCATCGCGCGCCTCTTGAAGGGCATGACCAGCTTCGGCGCGCAGCTCGATTCGCTGTCGGACTTCGTCAGCTTCGGGGTGGCGCCGGCGGTGCTGCTCTATCTCTGGACCATGAGCGCGATGCAGAGCGTCGGCTGGGCGCTGGTGCTGCTGTTCGCGGTGTGCTGCGCGCTTCGTCTGGCGCGCTTCAACACCCAGATCGGCGCCGATCTGCCGCCCTATGCCTACAATTTCTTCACCGGCGTGCCGGCGCCGGCGGCGGCGGGGCTGGTGATGGTGCCGATGATGGCGTCGTTCGAGTTCGGCGGCACGTTCTTCCGCGCGCCCCTGCTCAACGGGCTGGTGCTCGCCGCGGTCGCCGCGCTCATGGTGAGCCGGGTCCCGACCTTCTCGATGAAGCGCTTCAGCGTGCCGAGGGAGCTGGTGCTGCCGATGCTGATCGTCATCGGCGCCGCCGCCGCCTTTCTCACCACCGAGCCGTGGGCGACGCTCCTGGCGGTGGGCGTGGTCTATCTCGCCTCGTTCCCGGTCAGCATCCGCCAGTATCTGCGCCTGCGCCGCACCGCCGAGGAAATGCGCAGCGCCACGCGCGAGATCGCCCCGCCTCAGCCCGAGCCCGGTCCGGAGGCGCCAGCGGCGCGCGGCTGAAGTCCGAACGAATCGGCCAGCAGCTCGTACGACCTGAGCCGCGCCGCGAAGTCATAGCAGATCGTCACCACCACGAACTCGTCGACGCCATAGGCGGCGCCGAATTCCAATAGCTTCTCCTTGGCCTGGCGCGGATTGCCGACCACCTGGCGGCGGCGGCCATGGGCGACGCGGGCACGCTCCTCGCCGGAATAGGGATATGACGCGGCCTCTTCGACCGACGGCAGCGGCCCGAACCGTCCCTGCTCGAGCCGCAGGCGCGACAGGTCGCGCGACAGCGCCAGCCGGTTCGCTTCCTCCTCGGTCTCGGCGCATAGCACGAAGACGCCGATGCTGCCCTCGGGCGCGGCCCTCCAGCGCGACGGGCGGAAATGGTCGCGATAGGCCTGCATGATCTGCGGCCCCGCCATGTCGGTGATGAAATGCGCGAAGGAAAATGCCGTGCCGAAATGGGCGGCGATGGCGGCGCTGCCGTCGCTCGAGCCCAGGAGCCACGGATCGGGCACGCTCGGCCCGCGCGGCTGGGCATGGATGCTGGCGAAGGGATGGTCCGGCGGCAGCGCGTCGGCGAGGAAGCCCAGCACGTCGTGGACCTGGTTGGGGAAATACTCGATCCCGGCGGCGCCGGGGCCCGCTTGGAGCGCCATGGCGGTGCGATAGTCGCTGCCGGGCGCGCGGCCGATGCCGAGATCGATGCGGCCGGGATAGAGCACCTCGAGCACGCGGAACGCTTCCGCCACCTTCAAGGCGCTGTAATGGCTCAGCATCACCCCGCCCGAGCCGATGCGCATTTCCGACGTGGCGGCGGCGAGGCGCGCGATCAGCACCTCGGGCGCGGTGCCGGCCAGGCCCTCCGACGAGTGATGCTCGGCCACCCAATAGCGCCGATAGCCCCAGCGCTCGCACGCCTGCGCGAGCTTGACCGTCTCGGCGATCGCCTGCGCCGGCGTGCCGCCGCTGCGGATGGGCGACTGGTCGAGGACGGAGAGGGTCGTCATCAAACGGATTCCCGCGTCGCGTTGAAGGCGAGCGAGGGATAATCCTTCTGCGTGCGCTCCAAATCCCAGCGCGAGCGGGCCATGAAAACCGGCGCGCCGTCGCGGTCCTCGGCGAGCGCGGACGGCACGGTGTCCACGAGGCGTTTCACCTCGGGCGCGGCGCCCTCGACCCAGCGCGCGGTCTCGTAAGGCGCGGCCTCGAGCCGCACGCTCAGCTCGTACTCGGTCTTGAGCCGCGCGGTCAGCACCTCGAGCTGGAGCGCGCCGACCACGCCGACGATGAAGTCGCCGCCGGTCATCGGCTTGAAGACGCGCGTCACGCCTTCCTCGGCGAGCTGCTCGAGTGCGCGCTTCAGATGCTTCGACTTCAAGGGATCGTCGAGCCGCACCCGGCGCAATATCTCGGGCGCGAAGCTGGGGATGCCGGTGATGCGGATCTCCTCGCCGTCGGTCAAGGTGTCGCCGATGCGCAGGGTGCCGTGGTTGGGAATGCCGAAAATGTCGCCCGGCCATGCCTCCTCGGCGAGGTTGCGCTCGCGGGCGAGGAAGAACACCGGGTTCTGCACGCTCATCATGCGGCCGGTGCGGCCGTGGCGCAGCTTCATGCCGCGCTTGAAGCGGCCCGAGCACAGGCGCAGGAAGGCGACCCGGTCGCGATGCTGCGGGTCGATATTGGCCTGCACCTTGAAGACGAAGCCCGCGACCGTGTCGGAGGAGGGCTCGATCGGGTGCGGCAGCGCCGGCTGCGGCCGCGGCGGCGGCGCCAGGTCGGCGATGCCGCGCAGCAGCTCGCGCACGCCGAAATTGTTGAGCGCGCTGCCGAAGAACACCGGCGTCATGTGCCCCTCGCGATACGACTTGAGATCGAAAGGCGGGCACAGCGCGCGCGCCATCGCCACCTCGTCGCGCAACGTGGCGAGCGCATTGGCGGGCAGCAGCGTCTCGAGCCTGGGGTCGTCGAGGCCCTTGAGCCGCACCGGCTCGGTGATGCGCTCGCCCGCGCCGCGCTCGAACAGGAGGAGCGCGTCGGCGAAGAGGTCGTAGGTGCCGCGGAAATCGCGCCCCATGCCGATGGGCCAGCTCGCCGGCGTGGCGTCGAGCGCCAGTTGGCGCTCGATCTCGTCGATCAGGTCGAACGGGTCGCGCGCGTCGCGGTCGAGCTTGTTGATGAAGGTGATGATCGGCACGTCCCTGAGCCGGCACACCTCGAACAGTTTGAGCGTCTGCGGCTCGATGCCCTTGGCCGCGTCCAGCACCATGACGGCGCTGTCGACGGCGGTGAGGGTGCGGTAGGTGTCCTCGCTGAAATCCTGGTGGCCTGGCGTGTCGAGCAGGTTGAAGGTGTGGCCGTCATGCTCGAAGGTCATCACCGCCGAGCTCACCGAGATGCCGCGCTGCTGCTCGATCTCCATCCAGTCCGAGCGCACGCGCCTTCGCTCGCCGCGCGCCTTGACCTCGCCCGCGAGCTGAATGGCGCCGCCGAACAGCAGCAGCTTCTCGGTCAGCGTGGTCTTGCCGGCGTCGGGATGGGAGATGATGGCGAAGGTGCGCCGCTTGGCGATCTCGGCCGCGAGGGAGTCCATGGGCGGGCGTTATGTAGGGAGCGTGGAGAGGGAAAGCAAATCGCGCGAAGCGGCTACGGGATGCGCAAGAGCGCCTTGATCAAGCCTTTCGCCGTTGCCAGGACTGCGGGCGGCGCGGCGGCGATCAGCTCCGCGTCGCGCATTTCCCAGGATTGGCTTTTGACTTGATCGGCGAGCACGGCGCCGGTGACCTTGTGGCCGGCGGGGATCGGAACCTCGAACGGATAACCCTTCACCTGGTTCGTGATCGGGCACAGCACGCACAGGCGGCTGCGCTGATTATAGCTGCGCGGCGAGAGCACGAGGGCGGGCCGCCGTCCCCACTGCTCGGTCCCCTCCTGCGGATCGAAATTGATCCAGACGATGTCGCCGATGTCGGGACAATGCGCCATCAGCCGAATTCGTTCCCCTGTGCGCGCCCGCTCGGCAGCTCTTCGTGACGATTGGCGTCGGTGATCCTGGCGACCAGCTCATCGAGATCGAAAACCGGAACGTCCGCGATCGGTGCGATGACCAGCTTTCGTCCTTCGATCGACAACTCCGCGATGCCGTCCTCGATCGCGCCGATCTCACCGGCAAAAGCCGCCGGGATGCGAACGGCGATGCTGTTGCCCCATTTCGCGAATTTGACCTGCACCTTCGCCTCCGCCAGTCTCGCCCAAGCCCCGTATAAACAATGGATATACGCCGTGGATGGCGCGGATTCAACGGCGAACGCGCCCGCCTGGCGCCGTGTTGCGGCAGCCGGCGAGATGGGCCGAAAATATAAGAACGATAAGAAACGTTGACGATGAAGTGAACGAAGATAAGATGTTCTTATCGACCTTAGGAATTGAGGCGCGCCATGAGCAACTTTTCCAGCTACAGCGTATCGCATGGCAACCGCAAGGATCACACCGGTGCCATTCTGGATGACCAGGATACCCGGTTTCTAAGGAGTCATGGCTTCGGCGACGGCGAACTTATCGGCGCGCGCGGGTTCGTTGGCGTCGACGGCAGCGTGGAACTCGAACTGACGCGCGAGACCGCCTGCGATGTCGTCCGCGTTTATGATCGAGGAAAGCGCATCTTCCGCATCGCCATGGCCGGCCTCCGCCTCCGCACCCACTCGGGAGAGCGGCCGCTCACGCGCGAGGACGATGTTTATGTCGGCCACCTGCGCGTAGTAGAGCGCGGCGGACGGCTCTACCTGGTCTCGACGGCGCGAAGCCGGATGACGCGCTGCAAGAAGCGTAACGCTGCCAAGCGCGTGGTCGTGCGTCCGCTTGCGCCAGCCGCAACGCCAATCGCGGATCGCGCGCCGCTCCATCGGCCGCACGCGGGGTTGATCACCAAATGGGACGACGGCCTCGGCTTGCGCGTGCCGGACGAGATTGCTGCCCAAGTAGGCCTCGCCGAAGGCGCGCGCGTCGAGATCGAGGCCTCCGACGATGGCCGAATCATCGTCACCCGGTCGCCTCGCCACTTCACGCTGGACGAATTGCTGGCGGGTATGACGCCCGAGCGCGAGCATCGGCTCGACGACGACGATCCGCGGGGCGGTGAAATCATATGACGGCGGTGCCCGGCCGCGGCAGTCTCGTTTGGCTTCTATTCTCGCCTCAAGCAGGCAGCGAGCAAGCGGGTCGCCGGCCCGGGATCGTCCTGACGCCGGAGGCCTATCATCTCCGATCGCGCCTCGCGATCGTGTGTCCGATCACGAGCCGAGAAAGGGGATGGCCGATGGAGGTGAAGCTGCCGCTTGGCCTCCCCGTCTCCGGCGTCGTTCTGGTCGATCACATAAGAAGCGTCGACCGCGAGGCGCGGAAAATGGAAGTAGTCGGCGTGGCGCCGCCAGAAGTGCTCGACGAGATTGACGCGCGCCTGGCGCCTCTCTTGAGCTTGTAGCCGAAAGCCTCGACGTTCGGCCTGTGACGCTTCCCCCGTCACGTAAACGTGACCCCCCGCATCTCCGGTCCGCCCGTCGCGCCGCCGCCTTCTTCGTGGTAGGACTCCGCCAACGAGTCTTCCGGGGAGGGGAGGAAGCCCATGCGAACGCTTCGATTGGCCGTGCTCGGCCTCGTGCTACTGGCTGGTCCGGCGCTGGCGCAGGCGCCCGCCGGCGGGCCGCCGCCGGGCGGGCCGCCCAGCAATGTCCGCGGCACGGTCGAGAAATTCGGCGACGGGATGCTGACCGTGAAATCGCGCGAGGGGCCGAGCGTGACGGTCAAGGTCGCGGCCAACGTGCCAATCTCCGGCATGGTCAAGCGCAGCCTGTCCGAGATCAAGGCGGGCGACTTTATCGCCTCGACCTCGGTCAAGGGCAGCGACGGCAAGCTGCACGCTCTCGAGGTCCACATCTTCAGCGAGGCACAGCGCAACGTCGTGCCGCAGGGCCAGACGCCCTACGACTTGGCGCCGCAGAGCCTGATGACCAACGCCATCGTCGAAGGCATCGCCAGCGCGCCCCAGGGCCAGACCTTCAAGGTGACCTACAAGGGCGAGACCACCGAGGTCGTGGTGGCGCCGGATACGCCGGTGGTCTCGGCCGTGCCGGGCGACGCCAGCCTGCTGAAGCCCGGCGCGGCGGTGGTCGTCGCCGCGCGCAAGGGCGATGACGGCAGCCTCACGGCCATGCGCATCAGCGCGGAGAAGGACGGCGTCAAGCCGCCGATGTAGGCGTCACCAAAGGGGGAGGGACATCGCATGCGATCAACGGCACTCATCGCTTTCGGCGCGGCGCTCGTGCTCGCGTCCGCGTTCGCCGAGGCCCAGGCGCCGGCGGGCGGACCGCCGCCGGGACCGCCGCAAGGCACGCGGACGACGGTACGCGGAACGGTCGAGAAGCTCGACGGCAACACGCTCATGGTGAAGTCGCGCGACGGCACCGACGTCAAGGTCACGCTGACCGACAAATCCGCGGTCCGCACCCTGACCAAGAAGACCCTCGCCGACATCAAGGAAGGCGATTACGTCGCCTCGACCGGGCGGCCCGGCCCCGACGGCAAGCTCCACGCCGTCGAGGTGCGCATCTTCCCCGAGGCGCTGCGCGGCGTCGGCGAGGGCCAGAACCCCTGGGACCTCACGCCCGACAGCAAGATGACCAACGCCACCGTCACCGGCATCGTCGCGATGGGCAAGGGCGCGACCTTCAAGGTCAAGTACAAGGGCACCGAGTCCGAATTCATCGTCGATCCCGAGACCCCGATCCAGGCGTTCGGGCCGGGCGACCGGGACCTGCTCAAGCCCAACGTCTATGTCGTCGTGCTCGGGCTGAAGCAGGAGGACGGCACCATCATCGGCGGCAACGTGACCGCCGAGGCCAACGGCGTCAAACCGGAAATGTGACCGGCTCGCGGCCCCGCTTGCGGACAAAAAAGGGCCGCGCGCGATTGACTTGCGTACGTTCCTTGCTAGGGTGCGTACATGACGCGGGATCCGGTGATCATCGTGGGCGCCGGACCGGCCGGACTTGCCTTGGCGACCAGCCTGGTGCTGCGCGACGTCGCCGTGATCGTGATCGAGTCCGAGCCCAAGCTGCCGCACGATCTGCGCGCCGGCACGTTCCATCCGCCCACCCTCGAGATGCTCGAGGAGTTGGGCATCGTCGACGCGTTCCTCGCCATCGGCATTCGCGTGCCGCGCTGGCAGATCCGCGGCCGCCGCGAGGGCGTGATCGTCGAATGGGATCTGGGCCTTATCGCCGACGAGACGCGCTATCCGTTCCGCTTCCATTGCGAGCAGTTCAAGCTCACCCCGTTGCTGCTGCGCCGGTTTCAGGCGCTGGGCGGCGCGGTGCGGTTCTCCCACACCTTCCTCGACGCGACCCAGGACGGGGACGGGGTCGCGGCGCGGGTCGAGACGCCGGGCGGGATCGAGACCCTGCGCGGCAGCTACCTCGTGGGCTGCGACGGCGCCCGCAGCCCGGTGCGCCAGACCATGGGCGTCGCGTTCGACGGCTTCACCTGGCCGGAGCGGTTCCTGGTGGTCGGGACCGAGTACGACCTCGCCCCGCACGGCTTCACCGCCAACGCCTATATCGCCGACCCGGTCGATTGGGGGGCCCTCTTCAAGATGCCGGGTGAGGGCTCTAAGGGCTTGTGGCGCATACTCTTTCCGACCGATGCCGAGCTCCCCGAGGAGGCCGTCCTCGACCCCGCCAACGTGGAGCGGCTGCTGCAGAACTTTCTGCCCAAGCCCGAGCCCTGGCCGATCGCCGCAAAAAGCACCTATCGCGTACACCAGCGCGTCGCCGGGGACTTCCGCACCGGCCGCATGCTGATCGTCGGCGACGCTGCGCACATCAACAATCCGCTCGGTGCCTTCGGCCTCAACGGCGCGCTCCACGGCGCCTTCAACCTCTCGCCCAAACTCGCCGCCGTGTGGCGCGGCGAGGCCGAGGACAGCCGGCTCGACCTCTACACGCGTCAGCGCCGCGCCGCCAATGTCGAATTCGTCCAGGCCCAGTCGATTCACAACAAACGCCTGCTCGAGGAGCGCGACCCCGCCACCCGCGCCAAGCATTTCGACGAATTGCGCCGCATCGCTAGCGACCGTGCCAGCGCCAAGGACTATCTCATGCGCAGCTCGATGATCTGGAGCGTGCGCCGCGCCGCCAGCATCGATTGATGCCATGGCCGCCGCGCCGCCGCGTCTCGTTCTCGCCCTCGCCGCGCTGTGGATGCTCGCCTTCACGTGGAAGCTCTACCCGCATTTCCGCGACACGATCCGCGTCGACGGGCGGTTGACCACGGTGGCGAGCCATCTCGACGATGTCTGCGGCCAGCGCGTCGGGCCGGCCGCGGTCACCTGCCTCGCCGAGACCGGCGAGCAGGCGCAGCTCATGCTGCGGCAGGAGCAGGCGAAATCCGTGCTCACAATCGTCGCGCCGCCGTTCGCCGTCCTGGCGCTGTGGTGGGCCGCGGGGTCGCTGCGCCGCCGCGTCCGCGCCGCGCGGACCTAAGAAGCTGCGAGCGCGGCCTCGATCGCGGCGAGCTCGTCCTCGAGCGCGATGTCGAGCGCAGAGGTCACTTCCAGCCGGCGATCCTCGAACACGTGGACCTTGCCGCGCCGGCGCCGCCGCCAGCCCATCACCGCCTCGTCGCGCGCCGCCGCGAGCGCCTCGATCTGCGGTCGGTAGAAGCCGATCATCGCCGCGATCCAGCGGTTGAGGAGCGGCGCCGGCCCGACCGTGCCGAGCGCGAAGCGGCCGAGCATCGCCGCCACGTCGGATGCCCGATACCAGGTCTCGCCGGTGACCCACCGGTTGGTGGTGAAAAGGCGGATGGGACGCCCGGCCACGTCCATGGCGATCGCGACGAGATGGCACCATTCGCCATCTTCGCCGGCATGGGGCTGAGGCGCGGACGGCGCGGCGGGGGCGGCCGGGGTCCCGGCGATCGCAAGTTCGGGCAGCACCAGCGGCCGAACTCCCGGCGGCATGCCGCGTGCGCGCAGAAAGGTATGGAAATGGCCGTGTTCGGCGGCGCCGCGCTCGCCCGGCGGATGGGCGTGATAGAAGAACTGCGCATGAGTCTCGGCATCGAACACGTCGCCGGCGGGATAATGCTGCCAATCGACGCACGGCACGGCGCCCTCAAGCGCCACCGCCAGGACGCCGCCCTGTGCTGCCAGTGCCGCCGCGCACGCGACCGCCCGGCGCCCCTCGGCCGCGCGCGCTTCAAGTTCGGCGCGGCTCAAGCGGGCGAGATCGGCCATCGCGCTCACTTCCGCATGGCGGCGAGCGTTTGCGCGGTCCACGGCGCCAACGCACGCATCGCTGCATGGAAAGCGTCGTCGAAGGCGGCGACGATCTGCGGCGTATCGTTGGCGGCGGCGCGGCCGGTGCCCTCGAATGTGCGGACCGCCAGCACGGTGCGATCGGAGGCCCGCACCAGCCGGCAATCGAGCTGCACACGGATTTCCGGCCGGTCGCCGGCGCCGTAATCGGCCTCGAAGCGGCGCACGTCCGTCAGCAGCACCGCATCCGGCCGCAGCTCGCCCGACGGGCGCGAAACGACACGGATCTGGCCTTCATTCTCCAGCGATTCGATCATCAGGAACTGGAGGAGGGCGGGCGCGTGGTCAGACCACGCGGCGTTGGCGAAATAATCGACGCGCAGCGGCCCGCGGGTCAGCGCGATGCGCTCGGTGTCGAGCGCCGCCGGCGCCGCCGGGATCTCGACCACGAGCTGCGCGTCGACCGAAGGCGCGGGCGCGGCAGGCTCGCTCAGCGCGGTGAGACGGTAAAGGGGCGGCGGCGGCGCCGGCGGCGGCAGAACGCTGCCGCATGATGAAAGCGCGAGCGCGAGCGCGGCGGGCAGGAGGCGGCCCCGTCTCATTTCGGGCGGTATCCTTCGCGGCGGTCGCCATAGAGGAAGCGCGAGGGATCGCGCTCGACCGATTCGGCGATACGTGAAAGCTGCGCCACCAGCTGCTGCGTTTGCTGCACGAGCTGCTGAAGCTGGCCGAGGCCGCCGTGAGAGAAGTCGCGGAGCTGCGGCTCGTTCTCGGCGACGACGGTATTGAGCCGCTGAGCCAGCTCGGCGAATTTTCGCGAGGCGTCGTTGACCGATTGCGCAGCGGCCTGCACGTTGCCTTGCGGCCCGATCAGCGTCTTGAACGACTCGAGGATGGCGTTCGCCTGCTCGATCGTGCCGCGCAGCTCGTGCATGGTCTGGGCGCTGTCGGCAAGCGCGCTGTCGATGTCGCCGCTGTGCGAAGCCGCGGTTGCAGTGACGCGGCGCAGATTCTCGAACGTCTCGCCCAGGGCCTGGCGGTTCTGCGGGTTGAGGATGTCGCCGAGCTGGTCGGCCAGCGCGATGAGGCGCGCCAACGCCTCGGGCGCGTCGGTGACGACGCGCTGCAGCCCCGAGGGACGCGAGGCGATCACGGGATAGCGTTGGTCGGGCTGGCGGGCCACGACGGGCGCATCGCGCGAGCCGCCGGTGAGATTGACATAGATACCGCCCGCGAGGCCCTGCTGCTCGAGCGAGGCGACCGTGTCGGTCTTGATCGGCGTGCCGCTCTCGAGCTCGATCGTCACGCGCACCCGGTTCGGGTCCACCGGATCGAGCTTGAACTCGGCGACGCGGCCCACCGGAATGCCGCTGTAGCGCACGGTCGAGCCCGGCGTGAGCCCGGTCACCGAGCCATCGAAATAGATATCGTAATAGCTGAGCTTCTCGCGGAATTGCACCTGCGCGAACCACAGCACCGCAACCACGAGCCCGGCGACCAGCAGCAGCACGAAGCTGCCGACCACCACGTAGGGCGCCCGCGTCTCCATCGTCCTATGCCCCGTCCCCGGCCCTGTGCCGCACCGCTGCGCGGCCGCGGGGACCGTTGAAATAGGCTTGAATCCAGGGATTCGGATCGTTCAGCATCTCGTCTATTGTGCCGATCCTGACGTGGTTGTCGACGAGAACAGCAATGCGGTCGGCGACCGCGACAAGGCTGTCGACGTCGTGCGTCACCATGAACACGGTGAGGCCGAGGCTCTCCTTGAGGTCGCGCACGAGCTGGTCGAGCTCGCCCGCGACGATCGGATCGAGTCCGGCGGTCGGCTCGTCGAGGAAGAGGAGCGGCGGATCGAGCGCCAGCGCGCGGGCGAGCGCCGCGCGCTTGCGCATGCCGCCTGACAACTGGCCGGGATATTTGTGGCCGACATCGTCCGCGAGCCCCACCAGCGCGAGCTTCAAGGCGCAGATCTCGTGGAGCAGCGCGGTTGGCAGCGCGAGGCGCTCCTTGAGCGGCAGGGCCACGTTCTCGGCCACGGTCAGCGAGCTGAACAGCGCGCCGTCCTGGAACAGCACGCCCCAGCGCGTGCCGAGGAGGGTGCGCTCCGCCGCGCCCAGCTTGGCCGTGTCTTGGCCGAAAACCTCGATCGTCCCGGCGGCCGGCGCGTTGAGGCCGACGATGGTCTTGAGCAGCATGGACTTGCCCGCGCCCGAGGCGCCGGCGACGCCCAGCACCTCGCCTGCGCGCAGCTCGAGGTCGATGTTGCGCTGGAGCACGCGCCCGCCGGCGCGCGTCGCGAGCCCCCTGAGCCGGATCACCGGCTCAGATTTGGAGCGCGGCGAAGAGGATGGAGAAGGCGGCATCGATGACGATCACCAGGAAGATCGATTGCACCACCGCGCGGGTGGTGTGGCGGCCGACGCTTTCGGCGCTGCGATGGACGCTGAGGCCCTCTTGGCAGCCCACCAGCGCGATCGCCGTGGCGAAGAACGGCGCCTTGATGATGCCGAGCCAGAAGCTCCACATCGTCAGCGCGTCGTGGAGCTGCTGCACGAAAATGGGAAGCGGCAGGCCGAGCACCAGCCAGCACAGCACCGCGCCGCCGAAAAGGCCCATCACGTTGGCGTAGAACGTGACGAGCGGCAGCGTCAGCACCAGCGCCACGAGTCGCGGCAGCACCAGGAGTTCGATCGGGTCGAGCGCCAATGTGCGCAGCGCGTCGATCTCCTCGTTCACCACCATGGCGCCGATCTCGGCGGTGAAGGCGCTGCCCGAGCGCCCGGCGATGATGACCGCGGCGAGTAGCACGCCCAGCTCGCGCAGGAAGCCCAGGCCCACCAGGTTGACGGTCAGGATTTCGGCGCTGAAGCGGCGCAGCTGGTCCGCGCCCTGGTACGCCATGACGACGCCCACCAGGAACGACAGGAGCCCGACGATCGGCAGCGCCGCGACGCCGACGCGCGACATCTGCGCCACCAGCGACACGATGCGCACGCGCCCCGGCTGGACCAGTGTGCGCGCCAGCGTGACGACGACGAGGCCGAAAAATCCCAGATGCCCCGCCGTGGTGCCGAGCAGCTCGAGCGTCGTGGCGCCGATCGAGCCGACCCCGTCGGCGACGAGCGAGCGCGGCGGCTGCAGCGGCGGCGGCGGCGCGGGAACGCCCCTCTTCTCGACCTGGCGCAGCAGCGGCTCGAGATCGCGCGAAAGGTTCTCGATACGCACTTCGGTCCCGCGCGCGGCGAGCGCGCGCTGGAGCCGCAGCACGAGCCACGCGCCGGCGGTGTCGAGGGCCTCGATGGCGGCGAGATCGATGCGCGCGCGGCGCGACGGCGGCAGGCTCAGCCGGCCGAGCTTGCGGTCGAGCGCGGCCGCGTCGGCGATGCACCATTGGCCGCCGGCGCGCAGCACCAGCGCGTCGCCTTCGCCCTCGGCCTCGATCCACCCTTCCTGCATCGCCGCATCCTATAGGGAGTGCGGCGCCCAATTGCCACTTCGGGCGCCGGTTGAGCGGCCTCGGCAAACCTCATATAAGGCGCGCGCGAGTTCGCCGCTGGAAGGGCCGTGCATGGAGCTCAAGGACCACATCCGCAGCGTTCCGGATTTCCCCAAGCCCGGAATCCTGTTTTACGACATCTCGACGCTCCTCGCCCATGCCGGGGCGTGGCGCGAGACGGTGAACCGGCTCGCCGGCGGGCTCGCGCCGCACCGTCCGGAGCTCCTGGTCGGCATCGAATCGCGCGGTTTCCTGGTGGCGGCGCCGCTGGCGCTCGCCCTCGATTGCGGCTTCGTCATGGCGCGCAAGAAGGGCAAGCTTCCCGGCGCCACAATCGGGCACACGTACGAGCTCGAATACGGCAGCGACACGATCGAGCTTCAGGCCGACGCGATCGCGCCGGGCACGCGCGTCGCCGTGCTCGACGATCTCCTCGCCACCGGCGGCACCATGTCGGCGGCGATCGCGCTCTGCCGCAAGATGGGCGCCAACGTGGTCGCCGCCGCCTGCATCATCGAGTTGACGTTCCTGGAGGGCCGCGCCCGGCTCGACGTGCCGGTCAGCTCGGTGCTCGCCTACGAGTCCTGACGCGCCGCCATCAGGCGCGAGGCGAGCGTCACCACCACCGCGACGACCACCACGAAGATGGTGGCGAGCGCGTTGATCTGCGGGCTCACGCCGAGCCGGACGCTGGAGAAGATCACCATCGGCAAGGTGCTCGAGGCCGGACCCGAGGTGAAGCTCGCCAGCACCAAATCGTCGAGCGAGAGCGTGAAGGCAAGCAGCCATCCCGCGACCAGCGCCGGCGCGATGAGCGGCAGAGTGATCGTGGCGAACACCTTCCACGGCCGCGCGCCGAGATCGAGCGCCGCCTCCTCGAGCGAGAGGTCGAACGCGGCGAGTCGCGCCTCGACCACGACCGCGACATAGGCGAGGCCGATGGTGGTGTGCGCGATGACGATGGTGACGATGCCGCGCCCCCTGGGCCAGCCGATCCATTGCTCCAGCGCCACGAACAGCAGTAGCAGCGACAGGCCGGTGATCACTTCCGGCATCACCAGCGGCGCGGTCGCGAGCGTCGCGAAGGCGGTGCGGCCGTGGAACCGGCGATAGCGCGCCAGCGCGAAGCCCGCGAACGTGCCCAGCACCAGCGCCGCTGTCGCCGAGGCGACCGCGACCTCGAAACTCACCAGCGCCGCCGCGCGGATCTGCTCGTTGCGCATGAGCTCGCCGTACCAATGGGTCGAGAACCCGGCCCACACCGTGACGAGGCGCGATGCGTTGAAGGAATAGAAGATCACCGACGCGATGGGTCCGTAGAGGAACAGGAGCCCCAGCGCGAGCATGGTGGCAAGGAACGGCGACAGCCGGTTGATCACGGGATTGGGTTAGCTCACTCCGCCGGCCGGGGCAACTCGGACGGCAGCGCGCCACAGAGGTCGAGCGCGATGATGCGGCCGCGCGCAATGAGCGCCGCGCTGGCGCCGCCAGGAAAGAGCGCGCGCAGTTCGGGCGCAGCGGCGTCGAGCCCGCCGGTGAAGGCGCCGAAGGCCGGCAGCACCAGCCGCGCGCCGTCATAAAGGAAGCACGGGCCCCCGAAGCGCCGCCCGCGCAAGGTGACGCCCGCCTTGGGATGGTAATGCCCGCTCACCTCGCCGCGCTCCTGCCGGGCCGCCGCGATATGGCGGAACACTAGCGGGCCGATGCGCAGTTCGTCCGCCACCATCCGTCCGCCGATCGCTTGCGGCAGATCAGGATCGTGGTTTCCGGCGATCCAGATCCACTCGCGCGACCGGGTGAGCGCGGCGAGTCGCGCCGCGTCGCCGGCCGCGAGGCGCAGCGGACCGTCACGGTCGTGGAAGCTGTCGCCGAGACAGATGACGCGGCGCAATTCGGCCCGCATCGAGCGCGCTAGCCGCTCCAAGGTCGCGATCGTGTCATAGGGCGGTAGCATCACGCCGCCCTGGGCGAAGCTCGAGCCCTTCTCGAGATGAAGGTCGGCGACCACCAGCGTCCCCTCGTCGCCCCACCACAGCGCGCCCGAAGGCTCGGCCGCGAGGCTCGCGCCGTTGAGGACGATGGCGTGTCCGACGTGTCGCGTGTCCACAATCATCGGTCCTAGTTGTCGCGTTGCGCGGGAATGCGGCCCGTGCGTCCTTCGACTGCGCGCGCTTTGCGCGCTCCGCTCAGGATGAGGCGAAAATTTTTCCTCACGCTGAGCGGAGCGAAGCGCAGTCGAAGGGCGCAGGATGACTGTGCAGCTTCTATTGAGGTTCTCTCGATCATCGCCCCACTATGCAAGAGGCGGCCTTGCGCTCCAAGCGATGCTTGCCAAACCCCGCCCCCTCCAACATGAATCACTGGCAAAGGGAGGGGCGCATGGCGGCAATCGCATGGTCTTCGGCGGGGCTCGCGGCCGCGCTCGCGTTCGCGTGGTCGGGCGCGGCGGCGGACACGGTGGTCAAGGTTGGCGTCATCAACACCTATTCCGGGACCGAGGCCCAGACCGGCGACCAGATCGACAAGGGCTTGAAGCTCTACGTCAAGGAGCACGAGAAGGACCTGCCGCCGGGCGTTAAGCTCGAGCTCGTCTATCGCGACGACACCGGCCCCAATCCCGACGTGGCCAAGCGCCTGGCGACGGAACTCATCACCCGCGACCGCGTGCAATTCCTCACCGGCGTGGTATGGACGCCCAATGCCGCGGCGATCGCGCCGCTGACGGCCGAGGCCAAGGTGCCGTTCGTCATCATGAACGCGGCCGGCGTGACGATCCCGCGCCTGTCGCCCTATGTCGTGCGCGTCTCATACACGCTGCCGCAACTGGTGACGCCGCTCGCGCAATGGGCGGCGCAGCAGGGCTGGAAGCGAGGCTACACCGCAGTGCCCGATTTCGCGCCCGGTCACGAGAGCGAGACCGCCTTCGCCAAGGCCTTCACCGAAGCCGGCGGCACCATCGTCGGCCAGGTCAGCTATCCGGTCGTCAATCCCGACTTCGCGCCCTTCTTCGCTCGCATCAAGGACGTGAGGCCCGATGTGCTCTACGTCTTCAACATCGCCGGCAAGCAATCGACCGCGATCATGAAGGTGATGACCGATCTCGGCATCCGCGCGGCCGGGATCAACCCGGTCTCGGGCGTCGATCTCACCACCGATGAGGAGCTGCCCAACATGGGCGACGCGCCGTTGGGCATCGCCAGCGCCGCGAACTACACCGCGTCGGCGACCCGGCCGCAGAACCGGCAATTCATCGCCGCCTGGCGGCAGGCTTACGGCGACGCGATGATTCCCAACTTCTTCGCGATCGGCGGCTGGGACGGCATGGCGGCGATCTTCTCGGTGATCGTGGCGACCAAGGGCAATTTCACCGCCGACGAGGCGATGAAGATACTGGCGCACTGGCAGAACCCCGACAGCCCGCGCGGGCCGATCATGATCGATCCCGAGACGCGCGACATCGTCCAGAACGTCTATATCCGGCGGGTCGAGAAGCTGGACGGCAAGCTCGCCAACGTCGAGTTCTTCACCTACCCGATGGTGAAGGACCCGTGGAAGCAGCAGAACCCGCCGAAGTGAAGGGCTTTGCCCGCTCGCGCTCAGCCGGCCCGTTCCGTGGTCGGGTCGATCGTCTTGCCAATCTCGGTGATCTTGGTCGCCGGGAAACCGCTGATCTCGGCGTGCTTGCGGATGATCGCCTCGTCCTTGGCGAGATAGACGCAGAACGTCTTGTCGGCGGCGACATAGGACTCGAGCCATTGGATGTCGGGACCGAGCTGGCGCAGGACTTCGTTCGACTTGGCCGCCGCGCCGCGAAGCTGCTCACGCTCGAACGTTCCGACCTTGGGAATGTCCCGCTCGATGATATAGCGGCGCAATGCCATGTCCGTGCTCCCGTGCCCGTTATGCGGCGGGCGGATGCTGACAAAATTCGGCGTTGCGGACAAGCCACCCTGAAGTCGGGGGGTGGATTGTTGGATGAGGCCGGGCGCGCGCTCAGCGCGCGCCGGTGAACCACAGCGCGCGGTTGCCCGATCCCGAGGTCATCGGGTCGATGCCGGGGATGCCCTTGTGCGGCACCTTCGCCTTCACTTCCATGGCGATGCTGGTGGAGATGGCGACCGAGGTCTTCTGCACCACCGGCTGTCCATGCTTCACCGGATGAAGCGCGCCGAGGCCGGGCCAGAAGCCTTCGGGCAGCGGCCGGGCGCCGGGAAAGATGATGCCCCACTGGTTGCCGCCGCGATCGAGATCGGCGAGCGAGGCGAGCCCATCGGCGCTGCTGGGGGGCACGACCGCCGCCCCGTCCGGACCGGAATCGCTGGGTGGCGGGGGCGACGCCCAGGGGCCGGTGAGCGGCGACGACCCGTTCATGATCAGCTGTCCGGCGATCGGCGGCGGCGACGGCAGGACCGTGTGGGGCGTCGAGGCCGGCGCGCTGCAATTGGCGTTAAAACTGCTCGGCCCGCCGCAGCCAAGCACCCCGCTTGGCTGGAACCAGACGGCCAAGACCGTCGCGGAAACTGCGAGGACCAGCTCAATCCGTTTCATGGCCGAGACCCTCCCCAACAGGCCGAGAAGCGCCCACTCTACGCCTGCTGACGGCGCCTTGCCTGTGAGCGCGGTCACAGGGCGAGCGTCTCAGGCGTGCGTCAGCGCGAAAAAGACTACATAAATCCAGCTCAAGATGCCATCGATGATGGCCCACAGGATCGAGTGGTGGGTGTCGAACGACATCGCCATCGCCAGCGCCGAGCCGAAGCTGACGCCGTATCTGGCGCTTTCGATGCGGAAATTTCCGCGCATGGGCCTCTCCCGGTCAGTGTGCAGGAACCGTGGTCAAACCCGCCTCTTCGATGAGCGCCTCGGCCGCCTCGTCGACGATTCGGTCGAGCGCCGCGCCATAGACCGCCTCGCGCCCGATCTCCAGCAGCACCGGCACGGCCAGGGGCGATACGCGCTCGAGGCGGCGGTGGCGGATGCGGCCCTCGACGCGCGCCAGCATGTCGGCGAGCCGGCGCACGTCGGTGAGCCCGGTCGCGGCGTCGGCCACGGTCGCGCGCAGCAGCACGTGATCGGGCTGGAAGCGGCGCAGCACGTCGTAGATGAGGTCGGAGTTGAAGGTCACCTGCCGGCCCGACTTCTCGTGGCCGGGCTGCTTGCGCTCGATCAGGCCGGCGATGATCGCGACAGTGCGGAAACTGCGCCGCAGCATCGATGATTCCGCCATCCAGGTCTCGAGATCGTCGCCCAGCATGTCCTGGTCGAGGAGCGCGTCGAGGTCGTGCGCCGGCTCGAGGCTCCATACCGCGAGCACGTAGTCGGTGGCGACGAAGCCCAGCGGCCCCAGCCCGGCGCGCTCCATCCGCTTGGTCAGCAGCATGCCGAGCGTCTGGTGCGCGTTCCGCCCCTCGAAGCAATAGGCGACGAGGTAATGGTGCGGGCCGCGCGGGAAGGTTTCGACCAGCAGCCCGTCGCGGTCAGGGAGCTCGGAGCGCCGTTTCTGCAAAGCGAGCCATTCGCGTACCGGCGCGGGAAACCCGTTCCAGGTCTCGGGCGCGGCCAAGAGCCCGCGCACCCGCGCCGCGAGATGCGTCGTGAGCGGCAGCCGCCCGCCCTCGTAGGCGGGGATATTGGGCGGCAGTTCGTCCTTGGAGCGGCGCGTCGTCACCTCCATGCCCTCGATGCCGAGAAAGTAGAGGCGCTCGCCGGCGAACACGAAGGTGTCGCCCGGCACCAGCCCCTGGACGAACCATTCCTCGATCTCGCCCAGGAGGCGCCGCCCCAGCCGCACGCGCAGCATCGGCGCCGCCACGATGGTGCCGACATTCATGCGGTAGCGCCGCGCGAAATCCGGCGCCACCACGTGATAGCGCCCCTCGCTGTCGCAGTAGAGCCGGCGCCAGCGCTCGTAGCTCCTGAGCGCATAGCCGCCATCCTCGACGAAGCGCAGCACATCGTCGAAATCGCGCCGCGCGAGGCGCACGTAGGGCGCGGCGCTGGTCACCTCTTCGTAGAGCGCGTCGGACGTGAAGGGCGCGGCGCAGGCCATGCCCATCACGTGCTGCGCCAGCACGTCGAGCCCGCCAGCGCGCGGCCGGTCGCCGTCGAGCTCGCCCGCCTCGAGCGCGTCGAGCGCGGCGCGGCATTCCAACACCTCGAAGCGGTTGGTCGGCACCAAGAGCGCGCGGCTCGGCTCGTCGAGCCGGTGGTTGGCGCGGCCGATACGCTGCGTCAGGCGCGACACGCCCTTGGGCGCGCCGACCTGCACCACCAGATCGACATCGCCCCAGTCGATGCCGAGATCGAGCGAGGACGTGGCGACGACGGCGCGCAGCTTGCCCGCCGCCATTGCCGCCTCGACATTGCGGCGCTGCTCGGGGGCGAGGCTGCCGTGATGGAGCGTGATCGCCAGGTTGGCGTCGTTCATGCGCCACAGTTCCTGGAACACGATCTCGGCCTGGGCGCGGGTGTTGACGAAGACGATGGTGGTGCGGTGGCGGGCGATCGCCGCGTAGACCTCGCCCAGCGCATGGACCGCCATGTGCCCGGACCACGGCAAGGGCTCGCGCGCATCGAGCGATGCGACCTCGGGTTTGGCGCCGGCGCGCCCCTCGATGCGCTCGACCGCGACCCCGCCGGAGCCGAGCCAGGCTGCCAGCTCGTCGGGCCACGGCGCCGTCGCGGAAAGTCCCACGCGCCGCGCCGACGGCGCAAGCCGGCGAAGCCGCGCGAGGCCCAGGGCCAGCAGGTCGCCGCGCTTGGTCCCGGCGAGCGCGTGCAGCTCATCGACGATGAGGCATCGCAGGGCGCCGAACATCCGCGGCGCCTCGGCCAGCGACAGCAGCAGCGCCAGCGATTCGGGCGTTGTCATCAGCAAGTGCGGCGGGCGCTCGATCTGGCGCCGGCGCCTGAGCTGCGGCGTGTCGCCGGTGCGAGTCTCGAGCGCGAGATCGAGGCCCATCTCCGCGATCGGCGCGCCGAGGTTGCGCTCGATGTCGACGGCGAGCGCCTTCAGCGGCGAGATATAGAGCGTGTGCATCCCCGCATGCGGCGCGGCGGCTAGCTCAACGAGGCTCGGCAGGAATCCGGCGAGCGTCTTGCCGCCGCCGGTGGGCGCGATCAGCAGCACCGAGCGACCGTGGCGCGCGGCCTCGAGCAGCGCCAATTGGTGCGCGTGCGGCGTCCACTGCCGCCGCGCGAACCACTGCGCGATGACGGCGGGGAGGGGAAGCATCGGAGGCCGCGCTAGTGGGTCGGGTCGAGCGTCCGGCCGCCGGCGGCGGCGGGCTTGGCGTCGATCAGGACGAAGGCCATGCGGCACGGCACGGTGCCGTTATTGACCCAGGCGTGCATGGTGCCGCGCTGGACCACGACGTCTCCGGCGTGGAGATGCCTCACCGCGCCGTCGTCGAGCTCCAGGTCCAGCTCGCCCGCCAGCACGATGCCGTAATCGATCGAGTTGGTGCGGTGCATCGGCGAGCGGCGCCCCGGCGCAATATCGACGAAGCGCAGCACGGTTCCGCCCGGGCAGGCGAGGCCGACCGCGCGCTTGGCGCCATCGAACGGATCGTCGTTGTCGGCGGGGCTGACGGTGGTGGACCAGGCGACGGCGAACTCGGCGACGCCGCCCTCGACCGGGACGCCGGCGAGCCTCTCGTCGCTGCGAAAGACCGCGCGGCCGCGCTCGTCATGGCCGGTCACGATGCGGCGGATCTCCATCGCGCTCCTCCCTATCCCTTCGGGACCCACTCCTCGCGCAAGATGCCGAACAGAACGTGGTCCTGCCAGCGTCCGTCGATGCAGAGATATCCCCGCGCGTGGCCCTCCTCGCGGAAGCCGCTCTTCACCAGCAATCCGCGGCTCGCGACATTGTGCAGCAAGGTCGCCGCCTCGACCCGATGGAGGCGGGCGCGCTGGAAGGCGAAGGAGAGCACGAGCTGCAGTCCCTCGGTCATGTAGCCCTTGCGCGCATGACGCTCGCCCACCCAGTAGCCGAGACTCGCGCTCTCGGCCACGCCGCGGCGCACGTTGGTGAGGCCGATGCCGCCCAGCAGCGTCTCGTCCTCGAGACGGAACAGCAGGAAGCTGTAGCCCTGGTCGCCGCGCCAGTCGGCGGCATAGCGCGCGAGCCGGCGGTTGAAGGCGGCGCGAGTTAGCGCGTCGCTCGACCAGGTCGGCTCCCATGGCGTGAGGAAGGCGCGGGATTCGCCGCGCAGCTCGGCCCAGGCGCGCCAATCGCGCCGCTCGGGCGCACGCAGCAGCACGCGCTGGCCGGTGAGGCGGAAGGCGGGAGGAACGGCGCCGAGGATGCGGGGCAGCTCGAGCGGCAACGCCCGCCTCACGCGCCGAGGTTCTGGACGAGTCGATCGTAGGCCTGGATGCGCCCGACCGGTCCGAGCGCCGTCACCGTCGGCGGCGCCTCGAACAGGCGCCGTGCCACGCGCGCGACCGCCGCGTCGTCGACGTCGTCGATGTGCTGGATGAGTTCCTGCACGTCGAGCGGCCGGCCGAACACCAGCATGTGCGTCGCATGCTGTTCGCAGCGCGCGCCGGTGCTCTCGAGCGACATCAAGAGGCCGGACTTGAGCTGCGCGCGCGCGCGCGCCAGCTCGGAGGGCGCCAGCCCGTCATTGAGCCGCTTGATCTCGGTGCATAGCGCCGGCATCAGCTCCGCCGCCTCGTCCTCGCCGGTACCGGCATAGACGCCGAACAACCCACCGTCGCTATAGGCATGGGTGAAGGAATAGATCGAATAGACTAGGCCCCGCTTCTCGCGAATTTCCTGGAACAGCCGCGACGACATGCCGCCGCCCAGTGCGGTCGAGACCACGGAGGCAGCGTAATAGTCGCGGTCGGCGAAGGAGAAGCCAGGGAAGCCCAGCAGGATGTGCACCTGCTCGAGCTCGCGCTCTTGGCGCAGATCGCCGCCGACATAGCGCGCCGGCTCGCTCTTGGCCGCGCTTTCGGCGTGCAGATGCGAGAAGGTGCGCTGCGCCAGATCGACGATTTCTCCATGCTCGAGGTTGCCGGCCGCGACCAGCAGCATACCGGGCGCCGCGTAATTTCCCTGGAGATAGCCCGCCACCGTGTCGCGGTCGATGGTGCGGATGATCTCGGCGCGGCCCAGGACGGGGCGGCCCATCGGTTGGTCGGGAAAAGCGCGCTCCTGGAACAGATCGAAGATGATGTCGTCGGGTGTGTCGAAAGCCTGGCCAATCTCCTGCAGCACCACCGCGCGCTCGCGCTCCAGCTCGCGCGCGTCGAAGGTCGAGTATTGCAGGATGTCGGCGAGAATATCGACGGCGAGGCCGGTATTCTCCTTCAGCACCTTGGCGTAATAGGCGGTGTGCTCGCGCGAGGTATAGGCGTTGACGTGGCCGCCCACCGCCTCGATCTCGGACGCGATCTCGAGCGCCGAGCGCCGCTCGGTGCCTTTGAAGGCCATGTGCTCGAGGAGGTGCGCGACGCCGTTGATCCGCGCCGGCTCGTGGCGCGTGCCGACGGCGACCCACACGCCGATCGACACGGTCTCGACCGAAGCCATGCGGTCGGTCAGAACGCGCATGCCGTTCTCGAGGGTGGTTACGCGGATGGTCATCGCATGGCCTCCTGCTTTGCCCTGGCCCGGTCGGCGACGAACCGCTCGACCGCGGCAAGCTCGTTGGGCAGGACATTGCTGCGCTCCGGCCGGCGCAACGCCTCCGCCAGGGCGGGCGGGGGCGTGGGACGGAACCCCACCGCGCTCTCGACCGCGTCGGGGAACTTGGCCGGATGGGCGCAGGCGAGCGCCACCATGGGCAGCGCCGGGTCGCGCCGCGCCGCCATCGCCGAGGCGACCGCAACCGCGGTGTGCGGGTCGATCAATTCGCCGGTGCCGCGATACGTGGCCGCGATGGTCGCGCGCGTGTCGTCGTCGCTCACACGGTGAGCGGAGAACAAGGTCCGCGCCTCCTGCCACAAGGCCGGGTTCGATGGCAGGGTGCCGCTCTCGCGGAAGGCGCGGAACGCGTTCGCCACCGCCGCGCCGTCGCGGCCGCTGAGCTCGAAATAGAGCCGCTCGAAATTGCTCGAGACCTGGATGTCCATGGCCGGGCTCAGGCTAGGCTCGACCGGGCCGATGGACATGAGTCCGCTGTTGAAGAAACGCGCCAGGATATCGTTGCGATTGGTGCCGATCACCAGCTCCTTGATTGGCACCCCCATGCGGCGCGCGACATGTGCGGCATAGACGTTGCCGAAATTCCCGGTCGGCACGGCGAAGCCGATGCCGCGCTCGGACGCGCCCAGCGCCGCCGCGGCGGCGACGTAATAGACCGCCTGCGCCACGATCCGCGCCCAGTTGATCGAGTTCACCGCCGACAGGTTCAGCGCGGCGCGGAAGGGCGCATCGGCGAACATCGCCTTCACCAGGTCCTGGCAGTCGTCGAAATTGCCCTCGATCGCCACGGCATGGACATTCTCGGCCGGGACCGTGGTCATCTGGCGGCGCTGGACCTCGGAGATGCGGCCCTTCGGGAAGAGGACGAAGACGTCGATCGACGGCCGGTCGCGGCAGGCCTCGATCGCGGCCGAGCCGGTGTCGCCCGAGGTCGCGGCCACCACCGTGACCCGCTCGCCCCGCCGCTTCAGCACGGCATCGAGCAGTGGTCCCAGGAGCTGCAGCGCATAGTCCTTGAAGGCCAGGGTCGGCCCATGGAACAGCTCCATGAGCCAGAGCGAGGGGCCGAGCTGCTTTAGCGGTGCGACCGCCCGGTGGGTGAAGGGTCGATAGGCCTGCTCGACCATGCGGCGCCACTCCGCCGGCGCGACCGCCCCCTCGAGGAACGGCTCGGTCACTGCGGCGGCGATCTCGGCATAAGTGTTGCCGGCCAGCGCGGCGAGCCCGCCGCCCGAGAGGTGCGGCCAGTGTTCCGGCACATAGAGCCCGCCATCATGCGCAAGCCCGTGCAACAGCGCCGCCTCGAAAGGCAGACGCTCGGGCGGCGCGGAACCGTCGCGGGTGGAGATGTAGGGCACGGTCTTCCAGGGGAACGGGTCTTGGGAACGGATAGAGGCTAGCGTTCCGCGCGGCGCCCCGCAATGGCCGAATAATTACGTTATTTCAATGATTTATAGATGTTTCACGGCAAGGTAGCGCGCGCGCAGATGGCCGAGGAAGATGGCGGCGTCGAGCGGGACGCCGGTGGCGTCGGCGACGATCTCGGCGCTGGTGAAGCGCGAGCCCTTGGCGTGGACGTTGGCGCGCAGCCACGTCAGCAGCGGCGCGAAGTCGCCGCGCGCGATCGCCGGCGCGATGCCGGGGTCGGCGCGCTTGGCCGCAACGAAAAGCTGCGCCGCCGTCATCGCACCCAAGGTATAGGTCGGGAAATATCCCCAGGCCCCGTCGTACCAGTGGACATCTTGGAGACAGCCGAGGCGATCATCCGGGGGCACGATGCCCAGGAGGTCGCGCATCCCGTCATTCCACGCCGGCGGCAGGTCGGCGAGAGCGAGATCGCCGGCGATGAGGGCGCGCTCCAGCCGGTAGCGCAGGATGACATGCGCCGGATAGGTCACCTCGTCGGCATCGACGCGGATGAAGCTGCGCTCGACGTTCGTATAGAGGCGGTAGAGGTTGGCGGCGTCCCACGCCGGACCGGTGCCGCCGAAGCATTCGCGCAAAACCGGCGCCGCGAATTCCAGGAACTCGCGCGAGCGACATACCTGCATCTCGATGAGCAGCGACTGGCTCTCGTGGATACTCATGCCGCGCGCGTCGCCGACCGGCTGGTGGCGCCATTCGGCGGGCAGCCCGCGCTCGTAGAGGGCGTGTCCGGTCTCATGCAGCACGCCCATGAGGGCACGGGTGAAGTCGGCCTCGTCGTAGCGCGTGGTGATGCGCACGTCGTCCTGCGTGCCGCCGCAGAAGGGATGCAGGCTGACATCGAGCCTGCCATGCGCAAAATCGAACCCAAGCTGCTCCATCAGCCGCACGCCGGCTTGGCGCTGCGCCGCGACGGGGAAGGGGCCTTCGGGCCGGAGCGGCGGCGAAAGGCCGCGCTGGCGCTCCAGCGCCGCCTCGGTCATCGCCGGCAATTCCTTCGCCAGCGCGGCGAACAGGCGATCGATCTCGGCGGTGCTGCCGTCGGGCTCGTACTGGTCGAGCAGCGCCTCGTATGCGCTCTTGCCGAGCCGCGCCGCCTTGGCCTCGGCCTTGGCGCGCACCAGCGCGAGGAGGCGCTCGAGCGACGGCAGGATGGTGGCGAAGTCGCTGGCAGGCCGGGCCGCACGCCACACCATCTCGCATTCGCTCGACGCCTTGGACAGCGCAGCGACGAGGTCGGCCGGCAGCGCGGTCGCATGCAGCCACTGCCGCCGCATCTCGCGCAAATTGGCGCGCTGCCAGGGATCGAGCTCCTCGCCGTCGGCGGCGGCGAGGTGTTCGGGCACGGCGGGATCGGTCAGCACCTCGTGGCACACCACGCGAAGCGCCGCGATCTGCTCGGTGCGCGATTCGGCGCCGCCCTCGGGCATCATGGTCGACCAGTCCCAATGCAGCACGCTGCCCGCGCCGTGCAGCGCGGTGAGGCGGGCGAACCTGGTCTCGAGCAGGCGATAGGCGCTGTTCAATTGCTTTCTCCGCGTCGGCGGCGCAGCAGCAGGATGTAGACGATGACGAGCGCACCCGCCAGCGCGTACCAGGTGACGGCGTATTGCAGGTGATCGTTGGGGAGATCGAGCCTGGTCTGGGCGCCCAGCGGAAAGCCGCCCGGATTGGGCGTTGCGTCGGCATCGACATAGAACTGCGGCACATCTGGAAGCCTTGCCGCCTGCGCCATCGCGGCCGTGTCGATGTAGAACCATTCGTTGCGGTCAGACCGATTGTCGGGCGAGAACCATGACGGCCTGCCATCGGGCGCCAGGCGTAAGAGTCCGGTTACCTCGACCTCACCGGCCGGGTTCGAAGCCGCGCGGGTCGCAGGATCCAGGAGACGCTGCGGCACGAAGCCGCGATCGACCAGCACCGTGCCGCCGCGCGCGAGCGCGAAGGGCGTCACCACGTGAAAGCCAGCCTCGCCCACTGCAGTCGTGGCGTGGAGATGAAGCTCGTGCTCGTGCAGGAAGCGCCCCGCCGCGCGCACGCGGTGAAACTCGAGAGCGCGCGCCTCGTCGAGCGTGCGCGGCAGCGCCGCCGGCGCGCCCGAGACCGCCGCGGCGCGTTCGGCGATCAGCCCCTCCTTCCAATGCAGGCGCTGCACCTGCCATGTGCCGAGGCCGAGCAGCAGCACGAGCCCTATGAGCGTGAAGAGCGTCGGTGCGGCGAAGGACTTGCGGGGCATCGCTAGTCGTTGCATAGGGAAAGAGCCTAGCCGGTATCGGGGGACGCATGAACCAGGGCGCGGCGCGCAGCGACCGGGTCCAATGCTGCATCGTCGGCGGCGGACCCGCCGGGATGATGCTGGGATTCCTGTTGGCGCGCGCCGGCGTTTCGGTCGCGGTGCTGGAGAAGCATGCCGACTTCTTCCGCGATTTTCGCGGCGACACAATCCATCCCTCGACGCTGGAGGTGATGCACGAGCTCGACCTCCTCGACGAATTCCTCGCACGGCCGCACCAGGAACTGCAGGAGCTGGGCGGGCAGGTGGGGGATTTCTTCGCAACCCTCGCGGATTTCCGCTACCTCCCGACGCGCTGCAAATTCGTGGCCCTGATGCCGCAGTGGGACTTCCTCGACTTTATCGCCCAGGCGGCGCGGCCCTATCCCTCGTTCCGCCTGATGATGAACACCGACGCGGTCGACCTCGTGGTCGATGGCGGGCGCATCACCGGAGTGAGGGCGCAGACGCCGGAGGGGCCGCTCGACATCGCCGCCGACCTCGTCGTCGGTGCTGACGGGCGCCATTCGACGGTGCGCGCGAAGGCGCCCTTCGAGGTGCTCGATCTCGGCGCGCCCATGGACGTCTTGTGGCTCAGGCTGACGCGGCGTGCGAGCGACGGCGGCCAGACCCTTGGCCGGGTCCAGCGCGGCGCCCTGTTCGTGACCATCGATCGCCGCGATTACTGGCAATGTGCGTACGTCATCCCCAAAGGCAGCTTCGCGAACATGAAAGAGCGCGGCCTCGACGCCTTCCGCGCCGAGATCGTGCGCATCGCGCCGCACTTCGCCGACCGGATGAACGAGATCGCGCGCTGGGACGACGTGAAGCTCCTCACCGTCGCGGTGGACCGCATACGGCGCTGGCATCGGCCGGGCTTGCTCCTCATCGGCGATGCCGCCCACGCCATGTCGCCGATCGGCGGCGTCGGCATCAATCTCGCGATCCAGGATGCTGTCGCGGCAGCCAACATCCTGGCCGCGCCCTTGCGCGGCGGCGCCGTGACCGAGCGCGACCTCGCCGCGGTGCAGAGGCGGCGCGAATTTCCGACCCGCATGACGCAGCGCGCCCAAATCTTCATCCAGAACCGCTTTCTCACCCGCGTCCTCGCGGGCGCGCCGATCAAGCCGCCCCTCGCGCTGAAGTTGATGCAACGCCATCCCGTCCTGCGCCGGCTGCCCGCGCGCCTCGCCGGCATGGGATTCCGGCCCGAGCACGTGCGCGACCGCTGATCAGTCCGCGGGGCTGCCGCCGAGCGCGCGATTGCGATATTGCAGCCCGATCAATCCCGCTTTCATGGGCCGCAACATCGCGATCGCGCCGCCGAGGATGACCGGAGTCCACAGCACGATATGGAGCCACATCGGCGGCGAGAACAGAATCTCGACCAGGATCGCCAGCCCCACGACCACGGCGCCGAGAATCAGCACGACGAAGACCGCGGGCCCATCGCCCGCATCCTGCGCCGCGAGGTCGAGGCCGCAAACGGGACAACGCGCCGCGACCGAGAGAAGCCCGTCGAAAAGCTTGCCCTTGCCGCAACGCGGGCACCGGCAGCGGAGCGCCGCGCCCCAGAGCGACACCTCATCTGTCATTCGACTGCCGCGCCGGCGCTGCCCCACCAGTAAATGCAGGTGAACAGGAACAGCCACACCACGTCGACGAAATGCCAGTACCACGCCGCCGCCTCGAAGCCGAAATGGTGGTCGGGCTCGAACTGGCCCTTGATCGCGCGAACGAGGCACACGGTGAGGAAGCAAGTGCCGATGATGACGTGGAAGCCGTGGAAGCCCGTCGCCATGAAGAAGGTCGAGGGATACATGCCCTGGGTGAAGCCGAATGCGGCGTGGCTGTATTCGTAGGCCTGGAGCGACGTGAAACAGATCCCGAGCGCCACCGTGATCGCGAGCCCGCGAATGAGGTCCCGGCGATTGTTCTCGATCAGCGCGTGATGCGCCCAAGTCACTGTCGAGCCCGACAGCAGCAGCACGAGCGTGTTGAGGAACGGCACGTCGAAAGGATTGAACGGATGGATGCCCTTGGGCGGCCACACGCCGCCCATCGCCGCGGTCGGGAACAGCGCGGCCGAGAAATAGGCCCAGAAGAAGGCGGCGAAGAACATCACCTCCGACGCGATGAACAACGCCATGCCATAGCGCAGGCCGATCTGCACCACCTTGGTGTGGTGGCCTTCGAATACGGCCTCGCGGATCACGTCGCGCCACCACACGTACATCACGCCCAGGACTGACAAGAGGCCGAGGGCCATGACCCAGGTCGGGCCGCCATGCATGAACATGACGGCGCCGCCGAACATCATTCCCGCGGCGATCGCGCCGATGATCGGCCACGGGCTCGGGTCGACGAGATGGTAGGGGTGCTTGTGGACGCTGTGGCTCTTCATCGCTGACTCGCTTGCCATCTCAATTGACGCGGGTTGCGCCGACGCCGGCGGCATTGGCCGCCGGTTCGCCTCCTGCCTTGGCGCGGAACATGGTGTAGGAGAGGGTGATGGTGTCGACATCCGTCGTGTCCGGATCCGTCACGATCGCCGGATCGACGAAGAACGACACGCTGAGTTCGGCGCTCTGCCCGGGCGCCAGGAACTGGTTCGAAAAGCAGAAGCACTGCAGCTTGTCGAAATAGAGTCCGGCCTTGTTGGGCGTGACGTTGTAGGTGGCGCGGCCGGTCACCGGCTCGGCCGAGCGGTTGGTCGCGCGAAAGGCGACCACCTTCTCCTCGCCGGGATGGACGGTGACCTGACGCATCTCCGGCCGGAAGTCCCATGGCAGGTCGGGCGCCGTCTCGGCGTTGAAGCGCACGGTGACGAGACGGCCCGCGACTTCGTGCGCGGGTGCCACGCTGGCGCGCTGGGTGGTGCCCTCGAAGCCGGTCGCGGCGCAGAACAGGCGATAGAGCGGCACCGACGCGGCGACGAGGCCGCCCATCGCGGCGAGGACCGCGACGAGCGAGATGACGGTCTTGCGGTTTCCGCGCGCGCTCATGGCCCGGCGCCCATGCGCACCAGGGTGATCACGTAGAACAGCATCGCCAACCCCGCGAGCACGGCGAGGAGCGCGAGATTCTTGACGCGCTGGCGGCGCTGGCGATCGTCCACGGCTGGGTTCGAAATCGTCATCCCGCCACGCCCGAATGGTCCATCACCATCGCGGCGAACAGCAGGAAGAGATAGAGGATCGAGAAGCCGAACATCCGCCGCGCCGCGCGCTCGCCGGGGTCACGAAGGACGCGGAGCGAAAGGTACGTGAAAGAGACGGACAGGAAAAAAGCGATCGCGCCGTAGACCCAGCCCGCGACGCCCAGGAAATAGGGAGCCATGGCTAACGGCCACAGGATGAGGGTGTAGACCAGCATCTGCCGCTTGGTCTCGAGGGGCCCGGCCACCACCGGCATCATCGGCACGCCGGCGCGCTCATAATCGCCGGCGCGATAGAGCGCGAGCGCCCAGAAATGCGGCGGCGTCCAGAAGAAGATGAGCGCGAACAGCACCAGCGCGGTGACGCCGACCTCGCCCGTCGCCGCGGCCCAGCCGACCAGCGGCGGCAGCGCCCCGGCCGCGCCGCCGATGACGATGTTCTGCGGCGTGCGGCGCTTGAGCCAGACCGTGTAGACGAAGACGTAGAACGCGATGGTGAGCGCCAGCAGCGACGCCGCCGCCCAGTTGAGCGCGAGCCCCATCACCATGATCGACGCGCCCGCCAGCACCACGCCGAACCCCAGCGCGTCGCCGGGCGCCATGCGGCCCGCCGGCAGCGGCCGGTCGCTGGTCCGGCTCATCAGCGCGTCGATGTCGCGGTCGTACCACATGTTGATGGCGCCGCACGCGCCGGCCGCGACCGCGATGCACAGCACCGCGACTGCCGCCAGCACCGGATGGAGATGGCCCGGCGCCAGATAGAGTCCGACGAACCCGGTGAATACGACGAGCGACATCACCCGCGGCTTCATGAGCGCGATGTAGTCGCCGAGCGCTGGGCTCAGCGCCTCGGCGCGGCCGAGCGGGGCTGCGATCTGGGGCATCGCGGCGGGCCTCAGTGGCCGCCCTCGGTCACGACGTGCGGCAGCTCGTCGTAGGAATGGAACGGCGGCGGCGAGGTCAGGGTCCATTCGAGCGTGGTCGCGCCGGCGCCCCAGTAATTGTTGCCGACCCGCTTGCCGGCCAGCAGCGTGTGAAAGATGATGAAGATGAAGAACAGCGTGGACGCGCCCGAGATGTAGGAGCCGATCGAGGCCACCATGTTCCAGCCGGCGAAGGCGTCGGGATAGTCGCTGATCCGCCGCGGCATGCCCGCGAGCCCGAGGAAGTGCATCGGGAAGAACGTCAGGTTGACGCCGATGAACGTGGTCCAGAAATGGATGCGGCCGAAGGTCTCGTTGTATTGCCGGCCCGACATCTTGCCAATCCAGTAGTAGAATCCGGCGAAGATGCCGAACACGGCGCCCAGCGACAGCACGTAGTGGAAATGCGCCACCACGTAGTAGGTGTTGTGCAGCTCCATGTCGACGCCGGCATTGGCCAGCACCACGCCGGTGACGCCGCCCACCGTGAACAGGAACAAAAGCCCGACCGCCCACAGCATCGGCGTTTCGAAATCGATGGCGCCCTCCCACATGGTGGCGATCCAGGAGAAGATCTTCACCCCGGTCGGCACCGCGATGACCATGGTCGCGGCGGTGAAATAGGCCCGCGTGTCGACGCTGATGCCGGTGGTGAACATGTGGTGCGCCCAGACGACGAAGCCGATGACGCCGATCGCCACCAT
>Ga0209415_10000512_pt1 | contig 72047 bp, 62 predicted proteins | sample PeaSoiSIISIP2007_FD_187696 | JGI IMG/M metagenome (GOLD analysis project Ga0209415, IMG submission 187696) | Peat soil microbial communities from Weissenstadt, Germany - SII-SIP-2007 (SPAdes) (version 2) | ecosystem: Environmental > Terrestrial > Soil > Wetlands > Peat | place: Germany...
GGGTTCGAACCGACGACCTCTTCCATGCCATGGAAGCGCGCTCCCAACTGCGCCACAGGCCCACTGAGGAAGAACCAGCAATCCGGCAACGAAGAGCCGGATGTGACATCACAATTCTCGCCTACCAGCTAGCGTTAGTCAAACATGACGTAGTTCCGGCTGTGCCAGCGAAGTTCGTGATCCCGGTTTTACGAAAACTGCGAAAGTGAGTATCCTGAGTGAAGCGTCCTCATGAAACTGAGCCCGACTCACCCCTGGCGGCTGTGTCTGCTGCCTGTCTTGATTGCTGCCGCGGCCGCACAGGTCGCGCCTTCGAGTCCTGCGTCCGGGTCGGGGCCTCCGGTTGCGTACACTTCAGTCAGCGAGTTGAATCTGCTGTTGTCGCAATTGGAACAAGCCTCTCAATCCGCGCAGGTGGACTTGGCCAAACTGCGCATTGAAAAATGGAAGACCGACTCCAACACCAAGCGCGGGACTCAAGGCGATGCCGAGTCTATCGAGCGTAACCTGCAAACCGCCCTGCCCGAGATCATTGGCCAACTGCGGAATTCTCCGGAAAACCTGACGTTTACCTTTAAGCTCTATCGCAATCTGAATGCGCTGTACGATGTCTTTGTCTCCGTAGTCGAGTCCGCGGGTGCATTCGGCGGCAAGGACGAGTACCAGGCGCTGCAAAACGATCTCGAAGCGCTGGAGCGATCACGCCGCTCGCTGGCCGACCGGATAGAAACTTTGTCCAACGCGAAAGAAGGAGAGCTGACGCAACTCCGTGCTCAACTCCGGGCAGCGCAAGCTGCGGTGAAAGTTCTTCCTCCTCCCAAGAAAGTGGTCGTGGACGACACCGAAGCGCCGAAGAAGCCGGTCAAGAAAAAGGCGACTGCCAAGACCACAAAACCCAGCACACCCGCCACGCCGCCCAAGCCCAACGTGAATTCAAGTTCACAATCGCAACCGCAAACCCAACCCCAGTAGGCTGACTCGGCAAGTCCCAGCTAGTGCGCCGTTCTGACAGGTGGCAATTGGGTGGGAACTGCCCTTTGAGATCCCCCTAATACGCTGAAAAATAAGCTCTTCCATTCTGGAACCCGGTGCGCCGTTGCGGAGTCTATAACACCAGAAGCAAAGCACCCTTCTTGAGGCTTGGCCGGCGAAACTATGGTTCGATTTTCAGCGCAGCCTGGGATTAGGAAAACACCTATAATAAGGGGTGGGCCATGACTGTGATGGCAGGAGCCACTGCCTTGGGTGATTTCGCGGGAGCGATCGGAGCTCGAGCTCAGGAAGCCGCAATCGTGGCTGAACTGAAAGCCGGGTCCGAGGATGCGTACGCCTGGTTGATCGGAGAGTTTCACCAGCCGATTTACAGCCTGGTTTATCGCATGGTGACTGATCCGGCCGATGCCGCTGACACCACCCAGGAAGTCTTCCTGAAAGTTTTCCGCGGCATGAAGCATTTTCATGGTGAGTCCAGCCTGAAGACGTGGATTTATCGCATCGCCGTACACGAGGCGTCCAACCGGCGGCGTTGGTGGTTTCGACACAAATCGAAGGAAACATCCATAGAGCCGCGGGAATCCGACTTCGGCCCGAGCGTTGCTTCCGCAACCAAGGATTCCCTGGTGGACGGTGGCGACTCGCCGTTCGATCGCGTGGCGCATGAGGAAGTGCGGTTCCGAGTCGAAGAGGAATTGCGCCAAGTCTCCGAGCCGTACCGGACGACGGTCATCCTCCGTGACATTCAGGAGATGTCTTACGAAGAGATCGCAGAGATTATGCAGGTTTCCTTGGGAACGGTTAAATCAAGGTTGACCCGCGGACGGCAGGCGCTCAAGCAGCGCTTAGTGCCGTACGTTCGAGAAGTCGGGTCGGAACTGGGGCTGCAGGCGGAGGGACGGGCGGTAGAGATCGAAACACCGTCGCGGCTTACTTGCAAGGAAGGGGAATTCGAGGTGGTGTCATGACGTGCTCCCAAGCCAACTCGTTGCTCTCACCTTATCTGGACGGTGCGGTCACGGGTAAAGAAATGCGCGCTCTTACGCAGCACATGGACAGGTGCGCTCACTGCCAGCAGGAATACGCTTCGCTGCGCCGGACCCAACTTTTGCTCTCGCAGGTGGGCCGCAGGAAGGCCCCCGATGATCTGGCGCTGAAGCTGCGTCTCGCGATCTCGCGCGCATGCGCCCGATCGCGGCGGTCCTATTTCGATGATGTGCGTATCCGGCTGGAAAATGCGATCAATGCATTCATGGTTCCGGCGACCGCGGGCTTGGCCTCGGCGGTGGTGATTTTCGGATTTCTCATGGGCTTCTCGGCCTTGCCTTTGCAAGCTGGCAGTCCCGATGTTCCTTTGATGTTGTACACTGCGCCGCAATTGCAGCAATCGGCTTTCGGGATGGCCCTGGATTCGATTAAAGATGATTCCCTGGTGATCGAAGCCTATGTAGACTCGAACGGCCGGGTCGAGGATTACCGCGTACTATCGAATCCGCAGCAGATGAAAGATCTGCCGTCGCAAGTCAAGAACATGCTGATCTTCACCACGTTCCGTCCGGCAACTTCCATGGGCAGGCCCACGGCTGGAAGGGCCGTTCTGTCATTCTCCAAGATCAGTGTGAAGGGATAGAAGCGATCGGCAGGAGCGCGCGTTTCGCACAGAACGCGAAAATGGTATCCCCGAACCTGATCCGATCAGGCATATTTATCCGCGAGATGAGGGCAATCCCTTAGAGTGCCACGGATATAGTGCAGCCCCGCGCAAGCGGTCTCCTCTGCCCTGCCGCCTCAAGCCCGATTGGCGAGCATGAGGCGGCGAGGCGCGCGGTTACTGCTTGGTGGTCGCTTTGAAACCAACATTGGCGCCGGAAGTCGGCGTGTAACGTCCTACAATTTCGAGCTTGTCGTTGAGTCCGTCAGGGCGGGTGTTGTTGCTGGCCTTTGGATCCTTGACATCATAGTACTTGCCGCCATGAAACAAGAAGCCAACCTCCTGACCACTGGAATTGAAATAGGCGCCGGCGATGTCGCCCTTGTTGTTCGGGGCGCGGACAATGGTCCCGGATGCGCCTTGGTTGGGGTCAGTGATTTTCTTGAAGGTCTTCCCGTTGTAGAGGAAACCCTCGTAACCGCCAGCTGTGTTAATGGCAAACACGGTGATCTGGCCTTTGTTGTTGATTCCCCAGGCTTCCGCGCTGCTGTCACCGCTTACGTCGATGCTCTTGTACTTGCTACCTGCCTTGGAAAAGCCATGCTGAGCGCCGGCGGAGTCAATGTACAGGCCGACAACGTCTCCCTTGTCATTGATTCCGTAAGCCTGAGTTGCGTTTGCTTTTGGGAAGCTGATGGTAGTGAATTTCCCTTTCGCGTAGGTAAACGAATTGTCCGCACCGGTCGTGCTGTTGACGCACCAGCCGGCGGCCGCGCCCGCACTGTTGATACCGTAGAACGCAATGGCACCAGCTGAGAAACCGCCAGTCGTCACGCAATCCTTATGATCGACCGTGGTAAGCTTCGTCCCGGCGAGGATCATAGCGTGCTGCACGCCGCTGGAATCCACATAGTCTCCGGCGATCACTGCGGCATTGTTGACGGCGAAAGAGTCAGTCTCCATTGCCGTCTTGTTAGCGTGGACGTCGGAAAAGGTGAAGGTTAAAAGTGGCGCCGCCGCGATATTTACGGCAACGAACATCAGAACTAGCGATACTCCAAGAATGGACCTTTTCACTGGTTTCTCCTCCTAGAGAGAGTGATTGTGACTGTTGCCACCGCCAGGCCAACAACCAGAGATTCTCCCCAACCAGAATCTCCTTTTTGACTTCAAAAGCGGCGACTAGTGTACACCCACCTTCCCGCTCGCGACACTGTGAAAAGATTTTCATCTGGAGTGCACCAAATCGGTATGCGATCCGTACCAGCATTGCGCCCTCACAAAATCCCCTCCGCGCGTATATCCCCCTTCCTCCGTTGACCCTCGCTGCAGAACCCCTTAAACTGGCTAGTGATCCACACATCCCACCGTGCTGCAGGAGGTTTTCCTGGGTCGTAAGTTCCGAAGTTCGCTCTTTGCGGCGTTGCTTGGGTTCTTCGTGCAAGTGTCGCTTGCGGACAATCAGCCGAACGTCGCCCTGGACACCAACGAGGCCCTGTTCACCGTTCTGACGGCCATCAATAGCTGCGGGTACGATTCGGAACTGGACGCATCCGCTCCGTTACGAGCACAGATTCGTGCTGAGGTTGCGAAAGCCATCGAGGCTTCCGAGGAAAAGAAGGAAGCCCATGGGGTAATGTGCCAGTTTTATCAGGATCATCAGCAGGCTGACCCGGCACGCACCCTTGCCCAATACGTTTCTCTGGCGCTCAATCTCAACGCTCCCCCGGCGCTGACTCTTAAAGTAAAGGAGGCTGATCTGCCACCCGACGCCAGTTATGTCGCCGGACTGGTTCCGTTGGTTCAGAATTTCTATGGGCAAGCCGGCCTGCAAGCGATCTGGGAACGCCACCAGCAAGCTTATGCCACCTTGACCGCCCGCTATCATGAAGCGCTGTCGAAGATGTTGTTTGATACGGAGATTTACCTGAAATTGCCTTCTGCGGGTTACCTGGGCCGCACTTTCACGGTTTATCTCGATCCCATGGGAGCTTCGGGGCAAACCAACGCGCGCAATTACGGTGCGGACTACTACGTAGTCATTTCTCCGGGGGCGGGACCAACCCTCAAGATGGAGCAGATTCGTCACACCTACCTCCATTACCTGCTGGATCCTTTTGCGCTGAAATATCCCACTGCCATGGGACGCCTGACGCCGTTGCTCGACTATGTTAAGACTGCGCCCATGGATCAGAACTTCAAGAATGATGTTTCCCTCCTGGCCACGGAGTGCCTGATACGCGCCGTCGAAGCCCGCACCTCGGGATCGAGCAAGACTCCGGAAGCCCAACGGCAGCAGGCCGTCGACCAATCCGTAGCGCAAGGTTTTATTTTGACGCCGTATTTCTACGGGGCGCTGGCGCACTTCGAGAAAAGTCCAACAGGCCTGCGCGACGCGTATGGAGACATCATCAACGGCATTGACGTACGCAAGGAACAAAAGCAGGCAGCGGAGGTAAAATTCGCCAGCAATGCAGATCCCGAATTGCTGCACTTATCGCGGCCGCAGAAGAGCAAACTGGCAACCGCCGAGCAACGCCTGTCGGCCGGAGACATCGAAACCGCCAAGAAGCTGGCGCAAGAAGTCTTGGACGAGAAGAATGAGGATCCCGGCCGGGCGCTTTTCATTCTGGCGCAGGCAGCGACCATGAGCCGCGACATGCAAGGCGCGCGCAATTATTTTGAGCAAGCCTTGGGCGTGGCCCACGAACCCAAGGTGGTGGCCTGGTCTCATATTTACCTGGGAAGGATCTTTGACTTGCAGGAAGACCGGGCGGCCGCCCTCGATCATTATCGCGCGGCTCTGAACGCCGGTGCAGATTTGCCGGAGGCCAAGGCGGCTGCGGAACGCGGGTTGGCGCAGCCTTATGAGCCGCCCAGCCATCCGCAGTAGGATGCAATGCAACGACCATACTGCGACTGGAGCCAGGGTCGCAACCAAGGAGAGGGTATGAAGCAAGCAGCGATGACCGTCGTGATGTTAGCGGTGACGACTTTTGCATTAGCACAGCAGCCGGCTCCCGGCCAACAGAATCAGCCTGCAGCGCAGCCGGGCACAGCCCAGAAGGGCACGGCTGCACCCCCTCCAGTGGGAAAGCGTCCTCCCCAGGCCAAGACGCAGGCGGAATTTGATGCGTACAAGGCGGCAATAGCTAGTCCGAGTGATCCGGCTGCCGTGGAAAAATCGGCGGACGACTTCGCAGCCAAATTTCCCACCAGCGAGTTGCGCATTGTTCTGTATCGAGCCGAGATGCGCGGCTACCAAAATGCCAACAATGGCAACAAGATGTCGGAGGCCGCACAGAAACTGTTGAAAATCGACCCTGATGATCCCGAGGCGTTGGTGAATGTGGCGGAAGTGATCGCGGAACGCACACAGGACACTGACCTCGACAAAGACCAGCGCTGGGACGAGGCCGCTAAGGACGCCCAGCACGCTCTTGAAACCGTGGCTAGCGATGTTCCGGCGGGATTGCAGCCGAACCAGATCGAACTTTACCAGGGTCTGATCCGCTCCACCGCGTATTCCATTCTCGGCAGTGTCTCCGACCATCGGGAAAAATATGCGGATTCAGAAAACTACTATCGCAAGTCGCTCGACGCCCTTCCCTCTCAGCCCGACGCGCTGGTGGTACTCCGCTTGGCATTGGCGCTGGATAAGCAGGGAAAGTATCCCGATGCCCTAAAGGAAGCTAGTCGCGCCGTGGACTTGACTCAGGAGAACACTTCGGCGGGAAAGGTGGCGCGCCAGGAGCGTGACCGGCTGGTGCAACTGACGGGAGGCAGCAATCCAGCTCCCGGATCCAGTCCGCCTGCTGCAACTGCACCGAACTCGACTCAGCCTCCTCACTGATCTGAGTGATCGACGGGGAGTCCAAGGTCGCCAGTGGCAACTTGATAGTTGCGGCAGGGACGGTTCGCCCTCAGCATTTAACCAGCTGCGTCCTTGGCAGCGCTCCATTCAAATATGAAGTCTCGGAACATCACGGACCTGGAACAAACACTGGGCTATCAGTTTGAACACCCGAAGTTGCTGGAGCAGGCGCTCACCCATACTTCGCAAGCCCGCGAGCTGGAGTCGCTGCACACACTCGCCAGTGCCCGAGTGGGTGACAACGAACAACTCGAGTTTCTGGGCGATGCGGTCCTGGGATTGATCACGACCGAGGAGTTATTTCATCGTTTCCCGGATTTTCGGGAAGGAGAGTTATCCAAGTTGCGGGCTCACCTGGTGAGCGAAAAGCATCTCATAAGGGTGGCGCAACATCTGGAACTGGGCCATTACCTGCGGCTGGGCCGAGGCGAGGAAAAAAGCGGCGGCCGCAACAAGACGGCTCTGCTAGTGGACGGATTGGAAGCGGTTTTGGGCGCCATGTACATCGATGGCGGGCTGGAGGCAGTGCGGCGCGTGGTCCTGCAGTACATCATCGCGCCGGAACTGGAGCACATCGGGCGCAGCGGCAGCAGTTTGCCTCTCACCGACTACAAGTCGGCGCTGCAGGAAAAGTTGCAGGCGTGGGGAAGGCCGCAACCCTCTTACGTGCTGGTAAAAGAGCAGGGACCGGAGCACAGCAAGATTTTTACGGTTGAGGCACGATTGCAAGCTGACGGTAATCACGGTTCCACCGAGTTCGTGGGGAGAGCCGAAGGCTCTACGAAGAAGGAGGCCGAGCAAGGCGCAGCGCGGCAGTTGCTCGAATATCTGTTGTCGCTGCCGGAGAACCTGGCCGGCAAACCGCAAGGGAGAGGACGCGGCCAGGCTGAGTCATGATGGGGGCCGGCAAAGCACCGCAGAGCGCCTGGCTGATTTCGCTGCAGTCGCTGCTGGCAACTGTCGTGATTGCGGTCTTTGTCATCACTTTTGTCGTGCAGGCGTTTCAGATCCCTTCCGAATCCATGGAAAATACTTTGCTGATTGGCGACTACTTGCTGGTGGACAAGACTCGCTACGGCGGCGGTGGTTTCTGGGATCACCTGATGCCCTACCGTCCAGTGCGCCGCGGGGACATTATCGTTTTTCACTATCCGGTCAACCCCAGCGAACATTTCGTGAAGCGTGTGGTTGGCGTGCCTGGGGATCGCGTGCGCCTGATCAATCGCGAGGTCTTCGTGAATGGGGTTCCCCTTAAGGAGCCCTACGTGCGTTACAGTTCGGCCGTACACGACGTGTTTCGGGACGATTTTCCCCGCACCAACATGTCGGTTCCGGACTTGAGGGCAGGTTGGTCGCTGCAGATGAAAAAAATGGTCGAGGACGGCGAATTGATTATCCCGGAGGGACACTATTTTGCGCTCGGTGATAATCGCGATGAAAGCCTGGACAGCCGTTACTGGGGTTTCGTTCCACGGGAAAACATCATCGGGCGGCCCCTACTGATCTATTGGTCCCTGCGGAGCGTGGATGAAGACCTGCCCGTTTCCTCTACGCCGGGTGATAAACTTTATCATTTCGCCTATGCGGTCAGCCATTTGTTCCAGATTACTCGCTGGGAGCGCACGTTTCGCTTAGTCAACTGAGGGCGCAATCGCCCATGAACAAAACAAAGAACAGGATGAAGCCTGGTGGCCAAGAAAGAACTTGAGCAAGAAGAAAAACCGCGTGAAACGACAGTAGAGTTTCTGGCTTCGCTGGCGGCAGTGCTGGTGACCGGCCTGTTTATCATCACCTTCATCGTCCAGGCCTTTGAAATTCCTTCCAGTTCGATGGAGAACACGCTGCTGATCGGCGACCACGTGTTCGTGAACCGCGAGCAGTTTGCGCCCGCTACCCATTGGATGGGTCCCATGCTGCCCTACCGGCAGATACGACAAGGGGATATCACGGTGTTCCTCTCGCCGGCGGAACCGGGCCTCTATGTCGTAAAACGAATCATGGGTATTCCCGGGGATCGCATCCACTTGCGCGATGGCGTGGTGTATCGCAACGGTCAGAAATTGGACGAACCATACGTGATTCACCAGGGGGGTGAGGCCGCTTACAATCCTTACCGCGACAATTTCCCGGCGGTGCCGCCTTCGGAATATAACAATGTCACTCCGGAGTGGCAATTGCTTCTCAGGCAGTACATCGAGGGAGGTGACCTGGTCGTACCTCCCGATAGCTATTTCGCCATGGGAGACAACCGCGACGTAAGCTACGACAGCCGGTATTGGGGATTCATCCCGAAGGCCAACCTGATCGGACGGCCCATGTTCATCTACTGGTCCTTTGAGACGCCGCCCGGCCAGTATATGGAAAAAGAATTCAGCCAGCGCCTCGGCTTCCTGGCCCATGTGGTGATCCACTTCTTCGATGAAACTCGCTGGCGACGCACGTTCAGGGTGGTGCGGTGAGATTTTTTCGCTCCAAGCGCGGAGTCGTGACCCTGGGCGTTGTGCTGCTCATCATGCTCTTTCTTATCCGCCCTGGGGCCAATCGCCTGCGCACGCGGATTGTCAACTCCATAAGTCTGGCGCTGGGACATCCAGTCGATGTCGCTTCTCTGAATTTTCGGCTGCTCCCCCGGCCGGGCTTTGATCTCAAGAACTTCGTAGTCCATGACGATCCCGCATTCAGTGCTGAACCCATGCTGCGCGCCGAAGAAGTTACCGCGTCGTTGCGTGTGAGTTCGCTGCTGCGGGGACGACTCGAGATCGCGCGCCTGAATCTCACCGAACCCAGCCTCAACCTCGTGCGCAACCCAGAGGGGCACTGGAATCTTGAGAATCTTCTCGAACGAGCCGCCAAAATACCGGTTGCTCCGACGGGCAAAGCGAAGACGGAAATGCGTCCGGGCTTTCCGTATATCGAAGGCGATCGCGGCCGCATCAACTTCAAGTTCGGGGCAGAAAAGAAACCCTACGCGCTCACCGAAGCTGATTTCGCTGTGTGGCAAGACTCGGAAAACGCCTGGGGCATGCGACTGAAAGCGCAACCGGTACGTACCGATTTCAATTTAAGCGACACCGGCATTGTGAGAGTCAGCGGTTTGTGGCAAAGAGCAGCAAAGCTGCGTGACACGCCCGTGCAGTTCAGCCTGCAGTGGGACCGTGCCCAACTCGGTCAAGTGAGCAAACTGGTCTACGGCAACGATCAGGGGTTTCGCGGAGCGGTCAAGCTTTCAACGATCCTGGCCGGGACGCCAAATAATCTTGCCGTGAATGTTGGGGCGACGCTTCAGGACTTCCGGCGCTACGATATATTCAGCGCCGGTGACCTGCGCCTGGCGGCCCAATGCAGCGCCCATTACAGTTACGCGGATCACCTGCTTTCCAAAGTCGCCTGCCGTGCACCGGTGAGCGAAGGCATGATCACGCTTGATGGCTCCATCGCAAATCCCTTCGGGTCTCGCGGCTACGATCTTGCGCTTACAGCTGAGGATCTGCCGATCCGAGCGCTGGCTGCGTTCGTTCGCCATGTCAGGAATGGTGTTTCTGATGATCTAACCGCGGGCGGTAGCGTAAGAGCGGATGTGAGACTTAAGCGCGAGGCCGGAGGGCCGCTCGCGGTCTGGAAGGGCGTTGGCGAGGCTTCGGACTTCCGCCTCGAATCAAAACTGACGAACACGGAATGGGCCCTGGGCAGTGTTCCATTTTCTTTGTCTTCCGCAGGAGATCTCAAGCCGTCGGCAAACTCGGCAAGCCGCGCTCACCAATTCGCATTGCAGTCTCCGGCAGAGACTCACGTCGACGTCGGTCCATTCAATCTGGCGTTGAGCAAGTCCGCGCCCGTGCTGGTGCGCGGCCGGGTTTCGCGCTCGGGGTACGGTTTTTCAGTCCAGGGAGATGCTCAGGTGCAGCGACTGTTGCAGGCGGCGCGCACTGTTGGAATTGCCGCACCGCAGCCGGTCGCCGAAGGACTAGCCAGAGTCGATTTGCAACTTGCCGGGAACTGGTCAGGACTCGGGCCGGTGAGAGCGATGGGAAAAGCGCAACTGCATTCGATTCGCGCTGAAGTACGCGGCTTGAACACGCCACTGGAAATTGCGTCCGCCAATCTTACCCTCACACCCGACCAAGTCAGTGTGCAGAACCTGACGGCTTCCCTGGCAGGCACGGTGTGGCGCGGCTCTTTGGCCCTGCCGCGGCAGTGCGCTGTGCCTGGCGCGTGTCCGGTTCGCTTCGATCTCCATGCTGACCAGATTTCGACCGATCGTCTGAACCAAGTACTGAATCCACATGTTCCGAAACGGCCTTGGTATCGTTTTCTTTCGTCGTCAACTGTAGGAACCCCATATTTTTTCATGCTGAATGCTACCGGCAAGCTCACAGCGAGCCAGGTGGCGGTTCGTAAACTCGCAGCCGACCGGGTATCGGCGAACGTGGAACTGAAGAATGGCAAGCTGCGACTCTACAACCTGACTGGAGACGTCTTGGGCGGGCGCCACACCGGCGAATGGAGAGCCGACTTCACGGCCAAGCCGCCCCAGTACAGCGGCAGCGGCACTCTGGATCGAGTCGCGCTCGGTCGGCTTGCGGAGGTCATGCAGGATGGCTGGATCACTGGCTCAGCGACGGCAAGTTATCGCGCGACGGCTGCGGGTTCAAGTGCGATTGAGTTGTTCGCCTCCGCGACGGGCGCACTCCAAATCGAGGTGCGCGATGGTTTGCTGCCGCATATCGCGCTCGCAGAAGGGAGCGGGCCGTTGCAGATGCACCATTTGGCCGCGCACTTGTTCCTGCATGATGGGAAGTTCGAGATTCAGGAAGGCAGGTTGGAGACTGCTGCGGGCGTCTACGACGTAAGCGGCACGGCATCCCTGGGGCGCGTTCTGAACGTGTATCTGACTCGCGACGGCGCTCCCGGCTTCAATATCACCGGTACTGTGACCGAGCCTCGCGTCTCGCAAACTGCTGCCGCAGAAACGCGGGCGGCGCTGAAACCGTGAGCAGACACCGTTCCTCTGTCTTTACGGCACGTAAGCCGCTCCTCGCAACACCTTCCCTGGCTTCGCGCCCGTCATCGTTCCCTGATCAATCACGGGCACTCCGTTCACCAGCACATATTCCATGCCCTGCGAATACTGGTTAGGACTATCGAAGGTCGCCAAGTCGCGTACGGTTGCCGGGTCGAAAATCACAACGTCCCCCCACATGCCCACCTTCAGCACTCCTCGATCCGCCAGCCGCATCCGCTGCGCCGGCAAAGCGGAGAACTTGCGAATGGCATCTTCCAAGGTCAGTTTCTTTTCTTCCCTCACATATTTGCGCAGGATGCGAGGAAAAGTGCCATACGCACGCGGATGAGGATGTTCCTGGCCCAGAATTCCCTCAGGAGATGTGCCCTCGGAGTCGTTGCAGATGGAGACCCACGGCTGCTGCAGGGCGAGAGTGACATCGGATTCCGACATGCCGAACACGGCAACGCTGGTGAATGCTTTGTCCTCGATAACGAGATCAAACAGCGCGTCCATCGGGTCTTTGTTCCACATTTTCGCAACCTCCGCAAGCGACTTCCCTTGCAACGGAAGCAGCTTCGGGTTCTGCACGACCTCGATCAGGACCGATTCGGGGCCGGGAATTTCCTGCCATTCGTTGTCCCAATCTTTCGATGGAGTCATCAAGTCCTTGCGGATGCGGGCCCGCATGGTGGGATCTTTCAGGCGTTCGACCAGTTTCGCGTCGCCACCATCGTGCGCCCACTGCGGAATAAATGCCGACAGGCCGTTGAACCATGCCGTATAGGCGTACGTGTTGGCGCTCACGTCCACTCCTTCAGCCCGAGCGGCATTGATTTTCGCCACCACCTCGGGCATGCGTCCCCAATTCTCTTTGCCCGCAACCTTGATGTGCCAGATCTCAACCGGGATATGAGCTTCGCGCCCGATGCGCAGCGCTTCGTCAATCGCGGAAAGAACAGAATCACTTTCGTTGCGCATGTGGGTAGCGTAGATGCCGCCGAGCTTGGACGCTTCCGTGGCCAGGGCGATCAATTCTTCCGTCCTGGCGTAGGGAGCGGGTGCATATTCGAGAGCCGTTGAAACTCCGACCGCTCCGTCACCCATAGCCTGCCGCACCAACTCTTTCATCTGTTCGAGTTGGTCGGGCGTGGGTTGTTTGTCATCGTCTCCCAGCACCACGCGGCGCACCTGCGTCGCGCCGACATAGCTGGCGAGATTGATGCCGATGCCTTGTTTCTCCAGCCTCGCGAAATACTGCCGGAGAGTGCGCCAGTCGGGGATTATGTGATAGTGGTCGTAACCGGGCCGGTCGGCCTGGATGATCGCATCATTGAGCGGCGCGGCCGATCCGCCTTCACCAGTGATTTCTGTCGTGATTCCCTGGTAAATCTTCGAGGGCACGCGGGGATCGACGAGTATGGTCAGTTCCGACTGACCAAGCATGTCAATGAAACCGGGCGCGACGACCTTCCCCTGAGCGTCGATGGTTCGGGCGCGCGCAGCCTGGCTCAGATTGCCGATGGCGGCAATTCTTCCCTCGCGGATGCCGACATCGCCTGAGTACCACGGGGAACCGGTGCCGTCGATGATGTGGCCGTTGGTAATGACCAGATCGAAGGTCGGCGGACGTGAAGCTTGCGCGCGAGAAACCCCAACGCTCGCCATCAAGAAGACAGCCACGACCAAATACCTCTTCAAAGCCAGTCCCATTAGCCACCCTTCCCTTTCTTTTCCTAACCGCAGAGGACGCAGTGGACACGGAGTATAGCATTCAGCCGACGCAGTCTTAACTCTGTGTTCTCGGTGTCCTCTGTGGTTAGGGATTCGCAGCGGGGCCGTGAGCACATGTTTCAAGAGAACCAGCGCAGCGCGGCCCCAAGCAAACTCCAGATCCCCAGCGCCAGCCATTCGTATCCGCTGAAATGTCCGGGAATGACGGGGACAATCTTCATCAAAATCATGAGCAGGGCGACCGTCGCTCCAATCCCGGCCACAAAGCGTTGCCGGGGCGACGGCGCCATCTGATAATAAGCCGCGCAAGCCGCCAGCCATCCAGCCGCGGAAGCCACCGAGCCAACCTCGGATATGGGTACCAGGGCGGCATCACCTAGAAACATGCAGGCCGCCGTGGCCAAGCCAATACAGACCACTGCCGTCGACGGCGTCCGATTGCGCGGATGCACCGTGGCGACGCCAGCAGCTACCAACCCGCGCCTTCCCATGGCGAACAACAACCGGCTGGCCGCGACAAAATTTCCATTGAACACTTTGAAGAGCGAAAGCAGCGCTGTCGCGAGAATCACGCTGACGATCCAACGTGAGCCCACAGCACGCTCGAACGCAACCGCGGTCATGAATTTCTCATGGGTGAGCTGCTTCCAGGGAGCTACAAATCCGACTGCCGCAATCACGATGGTGTAGAAAAGAATTCCCACGACAATCGCCATCCAGATGGCCTTGAAAAACCCCCGCGCGCGGAACTCGGGACTGGCCTCTTCCGCGCCCTTCACCACCGATTCATACCCAGTCATGAAATAGGGCACAATCTGCATCACCAGCAAAACCGATACAAATCCGCTGTGGGTGAACAGTGGCGGGAAATTCCGCGGCGAGCCCCGGCTGATCCCGCAGCCCACAAACACCGCGAACAGCGCCAGTGTCCCGAATGCTGTCCAGTTCTGAAACGTGGCGCTCAGCCGGATGCCGCGATAATTCAGCAGGGTGAGCAACGCGGTCAGCCCGAGCCCAATGACCAGGTGCGGCAAATACACGGGGCGACCCGCAATGCGGTAGAGTTCGATGGAATCCAGCGCCGGAAAAATGTAGCCTGCGATCTTGCCCACAGCCACCGCTTCCCACGGACACACAATGAAGTAGGCCAGGATCATGGTCCAGCCCGTGGCGAAGCTCACGGCTTGCGGGAAAACTTTTGCCGTGTACGCCACTTCAGCGGCCGCATCGGGCATCGCCGTGACCAGTTGGCCATAGACGTAGCCGATGGGCAGCAGCAGCATGCCACCGATGGCGAAGCCGAGAATCGCGCCCAGCGCCCCACCGCGGAGCAGCCAGTCATCCATTACGACCAGCCATCCCACACCCACCATGGTGCCCCAACCCAGAGCAAAGTAATCCACCAAGCGGAGTTTGCGGGCGAGAGTGATCACGCGAATGGCGCGAATTATAAAGCATCCCTTGTGGCTGGAGTTATTCACCACAGAGTCACAGAGACACCCAAAAGGGTTAACTCTGTGACCCTGTGCCTCTGTGGTGGAGAATCCGCCTTGACGGTTCTCCCCGGCGAATATGCTATGTTTTAAGATTCCGCCATTAGTCAGCGAGGCGATTATGCCCCGATACGAATATCGTGTTCTCAACCCGACTCCCGCCGCCGAAAAGGCGTTCCTGGCGTGGATTGACCGGCTCGACCAGGAGTTTATGAATCGCGACCCGGGACATCGCAACAAGGTGGTCCGGAATGCCCTGCATGAACTCTACCTTGGTCGCCCTTACATGGCGCCGAACCCAGGCAACCCGTGGGCGGAACAGGCTCTGATTCACTCCTTCGACCCACGCAATGCCACGCTCGAGCCCGAGACCTACGGCGACGTCGATGTCACGAAGTACAACGAGCGCAAGCCGCTCATCTGGTTCTGGATGATGTACGACCGCTCTCCCCTGGGCCTGAATCACTGGCTGGGACATCGGGTTCGCGCCATGCTAGCGCGCCACGTGCTCAAACACTGCGGCCAGAACGTGAAGATCTTTCACGGCGTCGAAATTTCCTTCGGATACAACCTGACCATTGAAGACAACTGCACCATTCACAAATATGTGCTGCTGGACGATCGCGGCGAGATCATCATCCATGAGGGCTCATCGATTTCCGATTACGCCAATGTGTATTCGCATGCCCATGACCTCAACGACGGCATGATCGTCAACAATCAGAGGACAGAAATCGGTCCCAAGGCCCGCATCACCTATCACGCCACCGTGCTCAGTGGTGTGAAAGTCGGCGAACATGGCATGGTCGGTTCGATGGGGGTGGCGTCCAAAAATGTTGAGCCCTTTCACGTGGTCGGCGGCGTTCCCGCCAAGCCGGTCAAGGTGAAGCCGATCGCGCCGGAAGAACTGCGCAAGGCCTTCGAAAACCGGTAGCGGGCACAGCTTTGGAGGCCGCAAAGCTGCCTGATCTCCCCGTATTTCCGAGTCTTCCATGTTAGTATCAAGTTCAACATCGAATGACCCTGCAGCATGTTGACATCCTGTTCCAAGTGATCGCCTTTTTGTTTGCGATCAGCATTCACGAGTCGGCACACGCCTGGATGGCAAGTCGCCGGGGCGACCCGACTGCGCGGATGCTGGGACGAGTTTCGCTCAATCCTATTCGCCATATCGATCCCATCGGCACCGTCGTGCTGCCTCTAATTGCGATGCTGACTCATCTCCCCGTGATTGGATGGGCCAAGCCCACGCCGGTCGACCCGCGCAATTTCAAGAACCCCGTGCTGGATGACATTCTGACGGCAGTGGCGGGCCCGGTGAGTAATTTCATAGTAGCGACGGGCGCCACGATTTTGTTGGCGGCCATAGCCGTGGTTGCGCCAGACGGCCGGGTAATCGTTCAAGGTGCGTTACGCGGCCTTGCTTTGGGCAACTCTGCCCTGGTACCGGTAAGCCTGCTCCTTTATGAAGTGCTTGTGATCAATGTTTTGCTGGCAGTCTTTAACCTCATTCCTGTGCCACCGCTCGATGGTAGTCATGTGCTGCGTCATTTCCTCTCCGACAGGGTGCGGCAGGTGTATGACACGGTGGGAATTTTCGGATTGATGGCCTTGGTCTTTTTTGGGGGCAATTTCCTCATGGCTTTGATCCGCCCTGTGTTATTCCTTTACATTTCCATCTTACTGAGAATCTGATGCCCTCTGGATCCAATCCTCCTGCTTCCGATCGCACTTCTTCCGAGGGCCGCAAACGCGTGCTCAGCGGCATGCGCTCCACCGGCAAGCTGCACCTGGGGAATTTTGTCGGCGCCCTGGACAACTGGGTGCGCATGCAGGATCAGTACGAGTGCTTTTTCTTCGTCGCCGACTGGCACGCGCTCACCACCGACTACGCCGACACGTCACGAATCAAGGAGAATTCGGTAGAAGTCCTGCTCGACTGGCTGGCCGCCGGCCTTGACCCCGAGCGATGCGTCCTGTTCATCCAGTCGCACGTGCCGCAGCACGCTGAATTGCACTTATTGTTTTCGATGATCACTCCGCTCGGCTGGCTGGAACGCGTGCCCACGTACAAAGAGCAGCGCGAGAACATCACAGAAAAGGACTTGGGCACCTACGGTTTTCTCGGTTATCCGGTGCTGCAAGCGGCAGATATTCTCATTTACAAAGGCGACTTTGTTCCGGTGGGGGCGGACCAGGTAGCGCATGTCGAGTTGACCCGCGAAGTCGCGCGGCGGTTCAATCAGTTTTACAAGCTAAACAACAGTGAGGTCTTCCCCGAGCCGCAGCCGCTGCTCACGCCCGCCCCAAAGCTTCCGGGCACCGACGGCCGCAAGATGTCGAAGTCGTACGGAAACACCGTCATGCTCACCGACCCCGAGCCGGTGGTGCGGCAGAAACTGAAGACCATGGTGACCGACCCCGCACGCATCCGCCGCACCGACAAAGGCAATCCCGACGTTTGCCCAGTCGGAGACTTGCACAAGATTTTCAGCAGTCCCGGCACAATGGCGAAAGTGAACGAGGGTTGCCGGTCGGCCGGAATCGGGTGCATCGAGTGCAAGGGCTGGGTTGCCGACGCCCTAGTTAACATCTTGAATCCCATGCAGGAGCGCCGCAAGAAATACGAGGACAATCCGCGCCTGGCTTGGGATATTCTGGAGGCAGGTTCGGCCAAGGCGCGGCAGGTCGCTGACACGACCATGGCCGAAGTGCGGCAAGCAATGAAGATGTCGCTGGAATACCAAGCCCCAGCGAAGCCACAGGCCTCAAAGTAGTAGCGCATGGAACGATGAGCGACGAGTCACATCCCGTCTCCGGAACATCGGCCTTAAAGGTCGCGCCCACCACGCCGGCGCAGCCCGAACTTGTCACGGGACACACTACCCGGCAACAAGAAAGTGACTTCCCATTCGCGGTCATGGTCGGAGATGTGTACCAGGGCCCACTCGACCTGCTGCTCGATCTCATTCGCAGGCAAGATATCGATATTTACGATATCCCGATTGCGAAGATCACCGCACAGTACCTGGCCTACGTAGAAAAGCTGCGCGAGCTCGATGTGAATGTAGCAGCCGAGTTCATCTACATGGCTGCCGTGCTGATCCACATCAAGTCGAAAATGCTGTTGCCGCGCGATCCCGCCGCGGCTTCCGAAGCGGAAGACGACCCGCGCGCGGAACTGGTCAATCGGCTAATTGAGCATGAGAAATTCAAGTCGGCTGCCCAGATGCTCATGCAGAAGCAGCAGATCGAAGACGCCGTCCGGTCGAACCCGGCGATCAAGGAGTTCATGGAGGCGGAAGGCACGGAGCCGGAGATCGCCGCCGAGGTCATTGACCTGGTGAAGACGTTCCAGCAGATTCTTGACCGCGCGCGCAACCGGCCGATGATCCAGGTAGACGAGGAGACGGTGACGGTCGGGCAAATGATCGAATACTTGCGGCGTCGCTTGGCGCTGGAAGACCGGCCAATCCGTTTGAGGCAATTGCTGCGCAACATCGAGTCAAGGCAGGCGCTGGTCTGCATGTTTTTGGCGCTTCTGGAATTGGTGCGTCTGCAGGCCATCCAATTGCGGCAGGACCGCTTGTTTGGCGAAATCCTGTTGCGCAAGCATGTAGGGTTTGAAGCAGTAATGTCGGAGCACGCCGCCGTGCGCGATGACTGGCGGTAGAGCAACCTGTCATCCTGAGCGGAGCAAAAACTTCGCGAAGCGAAGTTTTTGTGAAGTCGAAGGACCCCGGCAAAGTAGGATTCACTATGAACGCTTCGAGGTGTTCTACCAACGCTATCGCGGAGGGTTGGGATACGTAGTGAGAACGCCTTGATCCGTTGAGATTGCAACTGACTGCTCGGGATCCTTCGACTCCGCATGTCGATTCGCAAGCCAATCGACAAGCTGCGCTCAGGATGACAAATGCGAATTACATATGAGCCTTAAAGCTAAACTCGAAGCTATCATCTACGCGGCGGAGACGCCGGTCACGTTGGAGCAAATCATCCAATTGGTCAAGGACTCGGTTGTGAGTGAAGGCGCCGCTGACGCGACCGAGCTCAAATTACAAGTTCGGGCGGCGCTGGAAGAACTGATCGCCGACCACTACTCTCCGGATCACGGAATCGAAATCCGTCAAGTTGCCGGCGGATATCGCATGTCTACGAAGCCTGAATATCACGATGTGGTCCGCGCCTTCGCCAAGAGCCTGAAGCCGCCCATTCGCCTCTCACTGCCCGCGCTTGAAACTCTGGCGGTAATCGCGTACAAGCAGCCGGTCACCGTGCCCGAGATCAGTGAGATTCGTGGAGTGGACGCAGGCGGAGTGATTGCCACGTTGCTGGATCGCAAGCTGATCACAACCGCCGGCCGCAAGGCTGTGATCGGGCGACCCATCCTTTACAAGACTACCAAGGAATTCCTCTTGCGCTTTGGTCTGAAAGACGTCGGCGAACTGCCCAGCATGGAAGAGTTCGAGAAATTGGTCGCCGAATCGTTCCAGAGTGATTTGTTGGCAGTCGAGGGCCAAGCTTCAAGCCATGAGGTTTCGCCGAAATCCGAAACCGTTGAAGTAGCGGAGGCGCAGGCGATCCTCGAAGACGCCGAATCGGCGGAGCATGTGGAAAGCAGAGCTCGCGACGGTGCAGCGTAATCAGCCCGTGAACCTCGATCAGGAGGAATCCGCAAAATGTCAGTAATCGAGCCATTGAAAGCGGCTACAACCGTTTTTGAAGGAGTCACACCAATTTTCCCGGTTCGAAGCCTTTCGGCCAGCATCGACCACTACGTGGGAGTACTTGGGTTCAAGGTGGATTGGCAGGGCGCGGGTATTATCGCATCGGTCTCACGAGGTCGTTGCCACATCATGTTATGCGAAGGTGACCAGGGAAATCCCGGGACCTGGGTCTGGATCGGTGTAGAGGACATCGAGCCTCTATTCGAGGAGTACACGAGCAAGGGAGCCAACGTCCGGCATCCGCCAACCAACTACGAATGGGCGTATGAGATGCAGATCGAAGATCCCGATGGTAACGTTCTCCGGATCGGCTCAGATTCGAAGGTGGATCGACCGTTCGGTGAATGGCGCGACATGCGCGGCGATATCTGGGTGAAGTCCCCTGACGGTGGATGGACACAGATCGAACGCAGCTAGCCCTGTTGCCCTGTGCCTAATGCCCCAGCAGTTGTGAACTATTCATGTTGAACTCCCATGCCCGCTGAGCGCTTGCAAAAAATCATCGCTGCCGCCGGAATCGCCTCGCGCCGCAAGGCCGAGGAACTGATTACCGGCGGGTTGGTGTCGGTCAATGGCCAGATTGTCACAGAACTCGGCACTAAGGCCGATTCCGGGCACGATCACATCCGCGTGAACGGAAAGCTGCTTCACGGGCCGGAGCGGCACGTGTATCTGCTGATGAACAAGCCGAAGGGATACGTAACTACGCTGCGCGATCCTGAACACCGCCCGACCGTCATGGATCTGCTTCACGGAGTGGGAGCGCGGGTGTATCCCGTCGGCCGCCTCGACTACGCCAGCGAGGGCTTGCTGCTGCTGACCAACGACGGCGACTTCGCCAACCGCCTGATGAAAGCCGCATCGCACGTGCCCAAGACCTACATGGTGAAGGTGGCCGGCAATCCACCGGCGGATGGTCTGGCCAGGTTGCGGGAAGGCATTTTCATTGCTTCCGATCGCGGAAGGAGGGTCAAAACCGCCCCGGCCAAGATCCGTGTGATCCGCGAATCCGCCAACCCCTGGTACGAAGTCACATTGATCGAAGGCAAGAATCGCCAGATTCGGCGCATGTTCGAAGAAATTGGTCATCACGTGGAAAAGATCAAACGGGTGCGTTACGGTCCACTCGAGTTGGATGTGCATCCAGGCGAATTCCGCAAACTGAAGCCTGAGGAAGTCACAAAACTGAGGTCGCTTGCCAAGTAAACGCGCCGATGTAGGCACAACCGCAGGTGACACTTCGCCCGCCGACATGGTAAAGATTAAAGAGACCGCATGAGCGACTTCAGCCAGTTGGTGCCCGAACACGTTCGTAACCTGGGCGGGTACACACCGGGCAAATCGCTCCGCCAGGCACAACGGGAGAGCCAAGTGGACTGCATTAAAATGGCCTCGAACGAGAATCCCTTCGGGCCCTCGCCCAAAGCGGTGAAGGCGATGCAAGCCGCTCTCACCGAGTGCAATTTCTACCCCGACAACGACGTCAGCGAACTGCGCCAGAAATTGGCGGCGCACCATGGAGTGCAGCCGGAACAAATCGTCCCCACGGCCGGCTCGACTGCATTGCTGGGAATCATTGCGCGCACGTTGCTCGCGCCGGGCTTCAACGCGATCACCAGCGAACGCTCGTTCATTGTGTATCCCATTGCGACTCAGGCGGCGGGCGGCCGACTGATTCAAATCCCGATGCGAAGCGATGGCTTCGACCTGGACGCTATCGCCGCAGCCATCGATCGCAATACCCGGATCATTTACATCTCCAATCCCAACAATCCCACCGGCACCATGGTCGGGCCAGAAGAACTGGACCGCTTTCTGGATAAGGTTCCCGATCACGTAATCGTGATCCTGGATGAAGCGTACTCCGATTTCGCCGAGACGTTCGCGCCCGCCCGCGGAGTGGAGTACTCGCGTTCACTGGATTACGTTCACGCGGAGCGCAAAGTAGTGGTGTTGCGCACCTTTTCCAAGGCCCACGGATTGGCCGGCGTGCGTGTCGGGTATGGGATTGGGCCGGCAGAGTTGATGACCTATTTCGCCCGCGTGCGCACCACGTTCTCGGTTTCCGTAGTTGCCCAGGCAGCCGCAGTGGCAGCGCTCGACGATCAAGCTCACACCAGGAAGGCTCTCGAGAATAATGCACAGCAAGCGCCACGGCTCATGGAAGGAATTTCTGAGCTGGGATTTCGAGTGGTTCCGACGTGGGCCAACTTCCTCTATTGCGAACTGGGCGAGGATGCCGCTCCCGTCGTCAAACGCTTGCAGGCCGAAGGCGTAATCATTCGGGCGTTAGGCCCGTGGGGTGCGCCGACCGCGATCCGCGTCACGATTGGCACGCCCGAGCAGAATGATATTTTCCTGAGGGCGTTCAAGAAGGTAACGGAGAAAGCAGCTGTACGCTAGCTGTAGAGACGTTGCAAGCAAGGTCTCTAGGGCCCTTACGACACCATCGGCAGACGCGCGGCTCCGTACAACCCCGCGTCACTGCCCAATAAAGCCCGCGTGATGATCGTCTTGGTCGAGCCTCCCGACTTCACATGTGCGGAAGCTCCTTCTCCTCCCGCAGGCGACGGTTCAGGGTCTGTCGCGGCGAACACCATCGAGCGGCGCCGCAATTCCTCAAAGATCGCAGGCGAAAATGCCTCCCAGGCGCTGGAGACACCTCCGCCGATCACATACATGGGAAGATTCAGCGCATTCACCAGATTGGACAGGGCAATCCCCAGCGACCTTCCTACACGGCGGTAGATTTTCCTGGCCTCTTCGTCTCCCTGGATGGCCAAGTTGTAAATCGCCTTGGCGCTGAACTCAGCGTTCGAATCAGCGGCTCGGGAAAGCCCAGGCGCAGCGCCGTTCGCAATGGCCTCCCGCGCCATTCGCACCACGGCGGTCGCGGAAGCGTAGGCCTCCAGGCATCCACGGTTACCGCAGCCGCAAAGGGCGCCGTCCGGTTCGACAGTCGTATGGCCAAATTCCCCCGCCATGCCGGTCATGCCATGCCAGATTCGACCGCCGAGAACCAAGCCGCCTCCGACGCCGGTGCCAAGCGTCAGCATCGCCATGTCGTCAAAGTCGCGCGCCGCACCCAGCCATTTCTCGCCCAGAGCGGCGGAGTTGGCATCGTTCTCGAGAATTACCGTGGTGCCCAGTCGCTTTTGGATTTCGTCACGCGCGGGATAGTCGGACCAGTCGGGCAGATTCGGCGACTCGTGGACCATCCCGGTTTTCATGTCAATGATCCCGGGTACGCCAATGCCAATCCCCAACAGTGAGCCATCCCCGCGAATCTTGCCCGCCAGGCGCTGGATGGCCTCGCACATGTCACTGACCACGCGATCCCGTCCCAAGGCTACTTGCGTGCCGAGCGTGATTTTTTCGAGCAAGCGTCCCTGGGCATCGACGGCTGCGATGCGAAGATTCGTCCCGCCTAGATCAACCCCGATGGAATAGCTGGGCATAAAGAGAAAAGCTGAGAGTAACATCCTGACTCGCAATTGCCAACCACGAATTGCGTCAAAACCCTTAGAAAAATCGTTTTAGTGGGTGAAATGAGCGCCGCTACTTCTGGCAGTTGGCGCAGTAGTGGCTGCTGCGCCCGGCAATGACTACGCGTTTTACCGGGGCCTTGCATATCACGCACGGTTCGCCCTCGCGGCCGTAGACCTGGTGCTGCAGTTGAAAGAATCCTTCTTCCCCGTCGGCATCCACGTAGTCGGAGACAGAAGACCCGCCTAAAGCAATGGCCTCCTTGAGCACTTCCTGAACTGCCAGGTAAAGCCGGCGTAGATTGTCGCGGGTCAGCGAGGCGGCACGCCGCCGTGGGCGGATGCCGGCCCGGAAGAGCGACTCGTCGGCGTAGATATTGCCGACACCGCGCAGCAGCTTTTGGTTCAGCAATGCACTTTTGATCGGTGTTTTGCGGCCCCGGAAGAGGCTTACGAAGCGGTCCAGTTCAACTTCCAGCGGCTCGTGCCCGCCGGCGTCAAAACCATGCGCAACGCTGAGCCGTCCGAAGCGGCGCGGGTCCACAAACCGCAGTTCCCTACCCGAGGTCAGCCGCACAATCGCGTGCGTGTGCTTCTCGATTTCCTCCTCGGGTTTGCAAACCAGCATACGTCCGGTCATGCCGAGATGTACGATCCACTGAGCCGCGGACAATGTAGGCGCGGGCATACCCGCCCGTGGCGGCCTGGACCTCGCACCCTTTTTCTTACCCGACGAGGGCGCCCGCGTCACCCCATTCGGCTCCAGATCGAACACGATGTGCTTGCCCATCCGCCGCACGCTGGCAATGCGTTTGGACTCAAGGGTCGCGACTATCTTGGATGCGGGAGATTTCAGCGGTTCGGGTTTCGACCCCAGCCACACGGACTCGATTACATCTCCCGTGACCCGGTTCGCCAAGCCACGGGCGATGGTTTCGACTTCGGGAAGCTCCGGCATCGAAATCAGTTTACAAGGTTCGGGCCCCTGGGGCTGCAGACGTAGGCCAGCGGCGTCCAGAGTCTGATGCCTGACACCTGCAACCCCGATTGCCTTCCTCCGCCCGGCGGGTTATCATTTTGAGTACACCTCTGCTCCGCTTATATCCTTGTAATTCAGCGATCCGTGAGTGCCGCGGGCAATGAGTGTGTGCGACCCCGCAATTGCGGCCTGGGTGGCCGCGTCATTTTGTTCCACGGAGTCTGCATTTGAAGAGAGGCAAGGCTGCGGTTATCGTAGGCGCCCAATGGGGCGACGAGGGCAAGGGCAAGATCGTTGACGTGCTCTCGGAAAATTTCAATATTGTGGCGCGCTATGCGGGCGGGCACAATGCGGGCCATACCGTCATCATCAACGGCAAGAAATTCATTCTGCAGTTGGTGCCGTGCGGAGTCCTGCGCTCCGGTCGCTGCAGCATCATCGGCAACGGAGTCGTACTCGATCCCATGGCCTTCCTCAAGGAAATAGCCGCCCTGCGCGAGGCCGGGGTGAAGGTGGACGGCAATTTGTTTGTCAGCAACCGCGCCCACGTCATTCTGCCCTACCACCGCATGATCGAACTGGCGTCGGAGAATGCGCCGGGCAGGGTGAAGATCGGCACCACTTCCCGCGGGATCGGTCCGGCGTACGAAGACAAGATGGGACGGCGGGGCTTGCGAGTGGCTGATCTACTGGATCTCAAGCTGCTGAAGACTCACATCGAAAACGCCTGCCGCGAAAAGAACATGATCGCGCATGCGCTGTTCAATTCCGAGCCACTCGACCCGGATAAAATGTACGAGGAATACGCTGCGGCGTCGGCTAAGATCGCTCCCTTTGTCTGCGATACGGCAGCGCTGCTGAACAAGGCGCTGACTAAAGGCGACTCCATCGTATTCGAGGGGGCGCAGGGCACCATGCTCGATATCGACCACGGCACCTATCCCTTTGTAACTTCCTCGAGCGCCACGTCGGGCGGAGCAGTCATCGGCACCGGCGTTGCCCCGACCGCGATCGATACCGTCATCGGCGTCACTAAGGCCTACTGTACGCGTGTTGGTGAGGGACCATTCCCCACAGAAGTTCGGGATGCTCAAGGAGATATGCTGCGCACCCGGGGCAACGAGTTCGGCGCGGTAACGGGCCGTCCTCGGCGCTGCGGCTGGATCGACTTGCCACTGCTCCGTTACGCTGGCATGATTAACGGAATCTCCTGGCTGGTGGTCACCAAGTTGGATGTGCTGGACGAACTGGCTGAGATTCCAGTATGCGTCGGCTATAAGATCGACGGCAAGAAAACCGACGAGGTGCCGGCACAGGATAGCGGCTTTGGCCGGATCGAGTGCGTTTACGAGAGGATGCCTGGCTGGCGTACGTCCACGCAAGCAATTACAAAGCTGGAGAAATTGCCGAAAGCTGCGCGCGAGTATCTGACTTTTCTCGAGAAGGAAAGCGGAGCTCGTATTGGCGTGGTCTCCACCGGGCCGGGACGTGAGCAAACCATATTCGTTGACGAGTTTGCCGCGAAGCTGCGGGAGTTGACAGGATCGAAAACCAGGGCGCAGGCAAAAATCTAGGAACGGAGCGGGCGATGGTCGTTCTGGCGGTGACGTGGATGGCAAAACAGGGCCGTGAAGGCGATGTAGTCAGTGTATTCTCCAAACTGAGCGAGGCATCCCGAAAAGAGCCTGGCTGCCTTCTGTACCAGGTGCACCGGCACAAGACCGACCCGCGTCGGTTCTTCATCTACGAACAATACAAGGACGACGCCGCGTTGGAAGCCCATCGCGCCGCACCGCATTTTCTGCAGCACGCGAAAAAGGAATTGCCCAGGATTGCGGACCGAGTTGAAAGCCAACTGTACGAACCGCTGGGATGAGGGTGTGGCGGCCAGAGAGGTTCGCTCTGCCGCTTATTTCTTGTCCGCTATCAACACACCGCCGGAAGCATAACTTTCCTTCGAGACCTCATGGAAAGTCACAACCACAGCTTCGCGGTGAGCGCCTGCTTCTTCCACCATCGCATCCGTGAGGCGCTGTGACAGCTTCCGCTTCTGGTCGGCGGTTCGGCCAGTCAACATCGTGATTTGAACTAAGGGCATGGGGATCCTTCTCCAGGCTTGAATCAGTCTTGCCAACGACCAAGGACGAACGACCAACGACTGGGCTTGCTACTGTGCCAGTTCGTATCCCGCAAAAAAATAACTCAGCTCGAAGCGAGCGGTCTCATCTGCATCGGAACCATGGATCGCATTGTGCTCGATGCTGGTAGCCCACTTCTTGCGGATGGTGCCTTCCTCCGCGTTGGCTGGATTGGTCGCGCCCATGAGCTTGCGCAGATCGGCGACGGCATTCTCTTTTTCCAACGCCAGCACCACGATGGGCCCGCTGGACATGAAATCGGTCAACGACTGGAAAAACGGGCGGCTGGCGTGTACCGCGTAAAACTGCTCGGCCTGATGCTTGGAAATCTCAAGCATCTTCATCGCCAGAATGTGGAAGCCATTTTTCTCGAACTGCTCGATAATATCGCCCACCGCATTCTGGCGAACTGCATCGGGCTTGATGATGGTAAAAGTGCGTTGCAAGGTCTTCATAGATTAGTCGTTCGTCCTTGGTCGTTAGTCCTTAGTCTATTGTCATCCTGAGCGAGCCTGCACGAATGTGCAGGCGAGTCGAAGGATCCCTATCAAATCGACTTAGCGATCGGTGACTCGAGGCGTTCTCATCTTCGCTTTACGCCTTCGCCGCAACTCCCATCGCCGCCACCACGGTCTCGCCGATCTCCGCCGGCGACTTGGCCACTCGAATACCGGCCGCTTCCATGGCCTTGATCTTCTCGGCCGCAGTTCCCTTTCCGCCCGAGATAATCGCTCCCGCGTGTCCCATGCGGCGTCCCGGAGGCGCGGTCTGTCCTGCGATGAATCCCACGACCGGCTTTTTCATGCGCGACCTCACGTAATCCGCCGCCGTCTCTTCCGCGTTGCCCCCGATTTCGCCGATCATTACCACTACCTCGGTCTGCGCATCCTTGTTGAACAGTTCGAGCGCGTCCAGAAAATTAGTTCCGATGATGGGATCACCGCCAATTCCAATTGCCGTGGACTGCCCGATGCCTCGTGTGGTGAGCTGATACACCGCTTCGTAGGTGAGCGTGCCAGAACGCGAGACAATTCCGACCGGGCCCTCGCGATGAATATGTCCCGGCATGATTCCGATCTTGCATTTGCCCGGCGAAATGATGCCCGGACAATTCGGTCCGATCAGCCGCGAGCGGCGGTTTTGCAGGAACTCCCACGCGCGCACCATATCGAGCGTGGGAACCCCTTCGGTGATGCAGACGATCAGTTCGACCTCGGCATCAGCGGCTTCCATGATGGCATCCGCGGCAAACGGTGGCGGCACAAAAATCATGGAAGCGTCCGCGCCGGTCTTGTCAACCGCCTCCTGCACGCTGTTGAAGACTGGCCAGCCCTCGTGAGTGGTTCCTCCCTTGCCGGGAGTCACGCCGCCCACGATCTTAGTTCCGTACTCGGCACAGGTCTTGGCGTGAAACGTGCCTTCCCTGCCAGTAAGTCCCTGCACGATAACTCGCGTCGATTTATCAATAAGAATGCTCATAAAATGCCTGCCCTGCACTTCCCTTTTAGCATGTCACCTAGCGAAACATTTCTTTCGCGGAAGGAAAAGAAATGCGCAGTCGAAGGATCTCTGCTTCTTCACGCGCAGCGTTACTACGCTCCTGCCGCGGCCACTACTTTCTCGGCAGCGTCCTTCATGGTTTCCGCCACAATAAAGTTCAGCCCGGACTGCCGCAGAATCTCTCGCCCTGCTTCGACGTTCGTGCCTTCCAGCCGCAGCACGATCGGCAATTGAATGTGGGTCTTGGTCGCCGCTTCCACCACACCTGTAGCCAGCGTGTCCACGCGCAGGATGCCGCCAAAAATATTGATCAGCACCGCCTTGACGTTCCTGTCGCTGAGCAGAATCTCGAAGGCATGCGTAACCTGTTCGGCATTCGCCCCTCCGCCCACGTCGAGGAAGTTCGCCGGCATACCGCCGGCGTACTTGATAATATCCATCGTCGCCATCGCCAGCCCGGCGCCGTTTACCATGCAGCCCACGTTGCCATCCAGCTTGATGTAGTTCAAGTTGTACTTCGAGGCCTCGACTTCCAACGGATCCTCTTCCGTAATATCGCGCAGCTCGCGAATGTCCGAATGCCGGAACAGAGCGTTGTCATCAAAATTGATCTTGGCATCGAGCGCGAACAAACGGCCGTCGCTGCAACTGACAAATGGATTGATCTCCATCAGCGAGGAATCGGTCTCCTGAAATGCGCGGTACAGCCCAGTCATGAAGCGCACGGCTTCGTTGATCTGTTGCGGCTTCAGGCCCAGTTTGAACGCGAGTTTGCGTGCCTGGAAAGGCTCCAAACCCATGCCCGGCTCGATGTGCTCTTTGAGGATGGCGTCGGGATTTTCCGCCGCCACCTGCTCGATTTCCATGCCGCCCGCCGCCGACGCCATAAACACCGGCCTCGCTTCGACACGGTCGATCACGATGCCGAGATAGAGTTCCTTCTCGATGGGCAGAGTTTCTTCGATCAGTAGGCGTCGCACCACGCGGCCCTCGGGTCCGGTCTGATGCGTGACCAGGGTCATGCCCAGAATCTTTCCAGCTAGCTCGGCGGCTTCCGCCACCGACTTTGCAATCTTCACTCCGCCGCCTTTGCCGCGGCCTCCGGCATGGATCTGAGCTTTGACTACTACGCCGCTGGCGCCCGCGTCAAACAGGCCTTTGGCGACCGCTTCCGCTTGCTCGCGGGTCTCCGCCATTTCACCGCGAGGCACCGCGACACCATACTTCTTCAGGATTGCTTTTGCCTGATACTCATGAATTTTCATAAGAATTCCAAATCAACGACTTCTGGCAGGCTCTTGCTTGCGGCTTCCGACAGCGGCAGCAAACAGTAGATTCTATAGAAGGGTTGGCGTTCAGGGCAAACGTTCGAAATCAAACGAAGGGCACATTCTTCCTCGCACGGTGCCGTTTTTGTACACGCCCACAGGCCGCGACTCGCTGGTAACGATGCTACTCTTATATCCACCAGATGATCCTCGACGCTCTTCATCGCATCGCGAATCACCGCCAATCGCTCTCGCGCGAAGAGGCGCGAACCGTCATGTCGGAGGTGCTCGGCGGCGGCTGCACCGACGCCCAGATTGCCGCTCTCTTGGTCGCCCTCCACATGAAGGGTGAGACGGTCGAAGAAATTGTTGGGTTCGCGGAAGCCATTCGGGCCGCTGCGGCGCCTCTGCTCATCCACCAAAATTCGACGGTGGACGTCAGTGGCACCGAGCGCGATGCTCTGGTGGATACCTGCGGCACCGGCGGCGACGCCAGCGGCACCTTCAACATTTCGACCGCGACCGCGCTCGTGGTCGCCGGCGCGGGCGTGCGCGTGGCCAAGCATGGTAATCGCAGCGTGACTTCCAAGTGCGGTTCGGCCGACGTGATGGAAGCCCTGGGAGTGAACATCAATCTGCCTCCTGCGTGCCTGGGCGCTTGTCTGGAAGAGGTCGGCATCGCTTTTCTTTTCGCTCCAGCCATGCACTCGGCGATGAAGTACGTTCAACCCGCCCGCCGTGAGCTTCGCTTACGAACAGTCTTCAACTTGCTTGGGCCGCTCACCAATCCCGCCCATGCTTCAGCCCAGGTGGTCGGCGTATATTCCCCGGCGCTGGTGGAAAAACTGGCGGAAGCGCTCAGCATGTTGGGGTTGCACCGCGCCCTGGTGGTGCACGGATTGGATGGGCTGGATGAAATCACCATCACCGGCCCGACGCGGGTTGCCGAGGTTCGCGAGGGAACGGTCCGCAGCTACGAGGTGACGCCGGAAGAGTTTGGGATGGATCGCGCCAGTCTGGACGAGATTTCCGGTGGAGATGCCGAAGCCAACGCCGCCATCATTCGCGAGATTCTCGGTGGCAAAAAGTCACCTCGGCGCGACGTAGTTTTGCTGAACGCAGCTGCCGCCCTGGTCGCCGCCGGCAAAGCGGACCATCTGGCGGGCGCGTTGCCACTCGCGGCAAGGTCGATTGATTCCGGCGCTGCAGCGGGCAAACTCGAGGCGTTGGTTCGGTTTACCAACGCCCACGAACACTAGAGGGAGCAAGGCCTACAGCCCTCTGTCATCCTGAGCGAAGTTATCGCTCGCGTAGCGAGCGATAACGAAGTCGAAGGACCCCCTGTCACTCGACACTGTAGCGGCCATTCAGGGAGTTCTCACCGTGCTCTCGACTAGCTCTGGCCGTTGGCGCATTTGTAAGAATGCCTCTCCACCTTTGCCCCACTGCAAGCATCTCCGGGGTCCTTCGACTACGTAGCTCCTGCGCTCTGCGCAGCAACTCCTCCGCTCAGGATGACAGAGGCCATTAGGAGCGCCATGTTGCAGATGAACCACCCCAACCCCATCATTTACCGGTGGCTTCCTTTTTCAACCGCTCGATCTGCGCCAGATGATTCGGGCCGTGCGCCGTGATTCTCTCCACCATGTCTGCGACGGTAAGCGGCTTTTTCAGTTCGGGATGGTAGGCCGACTTCTGCAAATCCTGCGGCTTGATTCGCCGCAGCAATTGCAGCGTGGCATGACGGTTCAAGCCATAGAGCGCCACCAGTTCCGGTACCGAAGACTCGAGATAGCCGAGATGCTTGGCCCAGGCATCCTGATCAATCGGGGCGATCACTGGGTCCTTGTCCGCCAGCATCTGCCGGATGCGATAGGCGTTGATCACCTCCGCATCCGCCAGATGCCCGAGAATCTCCAGGATGCACCACTTGTCCGGTGATGGTTTGTAGCGCAGGGTTTTGTCGGGCAGTCCCGAAACTGCGGCAGCGATCTGTTTGGGGCTCTTCTCGGCTGTATCAAGATTCTTTTTCAGCTCGGCTTCTGTCATAGGAACCTCAATTCAGTAATTGAGTAATTGGTAATTGAGTAATTTGAAAAATCCTAAAGCCTTGTCATTCCGCGGAGCGGAGCGACGAGGAATCTGCAGTCCTAGCGTCTGCGGCAAACGGCGGATCCCTCGCCGCGCTCGGGATGACAACAGGATAAGATTTTTCGGCAACGTCAAATTACTCAGCTACCCAATTACAAATCACTCAATTGCTAAATGACTCTCACTTTCTGCATCCACTGCGCCACCTGCACATTCCAGCCCAATTGCTTCGTCATCGTTTCCCGCAACTGGGAAGATGCTGCCGGCTCGCCGTGCACCAGATAAGTGGTCGCTGGCTTCTTGGGAAACGTGTGCAGCCATTGCAGCAGCTCCGGTGTATCAGCGTGATCGCTGAACTGCTCAAGCGCCGCCACCTGCGCCCGGATAGACACAATCTCCCCGAAGATTTTCACTTCGCGGGCGCCGCTCTTTATGGTGAAACCCCGCGTCCCCGGCGCTTGGAAACCAATGAAGATCACCGTGTTCTTAGGATCAGGCAACCTCTGCGCCAGGTGGTGAAGAATGCGTCCGCCTGTCACCATGCCGCTGGAAGAAACGATGATTGACGGAAAGTTCGAGCTGTTAATTTTCTTCGATTCTTCAACTGTCGAGGCGAATGTGAAGCCCGGCCATTGCAGCGGCGAGCCGTATTGGCTGATGAGCCGCCGAGTCTCGTCACTGTACTCTTCGGTGTGCTTCAGAAAGATCTCCACCGCCTTAATGGCCATGGGGCTGTCGCAGAACACCGGGGTGCGCGGGGCTTGTCCCGATTCCATCAATTCTTTCAGGATGAAAAGAAACTTCTGGGTGCGCTCCACGGCAAATGCCGGAACGATCACGCCTCCGCCACGCTGTACCGTCTGCTGAATCAATGCGGCTAACTGCGGGCGCGGATCATCGGTCGGATGCTGACGATTGCCGTACGTGGACTCCATCACCAGAATATCCGCCGTCTCGCCCTCGGTCGGGCCTGAGTGCACAACCTTGCCCGGAGAAATATTTCGGTCGCGCACGCGCCCGATGTCTCCGGTAAAGAGCATACGACGGCTCTGGCCGTTGGTTCTTAGCGTGAGCTCCACCATCGACGATCCCAGGATATGCGCTGCCCGCACGAAACGGAATGAAATCTCCGGGCAGACCTGCTTGGTTTCGTCAAACTGCACCGCCTGGAAGTACTGCAGACAAGCCTGCGCCTCTTCCAGCGTGTACAGCGGCAGCGCCGGGCTATGCTTTGACTTCCTCGTCTTGTTATAGAATTCCGCGTCCTCTTCCTGCAGATGACCGGAATCGGGCAGCAGCACGCCGCACAAATCAATCGTTGGGGGAGTAGCATAAATTGGCCCGTGGAAACCTGCCTTCACCAGGCGCGGTATCCATCCAGAATGATCGAGGTGGGCATGGGTCAGCACGACGGCGTCGATTTCGTGCGCGGGAATCGGCGGATCCTGCCAGTTACGCTCGCGCCACTCCTTCGGCCCCTGAAACATTCCGCAATCAATGAGTGTCTGAAAGCCGCTGTTTCCGCTGGAGTCGGAACCGGTGTTGATCAGGTGCTTGGAACCGGTAACCGTGCCGGCCGCGCCAAGAAATTGAATGTAGGCCAAACTTTCCTCCGAACGATGACAGTTGAATTGAGACATTGAAGCATTGAAACATTGATTCATTAAGCCGTGATTCCAAGTTCAACGGCTCGGCTCAACGGCTCGGCTCAACGGTTCAATGACTCAATGATTCAATGACTCAATGATTCAATGGCTCAATCTTATAAGTGTTGTTGCCCATGTCGCTCTCCGGAACGCTGCCGTCGTTGACCTTCACTTCCTGAGGCGGCGAAGGAACTTCAATCCGAACCGATGCTTTCGACTTGGCGTGAACCTCGAGCCGCCTGGTGATCTCTCCGGCTTCGAATCGCACCGTCACTGGCACTTCGGCGCCTGCGTCTCCGAGATTCTCTATCGTGATGCTAACGATACCTCCGCCGTTGACGGTCAGCCGTGGATAGGCAGATTCCACGCGAAAGTCCGGCAATCCTCGGTCACGATAGACCCAATCGTCAAAGAACCATTCCAGATCGCGCCTGCTCTGCGCTGCGATCAGGCGCTGCACGTAGGCGGGTTCTTTGTCCTGGTCTGCATGGTATGCCGACAGCGCCCCCTTCAGTGCTGCTTCGCCAACCATGTCCCGCAACATCCACCACACGTACATCGCTTTACTACGATAGAACTCCTCGGCGCCCGTGTTGATGAGGGATTCATTGGCCGCCTCATTCTGGCTGGGTGCTGCGAGTGCTTTCTCGGCGTCCGCGATCGCGGTGCGGTGAAGCCCCATAAAATCCAGTGCGGCCTGGCGTCCACTCTGCTGTTCGCGCTCCAACCCCTGGGCAAAATGCGCCAGTCCTTCGTAAATCCATGGACGCGGTGAAAAGAACGCCGCATGAGTGAGTTGATGGATCGCGGTCAGTTGATACAACCGGAAATCGTCGCCGCTAAGCGGCGTCAGCAACATATTGCCGCTTTCGAACGGAGCAGCTTCGGGATCGGCCAGTTCGGCAACTTCTGCCTTTTGTCTTGGGGCGCCGAACCATTCCGTTACCAGAGGAACAGCCAGGTCCGTCGCCAAAGCGTAATCCTCAGCACTGGCCTTGTGTTCGGGCAGGTGATAAATCGTGACTGTCTGGCGGTCGAGCAATGAATATAGACCGACTGCAAATGCAGGCGCGCTCAGATCGAGCGGCCCATACGAACATTCGACTGCTGGAAACCTGGGACTTCCACCTCTCGCGTCCTGCCGCAGCATCTTGCCATTGCAAAACACGCTGGGGGAAGCGGCGTTGCCCGGCAGAGGCGGCAAACTTAGCGTAATCGTGGCCTTTGCTTCTGTCTCGCGCGCCTTCCAACGCCGCAGCGTCTCGAACACGCTGTTCCCCTCCGCTAGACTAGCTGCCTCCGTCGCCACCGGGTACCAGACCACATATCCAATTCCGCGCACGGCCGTGAACGCTTGGCTGATCTGGTCCCAATCGCTGTGCTTGGCCTTGTCTTCCGGCACTCCGATTCGCGTCAGCCGCGTCGTATCAAGGGGAACGACTCCTTCGTACCCGACGTCCAGTTCGACCGTGTCCTTTGGTCGAACCTCGTGCGGCAGAGCCACAATCGCCTCGGAAAGTGCGCCCGTATGATCGATGTCGGAAGTGTATTCGTGAGTGGTGAACTGCGCGGGTTCGCCGTCAACCTGGATTGACCTCCAGTCTAGGCTAGAGGAAATCTGCAGGGCGAGATTCTTCTGAGGAGAGTCCGAGTCATTCCGCAGCGTGATCTTGCCGCGCACTCCCAGGCGCTGCTGTTCGGGTTCGACTCGCACATCCAGACCGTACTGGGTGAATGTGAACGCTTCGCGATCCAGGGCAGAAGCCGAAACAATCGAACCACAGAGGACACTGAGGACGCAGAGGAATTTCATTGTGCCTTTTTCCGCCGCTGCCGCACGACTTCGTATAAGACAACCCCTGCCGCCACCGACACATTCAACGATGGCACCTTCCCCAGCACAGGAATCGAAACCAGAAAATCGCATTTCTTGGCCACAAGATCGTGAACGCCCTTCCCTTCCGCGCCCAGCACAAGCGCGCAGTCCATGTTGTAGTCGAGCGAGTCGTAGGATTGCGACCCACGCTCGTCCAGGCCGACGGTCCACAAGTTTTTGGACTTCAATTCTTCCAGAGTGCGGGCAATGTTGGTGACTTTGGCGATGGGCAAATGCTCGCTCGCCCCGGCGGACGCTTTCGTCACAGTCGCGGTCACTCCTGCAGCGCGGCGTTCCGGGATGACTACGCCGTCTGCACCGGCAGCGTCCGCGGTACGAAGAATCGCACCCAGATTGTGCGGATCCTCCACACCGTCCAACACAACTACCAAGGAATACTGCCCGCGTTTAGCGGCGACCACATCATCGAGATCGTTGTACTGCTTCGCCGAGGTAACCGCGACCACTCCTTGATGCGCGTTGTTCCCAGCCATGCGGTCAAGTTCTGCACGCCCAACAAATCGCACAGCAACCCCCTGCCGCCGGCACTCCTCAACCACCCGCTGCAGGCGCAGGTCGTGCCGCTCTTTCGCGATTCCGACCCAGGCGAACGCACGCCCACGCGCCTTCAGCGCCTCGGCCACGGAATTGATGCCGTAGATGTAATTCATGAAGAATCAGTTTACTGCTTCGGGCTGAAACCAACACGTTCGCACGCCCTCGTCGGTCCGAAATCCCCCACACTCGCACGAATGCTAGACTGAAAAGCGGAGGTGCGGTTGCCCGACGTCTACATTCTCTCTGCCGTTCGCACGCCGATTGGAAAATTCGGAGGCTCATTAGCGTCAATGGCCGCGGCCGACATGGGCGTGGTCGCGGCTCGAGCCGCCATCGAGCGCGCCGGGGTTCGTCCTCATCAAATTGAAGAAACAATCTTCGGCAACGCCCGCCAGGCCGGCGGAGGACCCAATCCTGCCCGCCAGATCTCCATCCGCAGCGGGGTTCCCCAGGAAACTCCTGCATACACCGTGAACAAGGCGTGCGCGTCGGGCATGAAGTCCATCGCACTGGGCTATCAAGAGATCGCGACCGGCAATCTGGATTGTGTCCTGGCTGGCGGAACCGAGTCCATGTCCCGCCTGCCGTATTACCTCGATGGCGCGCGGTGGGGCTATCGGCTGGGCAATCAGGAACTCGTGGATGGCATGTATCGAGACGGATTTTTCTGCCCTTTGGCGAAAATGGTGATGGGCGAAACCGCCGAACTGCTGGCGGAACAGTACAAGATCACGCGAGAAGAACAAGATGAATATGCTCTCTGCTCGCAGACCCGCGCCGCAACTGCCATCGACACCGGACGATTCAACCAAGAAATCGCGCCCGTGACTCTTGAAAGTAAGAAAGGCCCGCAAACCTTCGCCCGCGACGAGCATCCTTTTCTCGGAGCCACACTGGAAAAGATGGCCAAACTGTCCCCGGTATTCTCGCAGGCCGGAACGATCACTGCCGCGAACTCTTCCGGCATCACCGACGGCGCCGCGGCGGTGATCCTGGCGAGTGAAGACTTCGCGAACAAGAACAATCTTAAACCGCTGGCCCGAATTCTGGCGGTGACTTCAGCGGGTGTCGACCCGCGAACCATGGGCATCGGTCCGGTTCCCGCATTGCGCAAGCTGGAGCAGAAAAATCGGCTCCCTCTGGACGGTTTCGACTTGGTCGAGTTGAACGAAGCGTTTGCCGCGCAAGTCATTGCCTGCGACCGGGAATTGCATTTCGATCGCGCGAAGCTCAACGTGAATGGCGGCGCCATCGCGCTCGGCCATCCCATCGGCTGCACCGGCGCTCGTATCACGGTTACGCTGTTGCACGAGATGCTCAAGCGCAAGTCCAGACGGGGGGTGGCGACGCTGTGCGTCAGTGGTGGAATGGGCATGGCCCTGGCCCTGGAAAATGTGGGCCCGTAGAGTGAGCAATAATGATTGTGATCCTGAGCAAGCCTCTGAGCAAGCCTCTTTTGCGCAGCGAAGGATCGGGGCGAGCCGCGCGCTGCGTCGCGTTCTCCGCGACGCAACAATCGCGCGTTTGGCTCGCTTCCCTGAAAACTGACCAAGCCTGTCCTTGGGCTGTTGCATGATTTCTGTTATTCTTCATCGTCGCAAGATTGCTGGATAAATTGCTCACCCAGGAGGCAGCTGTGACACGCCGAATCTTCGTCCGAGTGTTATGCCTTGTGCTGTTTTCCCTTACTCCGCTTTTTGCACAAGAAGAATTTTCCGGTGACTTCATCGAGACCAGCGGCAACAATCCCGGTACCGTGGGCAAGATGTACGTCGGCAAAGACAAATTGCGCTTTGAATCGGAGCGGAAGGCTGGTAACGCGGCAGTGGTCCTCTTTAACTACACCACGCAAACCGCGGACATTCTTATGCCGGAGCGAAAGATGTACATGGAATCGAACGCCCATCAGCTCCCCGGTCCACAACGGAGCTGGAATTTCTTTCGCACTCTGGATGTGGACAACGCCTGCGCAGACTGGCTGAAAATGGTCCGCAAACCCAACGGAACTTGCCACAAAGTGGGCAACGACACGGTCAACGGCCGCAGCACGGTGAAGTACGAAGGAACATCGACCAGCGGGGAGGTAAGCACTTTCTGGCTGGACCGGAGCCTGCGATTCCCGATTAAGTGGGAGTCGAAAAGCAACAGTGGCGAGATGAAGAACATCAAAGAAGGCGCGCAGCCGGCGAGCTTGTTTGAAGTCCCGAGCGACTATCAGAAGTTTCAGATGCCGATGGGAATGCCGGGCATGCCGCCTCGTCAGTAGTGCGTCCGTCACGTTGACGCTCGGGGCACGCCGTTACTATACTTCTTGCTGAATGCTGGAGAAGGAATGTCCTTATCCGCTGTAATCGTGGACGACGAACAGCTCGCCCGCGACGAACTCGCCTTTCTGCTGAAAAATGTCGGCGATGTCGACGTTGTCGCCCAAGGTAAAAACGGCCTCGAGGCCGTCAGCCTGATCCGTGAACACAACCCCGACTTGGTTTTCCTCGATGTACAAATGCCGGGGCTCGATGGCTTCGGCGTCATCAAGAAACTGCTCGATCGAAGAGTCCCACTGCCGAAAATCGTGTTTGCCACCGCTTTCGACCAGTATGCAGTGAAAGCATTTGAAGTCAACGCGGTGGACTATCTGCTCAAACCCTTCGACAAGAAGCGGGTGGCGCAGTCGGTGCAGAAGGCGCGAGCCAAAGTCGAGAGCAGCAGCTCATCTTCCGACAAAATAGAGACTCTGGTACGGATGCTGGAATCCCAGAAGCCGCAGACGTCCAAGCTCCTGCTGAAGGCCGCCGGCCGCCTGTTCCTGGTAAACCAGAAAGACATTTGTTTCGCTTCCATCGAGGATGGCATTATCACCGTGGTAACCTCTGGCCCCAGCGGCATGGAAGGACAATCCAACTGCCGCACGCTGGAGGAGTTGTTGGACAGCCTCGACCCGAACCTTTTCTGGCGCGCGCATCGCTCCTACCTGGTCAACATCAACCGCATCAAGGAAGTGGTTCCTTGGTTCAAGAGTTCCTATCAAGTGCGCCTGGACGACAAGAAGCAGACCGAAATCCCAGTGAGCCGCGCCCAGACCAAGCGCTTGCGGGAACTCTTTGGGCTCTGACCGTAAGTGTTGGCAACGCAGTAACCACTGTCGTGCATCCACGTCTAACTGTGGTATACCTGGAATTACAGGCGAGGTGAGGCGTTCGTTTTGATTTCAACTCGACCAAAATCACGCAGACACACACACATCGCATGGTTGTCTTTGTTGTGTGTTGTGCTGATCGCCTGCACCGGCGTTGTCCAAGCCGTCCACGTACACTCCGACAGTTCCAAGCTTCCCAGCCATGAATGTTCGATTTGTGCGGTGGCACATTCCGGAGTGCTCACGAATGCGGTATACCGGCCAGTTCCAGTCTTAGTCCGAACCGTTTTGGTGGCGTCCTTACTCCCCACCTTCAGATCTTCAGGCTTTGTTTCTTCTCAGCATATCCGCCCGCCTCCGTCGGCTTAGGGTCAGGAAAGAATCGATCGGAGCCTCATCCGGCTCGTCTTCACCCTAAATTCTTTTGGAGGAATCATGCTGGCTTCTTATCAGAAGGCGCTTTATGCGGCTTTTGCAGTGGTTTTCTATTTGGCGCTTGGTCTTCATGCCAACGCCCAGTCCATCGGCGGAACAGTAACGGATCCCACTGGCGCGGTTGTCCCGAATGCCACAGTTGCGATCCATAACCCCGTTAGCGGATACATCCGTTCTACCAGCACCGACACTTCGGGAAAGTTTAGTTTTACGAACATCCCGTTCAACCCTTACCATTTGACGGTTACAGCTCCGGGATTCACGTCATACGTTCAGGACGTGCAACTCCGCTCGGGAGTGCCGCTGGATGTTCCGATCAAGCTGCAAGTTGAGGGGTCAGCCACCGCGGTCACAGTCGAAGCGGAAGGGGGTGATCTGATTGAGAACGATCCGATTGCTCACACCGATGTGGACAAGAACCTGTTCGACAAGCTTCCTCTTGAAAGTCAATCCTCGTCGCTAAGTTCCCTGGTTACGCTGGCCACCGCCGGAGTTGCGGCTGATTCGAACGGCCTTTTTCACGGATTGGGGGATCACGCTGAGAACTCATTCTCGCTCGATGGCCAGCCCATCACCGACCAACAGAGTAAAGTTTTTTCCAACCAGGTGCCCCTGGACTCTGTCCAGTCGCTAGAAGTTATTCAGGGCGCGCCACCCGCCGAATACGGCGGAAAAACAAGCTTGATCATCAATGTGACCACGCGCTCTGGTCAAGGCACGACCACGCCCCACGGTCAGGTGACGGCTTCCTACGGCTCTTTTGGCACATCCAATATGGGATTCAACCTAGGCTATGGCGGCCCAAAGTGGGGAAACTTCATTAGCGCGAACGGTCTGAACAGCGGCCGATTCCTCGATCCACCGGAGTTCGCCGTGATGCATGACAAAGGGAACGAAGAGAACATTTTCGACCGGGTGGACTATAAATTCTCGGCCGCGGATTCCGTTCTCCTGAATTTTGGTTACACCCGTTCATGGTTTCAAAATCCGAATTCCTTCGACCAGCAGTTTCATAATGTCAACGGCGCTGGTGTGCTGACCGATCCCTTCGGCAATCCACTGGGCGTGACCGATCAGGTTTCGCAAATCAAGACCTTTAACATTGCACCGATGTGGACGCACTTGCTCAGCTCATCCACCGTGTTTGCCTTTGGCGGCTACGTGCGAAGAGATCAGTACAACTACTATCCCAGCGCTAACCTTTTTAACGATTTAGCTCCAGACCTGCAAAGCGAAACTGTCGCCCAAAACAGGAAGCTCACCAATGCCGGCCTTCGCTCCAGTCTGTCCTACGTGAAGGGCATTCACAACGTGAAGTTGGGTGCCGTATACCAGCAGACCTTTCTCGACGAAAATGACCACATCGGAATTGTCGATCCGACCCTTCTTCCCGGGCTAAAGGATGCGAACGGGAACCCCTGTTACAACACGATAACCCACCAGCCCATCGATGCTCCATGCACGACTTTGTTCCCTTACGACCTGACGCAGCCCGGCGGAGGCACACGGTTCGCTTTCGCCGGTCACACCGACGTCAAAGAGTTGGCGCTCTACCTCGAAGATTCCATCACCACCGGGAACTGGTCCTTCAATCTGGGCCTCCGCGGCGATTTCTACAACGCACTCAGTCGAGACCGGCAAGCGGAACCTCGTGTGGGCGTCGCCTACAACATCAAGCCGACGAACACGGTGCTGCGCGTTTCTTATGCTAGAACTCTGGAGAGTCCGTTCAACGAGAATCTGATCATTGCCAGCACGGGCTGCAACATTCCGTTCCTTGCCACGCTTGTGCCGCCACCTGGCGTCCCGTGTAACTCGGGAGCGATTCGTCCCGGCTATCGCAATGAATTCCACGCCGGCCTGCAACAAGCATTTGGACGATATCTGGTCGTGAGCGGGGATTACATTTGGAAGTACACCCACAATGGCTACGATTTCGGCAATGTGGGCGCCACGCCGATATACTTCCCGATTGAGTGGACGAAATCCAAGATCCCCGGATTCGCCCTTCGCGTGAGCGTGCCCAATTACCACGGATTCTCGGCGCTGGTGACGATGTCGAGCGTGGCGGCGCGATTCTTTCTACCGCAGGTCGCCGGGCTGCCCATTATCCCTCCCGCGACGGGAGTATTCCGCATTGACCATGACGAACTTTTCAACCAAACGACTCACCTGGAATACCAGCCGTGGAAGCGTGGGCCGTGGTTTGGGTTCAACTGGCGATATGACAGTGGCCTCGTCGCCGGAGCGACGCCATGCTACGACCCTCTAACCGCAACTTGTGCAGGGGCATCAACTACGCTGAACGGCCAACCGGCTATAAATCTAATTAACACCATCAGCGGTCTGCCATTGACCGCGGATCAGGAGTTTCAGGCTGGGTTCACCTGCAACGGCGTGCATGCCACACCGTTCCAACCTTTGCCCAGCGTATGTCTTGCATCACAATTCGGATCGACGCTGATCAAAGTGCCGGCGCCGGGGACCGAGAATGACGACCACAATCCGCAGCGCATCCAGCCGCGAAGCCTCTTCGACGTTAGTGTCGGTCACGATAATTTGTTTCGCGGCGACCGGTACAAAATCAGCCTCCAACTCACGGCGATCAACGTGACTAACAAGTATGCGTTGTATAACTTCCTTTCAACCTTTAGCGGGACACATTATGTGACGCCGCGAACTCTCACTGCTCAGATTGGGTTCCACTTCTAAGCCGGCATTCCTGCCGGCGCAAGGGGACAGCACGATCAAAGCCGGCTGCCCCTTGCTCCGAACAGGTGGGTGCATGCTCCTCACGACAGCGAGGGGGGTGACGGCCGGGGAGGAGGGCCGGCCGTCAACCTGGGCTGCAAGCGATACCTACGCAGCCAGTGCTTCCAAAGCCGTTCGATTGCGGATCACCAGTGTCGAGCCGTCCAGACGGATGAACTCCTTCTTCTTCAAATCACTCAGCAATCGAGTGACCGTCTCGCGGGAGGATCCGATCATCTGTGCCATCTCTTCGTGCGTCAAGCTCGCCCGAATACGGATTTCCGATGACTCAAACTCTTCCCGGCCCGGCGTCCAGGAGAGCAACAATCTTGCCAACTTGCCGGCGGAGGATCGGGTCAGAACCAAATCGTGGATGTCCCGGTATGCCGACTGGAATTCCCGGCTTAAGGCCAGAGATGCGTGAAGTCCTAACTCTCCACTCTTTTCCATGAGCCGGAGCAGGGCTTCGCGTTCGATCAGGTTCACCTGGCAGGGCCCGATGGTCTCGGCAGTCAGTTCAAAGGGTTCACCGGCTATCACAGCGCTTAAGCCCAGGAACTCGCCGGCTTCTGCGATTTTCAAAATGAGTACTTTGCCTTCGCGCGAAGTAGTCGAGAGTTTGGCCTTACCGGAGCAGAGTACAAACGCACCCCGCGGCGTCTGCCCTTCGACAAACAGGAGGGTGCCTCCGGGGTAGGTGCTCAAGTGGCTGGTGCCGCCCAGCAACTTCAGGCCCTCGGCAGAGAGGGCGCAAAACCAGTGTTCTCTTCGCAACTTGCAGTTGAGACAACTCTCAGTGATTTCCAAGCCATAGGGGGTGTTCATTGCCGCCACCTTGCCCGCGCCTGGTTCAACGGGCTCGGCCAGGCGTACACCTGGCCGGCGAAGACGACTCCGGGCCCGGCGCAAGTCCCTGACCAGGAAGCGTGCATTCTCTGTTCGGGCGAGCAAGTCCGCGGCGATGGCACGCGTACTGGAATCCCACGATCGCAAGCACTGCACCAATTCCCAACCCGCAGTGGCGTCGCCCTGTTGATGCCATAGCACACCGCAAGCAAGCAGATATAGGGGATCGCAACAAGTGCTCTGTGCCGGGGCATGACTTCGATTCACCTCGCGTCGCCCGCAATCGCCCGGCCTTGCGATATCTGCGAGAACAGGCAAGGGCAACCAGTGCCCCTGCCCACCCGCATCGCTCCCCAGCTGGGCGCTTCCATTCCCAGGGAAGATCGCGACATCTCGGCGCCGACCCGGGGCGTCCGTTTGCGCTAACAAAGCTCTCTCCTCGCAGGCACCGAGAGGCACAAATCCGGACTTCTTGCAGGACGCCTCGTTCGGTTCACTAGCCTGACTACCCCACAGAGTGGAGATCAATCGATCTATCTGGCAGCCCAAGTTCCAAACTGGACCATGCTGCCAAGTTGCAGCAATGATTGGATACATCGCCGCCAACTGTATTGGAATTCGGGATTCCGGAGGACGGAAATGACGACGCTCCGGCGGAATGCCGACCCATCGTCACCAGAGACTAGGATTGCGGACCTACGATGTGGAGTTGTCAGTTCTGGTACTCTTCCCGCGTAATGCCCATTTTCTGCATTCTGGACTGCAGGGTGGTCCGCTTCATTCCCAGGCGGGCAGCGGCTCCGTGCAGTCCGGCGATCACGCCTCCCGTTTCTCGCAGCACACGGAGAATGTGTTCCCGTTCTAGACCTTCCAAGGTGAAATTTTGCGAAGTCCCCTCATAGGGAGGTATCAACTCGGCCAAGGGCACCTTCAAGGTCGTTCCCTCGGAAAGAATTAGGGATCTCTCGATGAAGTTCTCCAGTTCTCTCACATTTCCGGGCCACGTCCAGTAAGCCAAGGCATTCATGGTCTCGGTGGGGATGTTTTCGATGTGTTTGTTCATCCTACGAGAGAACTTCTGAACGAAGTAGCGCACCAGCAGGGGGACGTCTTTCCCCCGTTCGCGCAGGGGCGGCATTTGCACCGGGAATACACGCAGGCGATAGTACAGATCATCACGGAACTCGTGGGCCGCCACACTTTTCGCCAAATTGCGATTCGTGGCTGCAATCAGACGCAAGTTGACATGGATCGTCCGCACCCCGCCCAGCCGCTCGAACTCCTGATCCTGCAGCACCCGCAGCAGTTTCGGCTGCAGTTCCAGCGGAATTTCTCCCACCTCATCCAGAAACAGCGTTCCCTTGTCGGCCAGCTCTAAACGCCCGATCTTCTGGCTGATGGCTCCGGTAAACGCGCCTCTTTCATGCCCGAAAAGCTCGCTCTCCAGCAGACCGGTGGGAATGGCGGCGCAGTTCAGCTTGATGAAACTGGCGTCCTTGCGGGAGCTCATGCGGTGAATGGCGCGCGCGATCAGTTCTTTGCCGGTTCCCGTCTCTCCCAGGATCAAGACCGTCGCATCCTGGGGCGCCACGGTGCGAACTTGGTCCAGCACTTGTCGGAGGGCTGGGCTTTCCCCAATGATTTCTTCAAAGCCGAGGACGGAACGAATTTCGTCTTGCAGATAGAGCTTTTCATGCTTCAGCTTGGCGGTAAGGTCCGCGATTTCGCGGTATGCCTGGGCACTGTCCAGAGCGGTGGCAACCTGGTTTGCCACTTGCTTCAGGAAACTGATGTCCTCGTGGTCAAACGCGTTATCTCCCGTACTACCCAAGTTCAAGGTCCCCAAGCTGCCCTTCCGGTGGATGATCGGTACACAACAAAGAGATTGGATTCCCTCGGCCAGCATGCGAGTTCCCAGGCTGGAGCCCGCCAGTTCCTGGCGATTGAAGATCTCTGGTTCGCCGTGGAGAAAAGACGGCCCGCAGAGTGGCTCTACCAGGGGCAGGCGGGTATCGAGTTCGATCACCTGCCGAGATCGTGGCGAGCCCAGCGCACATACGTGTAAGCATCGAGTCGCCTCCTCATGAAGCGCTAAGCTGGCAAAGTTGTGCCTGACCACTTTGTTCAGCATTTCTGAGATTTCTGGAAACAGGTCGCGCACGTCCAGGCTGGGAATCAACGCATTGCCGATTTCCAGCAGCGTGTCTGTCCGCTCTTTCTCGCGCAGGAATGCCGTGCGCATCACCGCGTTCTCAATCGCAAGCGCCACCAACTCCGCCACACTCTTCAGCAACCGGACGTCGCTTTCCGCGTAGCTCTGCCTTTGGGAACTGCCCAGCCCCAAAGTTCCCAGCTTTTCTTGCGCCGTCGTGAGAGGTATCGCGCAGTAGGATCGTATTCCGTGGCGTCGGAGGATCTCGCGTACCGCGGAAAAACGAGTTTCTGCCTCTAGGTCAGATATGATGAGTGGCTGCTGGTTCTGCCACACCCACTCGCCGGGCGAATCTTCCCCTGGCACTTCGGAGGGCGCATGAGTGGGCTTGCCGTCATGCCAAGTGTGCAACCGCATCACATTCTTCGCGCGGTCGTACAAGGAAAAGCTGGCGAGTTCGAACAAAATTACTTGGCGCAATCGGAGAGCGAGTTCGCTCAGCAACTCGGGCAGCGCACACTGGTGCGCCACCAGATCGGCCATCTGGAGCAGTGCTTCGTAACGGCACAGATCGCCTTCGAATTCGAAGTGGCTATCAGGAACCATTTGCACGAGTCCTTTCAGCTACGCCCCCCTCGAGCAAACTTCCCACGTAATCCGACCAGAGATTACTTAGATCATAGACACGAAATTGATCATCCCGCAAGGAGATTTGCCAGCCCGATCCCCTTCCGGGAAAAGCCGATAGACCTAGCAGCCTAGCACCGTGCAGAGTTCAATTCTATTCGACGTTGGTAAAGCCCTGGGTTACCTTGGTAAAGGCGTGCTCGGAAAGGTCAAGCGACTTTACTACGAGGGATTCTCATCTTCCCTGCCATTCTGACCAGCTCAGCCACGGAAGCAGCGCCCATCTTTCGCATGAGCTGGCTGCGGTGGACCTTGACTGCTGCCTCGCTGGTGCCAATTTCGGCTGCGATTTGTTTGTTGAGCAGACCGTGTACCACCAAAGGCAACACTTCCCGCTCGCGAGGGGTCAGCGCTGCAAATCGTTCCAGCAGCATCGCAGTTTCCGCCTCTTCGTGGCGTCTTTTGCGATCCTTCTCCAGCGCCACCTGAATTGCATCCAACAGATCCTGGTCGCGGAACGGCTTGGTCAGGAACTCGACGGCTCCTGCTTTCATGGCCCGCACCGACATGGGAATGTCGCCGTGGCCCGTGATAAAGATGATCGGAACGTGAATGTTGGCCTCGGCTAATTCGCGCTGGAAATCGAGCCCGCTTTTTCCCCGCAGCCTGACATCCAGGATGAGGCAACTGGGCACATCTGGCCGCTTCTGGCTCAGAAATTCTTGGGTTGAGCTGAAGGGCTCGGGCTGGTAACCTTCGGAGCGGATCAAGCTGCCGAGCGAATCGCGGGTCGATGCATCGTCATCGATGACGAACACGACGCTATGCGACTTGGTCATGGGCACTCTCCGCCTCAGGCAAGATGAATTGAAAAACAGTTCCGTGGGGAGATCCGGAGCCAGCCCAGAGGCGGCCGCCATGAGCTTCAATGATGGAGCGGCTGATCGATAGTCCCATCCCAATACCTTGGGGCTTGGTGGTAAAGAACGGTTCGAAGACGCGGTCTGTCTGCTCCGGGTCGAGGCCCTTCCCAGAATCTTGAACCTGAATCACCACACCATCGGCGCACTTCGCTGACTTGACGAATAACTCCCGCGGCCGATCCATGACCATGCTCATCGCATCAATGGCGTTCAGGATCAGGTTCAGCATGACCTGCTGCACCTGGACGCGATCGCCGAGCACCGCGGGAAGATCGGCCACCAGCTCGGTCTTCAGGGTCACGCCGCCCCTTAGAAGTTCGCTGTTGACCAGAAGCAACACTTCCCGGATCACGTCATTTCCATCCAGGGGCCGCAGTTGAGGCGGCGCCTTCTGGAGCAGCGCACGAATCCTTTCGATCACGCCGCCGGCGCGATTCGCCTCCCGAACCGTCCTGGTCGCGGATTCCCGGGCCTCGTCCAGGTTTGGCGGTTGTGCCGCGAGCCAGTGCAGCACGGCACTCGCATCGGTGGCCACCGCAGCAAGGGGTTGGTTGATGTCATGGGCGATGGATGCCGTCAACTCGCCCATGGCGGCGATTCGATTCATCCGGGCCAGTGCGATCCCCGATTCCAGCAGAGCTTGCTCGTTCCGTTTGCGTTCGGTGATGTCACGGGCTACGGACACCCAGTACATTCGGTCAAGCTGAACCTGTTTGATGCTGACTTCCACCGGGAACGTCGATCCATCCTTGCGCCGGTGACGACTCTCGAAGATGGCAGATCCTGAACTCTCCAACTCCGCGTTAACCCCTGCCTGCCTAGACTGATCAAGATTGGGATCGATATCGAAAACTCTCATAGACAGAAGTTCTTCGCGAGTGTAACCCAGATCTATGCAGGCCCTACCATTGATATCAATGAAGCGGAGCGTTTCCGGATCAACCACCTCAATGGCATCATTGGATTGGTCAACCAACATCCGGAAGAGCCTCGAGGATTTTTCCGCTCGCACCCGGTCGGTGATATCGTGAGCCATACCACGGACGATGGGCGACGGCACGCCCTCGGTGCGAAGCGTGTTGTTGTATTCCCAGATCCTGCGCTCTCCGGTCCGCGTCATGACTGCCATCACGCCCTTGTCCATGCCGAAGGTCTTGATTCTGGCCAGATACGCGTCGAACTGTTCGCGATATTCAGGCGCGATCAATTCCCGCATCGGGATTTTCAACAGTTCGGCGACTTCATACCCCAGGATGCGCGTTGGAGCCGGATTCGTCGAGAGTAGATTTCCCTCCAAATCATGGGTGCACAGCAAGTCGTGGCTATGTTCGACCAGGTCGCGGCATCGGTCTTCGCTGTCTCGCAGGGCTCGTTCCGCCCGCTTCCGCTCGCTGATATCACGGATGGCGCTCGAAACCAGCACGCCTTCTTCTGTCTGCAGTGGGCTCAGGCTGATCTCTACCGGGAACTCGTACCCTTCCTTATGCAAGCCATACAGTTCCAGACCGGCCCCCATCGGCCGTGCTCGAAGCTCGGCGAAGAAGTCCGTCCGGTGGCCCGTGTGCCGACTCCGGAAAAGGTCTGGCACAAGCATCTCAATTTCTCGTCCCAATAGTTCCTCCCGCCGATAGCCGAACAACCTTTCCACTTGGGCATTGACGAGCACTATCTTGCCCTCGCGATTCACCACTATCACTGCGTCCGGGGCCGCCTCCAGCAGCCCACGGAATTTGCCTTCCGCCGCTTCCGCAGCCTTCGCGGTTTGAACCAGAGAGAGGATTTGTGGAACCGTGAAGGGAAGCAGCACGGCCGTCGCCACCGATACCAAAGCCGTGACCACCTTGACGCTTGCGGAAAGCACGTAAACTGGAACCCAAACGGTAAACACCTCCATGAAATGCGTGCCACCACAGGCAACGATGAACAAGCCGAACGCCAGAAACATCCACTGGAAAGGTATGTCGCGGCGTCCTTTCTGAACCAGGTAAACAAGCGTTGCGGAAATCGTGAAGTAGGACAGACCAATGAGAGAGTCAGCAATCACATGAGTCCACACCAATCCCGACCTGCCGAGGTAGCAATACCGATGGGGCAAGAAATTCGAAGCCAGAATGCGCCCGGCAAGAGCCGGCCAGATCAGGAATGGACCGACAGCAATCGCCACCAGTGCGGCCATCCCATAAAGCACTTGACTCGTGGGAAATTGCGGCGGTTTAAACAGTCCAGAGGTGATTGCGGGTGTGGACATACGGCCTCCTGCCGATGAGTTGCTCGAGTTGTCGCGCCTCCAGTTAGTTTTATGCTGGAAGAGTGGAACATAACGACTCGGTCCGGGCTGGGAATGCGTCTCGCCGGACCAAGGGTGAGCGGCCAAAAACCTGCGGCTATGAATGATCCAGTCTCTTGGAAAGCTCGGAAATCCGTCGCGGCAGGCGGGGACAGGGGACAAGAATCTCCCCTGCGGGCACGGGAGCGTCGCAGCGGCAATCTCGATTCGAAGTGGCGGCGAGGGCCCATTTGCGCAAGTCCGAAGGTCCGTCCCCCTCCTCGAACCTTGACGCAAAAATTGTTGAAACCCGGTTGCCGTAAATAATAAACGGGATTCTGAGCAGCGCAAGAGGATTTGTTGGTGCCCTTAAGTTTCCTGACCCGAGGTCAGAACTTGGGGATGCCGGTTCTTTCGTGGCAGAAGCGACACCTCTATAATCTCTGGAGTGGCACGAGGATGGGAGAGCAAGTCGGTCGAAGAACAGCAGGCGGAAGCGACATCAACTCCGGCCACGCACAAGCCACCACTTACCCCCGAGCAGTCTGCACACGAACGCGAGCGGCAGGGCCTGATCTTGTCCCGCAAGCGTGTGCTTCAGCAACTTGGAACCGCTCAGAACCCGCGCCACCGCAAAATGCTGCAGGACGCTCTGGCCGATCTGGATGCGCAGTTAGCCCGAGTGGGCTAAGTCGGTCGTGTCCCATACTTTGCGCGTTGCTGACGTATAATGTCGTTTGGTCCCCATGAAAGCTTACGTTTACGTTTCGCTGAAGAAGAGTGTTCTCGATCCCCAGGGAAAGACGATCCATGGCGCTCTGAAGAAGATGGGGTATAAGGGCCTGGAAGAGGTCCGCCAGGGCAAGTATTTCGAGATCACACTGGATGGCGGACTCAGCCGGGCTGAGGCGGAAGCGGAGGTTGGACGGATTGCCCGCGAGGTCCTGACCAATCCCGTCATCGAAGAATTCCGTTTCTCACTTGAGGATTAAGGAAGAAATTGTCATCCTGAGCGGAGCAGATTCTCCGCGAAGCGGAGAACCTGCGGAGTCGAAGGACCCCGGAAATGTTTGCGCCAGGATGACGCGGCGAGGCATTCTGAGAATGAGTTTGGGACCTGCGGAGAACTCCCTGCGATCTCTATCCGGGAGCAGCGAACTTGGGGTCCTTCGACTGCGTTGGCGTGCGCTTCGCGCACGACAACTTCGCTCAGGATGACATAAGGAGTAGGTTATGTGCGGCATTGTGGGATACGTAGGCAAGAAGCGCGTCGTTCCCGTCATCATTGACGGGCTGAGGCGCCTGGAATATCGCGGCTACGATTCCGCCGGCATCGCAGTTTGCGGCAATGGCGAAGGTCTGCAGATCCGCCGCGCCGAGGGCAAGTTGCGCAATCTCGAAGAAGTCATTCGCCTCAAGCCCCTCGACGGCACCTACGGTATCGGCCACACTCGCTGGGCCACCCACGGCCGCCCCACAGAAGAGAATGCGCATCCCCATCGTGATTGCACCGGTAGCATCGTCGTGGTGCACAACGGCATCATCGAGAACTACGTCGCCCTGAAGAAGAAGCTGATCGAGGAAGGCCACCGTTTTACTACCGAAACCGATACCGAGGTGATCGCCCACCTCGTCGAGAAGTACTACCTCAAGACGGGAAATGGTCACAGACCTTCGCTGGAGGAAGCCGTGCGCAAGGCGGTGGGTCAATTGACCGGCGTGTTCGCTCTGGCGGTAATCGCGGTGGACGCCCCCAACAAGATCGTCGCCGCCCGCAATGGCCCACCGGCCGTCATCGGTTTGGGAAAAGACGAATATTTCGTTGCCTCCGACGTGCCTGCAATTCTCTATCACACCCGCGACCTGTTCTTTTTGGCCGATGGCGACCTCGCTGTCATTACTCCGGAAGGCGTGCAGCTCACCGACTTCAACGGACAGCCCATCGTGCGCCAAGTGCAGCACGTTACCTGGGACCCGATCATGGCGGAAAAAGGCGGGTTCAAGCATTTCATGCTCAAAGAAATCTACGAGCAGCCCCGGGCTGTGCGAGACACCACCTTGGGCCGGATTTCGCAGGAGACGGGCCACATTTTTCTGGATGAGATGGAAGTGACGGAGGCCGAGTTTAAGGCGGCGCAAAAGATTAACATCGCCGCCTGCGGCACCAGTTGGCATGCGGCACAGGCGGGCAAGTTCATGATCGAGCGCCTGGCGCGGATTCCCGTCGAAGTCGATTACGCAAGCGAGTGGCGCTATCGCGACCCCATCCTCGGGCCGGACACCCTGACCATGCTGATCTCCCAGTCCGGCGAAACCGCCGACACCATCGCCGCCCAGAGAGAAGCCAAGGCCAAGGGATCGAAAACTCTGGCCATTTGCAACGTGGTTGGTTCGATGATCACGCGCGAAGCCGCCGGTACGATCTACACGCATGCCGGCCCGGAGATCGGCGTGGCCTCGACCAAAGCTTTTACCGCTCAACTCACCGCGCTTTACCTGTTCGCGCTGTATTTGGCGGAGCTGCGGGGCACGATCAGCGATGAAAAAGCTCAAGAGGCCGTTTACGAACTCACCCGGCTTCCCGGCAAACTCGAGCACCTTCTGACCCATGAGGAAGACACCGAGGACTTGGCCAAAGAGTACGTCCGCTCCCAGGATTTCCTGTTCTTGGGGCGCGGCATTCATTACCCGATCGCGCTCGAAGGCGCGCTCAAGTTGAAAGAAATCTCCTACATCCATGCTGAAGGCTATCCGGCGGGCGAGATGAAGCACGGACCTAACGCGCTGATCGACGAAAACTTGCCGGTCGTAATTATCGCCACTCGGGCTCCGAACGATGAGCTTTCAGCCGTGCGATACGAGAAGACGATTTCCAACTTGAAAGAAGTAAAGGCGCGCTCCGGCATCGTCATCGCGCTCGCCACCGAAGGTGATGAGGAAATCAAAGAAGCGGCCGACCACGTACTCTACATTCCGCCGGCGCCGGAAGAACTGTCTCCGATTCTGGAGATCGTGCCCCTGCAGTTGCTGGCGTATCACATCGCGGTGCGGCGAGGGTGTGATGTGGATCAGCCGAGGAATCTGGCAAAATCGGTAACCGTGGAGTAATTCCACGCTGTCATCTTGAGCGGAGCCGTGCGATTCGCTCGCGAATCGCACGGCGCAGTCGAAAGATCCCTGCCAGGATTGTCCCTCTGAGATGCTTCTGGGAATTCTTCGTAGGGTTCGTCTTGCTCCCATGTCCAGACTCGCTTCATCTATAGGAATGAATGGCCCCCTTCCAAACTTTCGCCGCCAGCCTGGTCCGGTCCACCGTCCTCTCCGAACTCACCAAACATCTTGAGTTTGAAATGAAGAACGTCCCTCGCTTCGGCTTCGTCGCCGGCCAGTGGCTCTCTTTTAAGACGAACATGCTGGATGGCGAGGAGATCACCCGCGCCTATTCGATCGCTTCCCCGCCCGGCGACTACAACCGTTTTGCGCTCTGCCTCAACCGCGTGCAAGACGGCTTCATGTCCAATTTTCTCTGCGATATAAAGGAAGGCGACGAAATCGCCTGCCAGGGACCATTCGGGGACTTCATTCTTCGCCCGCCTATGCGCGACACCATCTTCATCGCCACCGGCACCGGGATCGCTCCCTTGAGGTCCATGCTGCATTGGTTGTTCGGATACAGCCTAGACGGGCGAGGACGCCTGCCCTCCACCAACACTCAATCCCGCCATCAGGGCAAGCAACTCTGGCTTGTCTTCGGCAATCGCACCGAAAACGACATCTACTATCACGACGAATTCCTGCGGCTCGCGGCCGACCATGCCAACTTTCATTACCTCCCAACCCTCAGCCGCGGAGATCCTGAGTGGATAGGGCTGCGAGGCTATGTCCAGGATCATGTGCCGGCAATTGCTCAGGGCCGCACTGACATGCATGCCTATATCTGCGGCTTGGAAAAAATGGTCAAAGCCAATCGCGAGTTGCTGCAGAGCCTGGGCTGGGATCGCAAGTCGATTCTGTACGAGAAGTACGACTAACGGCCCTCCATTGCTCGGTGGTATAATCGTCCAGAATCAATTAATTAGTTCGAGGAGATATGGGAACCACTCCCGATTCTGTACCACGGATCGTCTCGGCGCTGGCGGCACGGACTCAGTTGGGACAAATCATGCGGAGAGCCCGCGTCGAGCAGGCCCGCTTCGTTGTGGACCGTCGCGGCGAGCCGCAGGTGGTGATCATGGGCATCAAGGACTTCCTCAAGACCATTGTCCCGGAAAAGAAAGTGATCGCGGCCATTCGGGCCGCCTCCCGCAAGCACGGTAAGAACAAGCTCTCGATACGCGAGATCAACCGCGAAATTCGCGCTTACCGCCGCGATCGCTGTCTCTAAGAGCCGATGAAAAGAATCCGGGTTGTGCTGGACACAAATGTGGTTGTGTCGGCGCACTTGAATGCCGAGGGCTACGAGCGGCACGTGCTGGATCTCGGCCTCGCCGGCAAGCTGCAACTCGCGGCTTCTGAGGCAACTCTTGAGGAATATGAAGGCGTGCTGCGGCGGCCCAGGTTTGGCATCGCTCCAAAGCAGGTCAGCCGCTCTCTGCGCCTGCTTCGAAAAGCAGCGCGAATTGTGCGTCGTCGTCGCTACCTGGAAGTAACCCGCGACCCTGCCGACAATCGCTTTCTAGAGTGCGCCGATGCATCCAAGGCGGAGTATCTCGTTACGGGAAACAAGCGTCATTTCCCAAAGGAATGGCGGCAGACCCAGGTGGTCAATGCTCGAGAGTTGCTGGAGTGGGTTATTCCCGAACTGAAGCGGTAGTGGCGTTCCGGCGCCTCTTGGGAGTGCTACAATTACCCCGAATCGGCAAATTCCCGACACGTCACTTAGTTTGCCGAGCTTATTCCTGCCGGGCTGCCGAGAATCTCACACAGTAAAGGAGAGGCTTATGAAGAAACTGCTGCTGGCTCTCATGCTGTTGGCGCCAGTCCTGTTGTTTGCGCAAAGCCCTTTTGACGGAACCTGGGTCACGAACCTGAACACCGCCCAGCTTCCCTCAAAGCCGGAAATCTACGCTGTGGAGAAGGGGATGTATAGCTGTCCGACTTGTGTCCCCAAGATTGACGTGAAAGCTGACGGCACCGACCAAAAGGTGAGCGGCTCTCACTATTTCGACACCACCAGCGTCAAAGTTGTGGACGCCGCCACGATTGAGATCATTTCGAAGAAAGATGGCAAGACCGTCTACACGGAAACCGACACGGTTTCACCCGATGGCAATAACCTGACGGAAAAGTTCAGCGACCAAACGGGAGGCAACCCCGAGCCCGTCACCGGAGAAGAAACGCTCGCCCGCGTCAGCAAAGGCTCTGCCGGATCTCACGCGGTTTCCGGCTCCTGGCGCGCGCAGAAATTCTCTGACATGTCCAAGAATGGGCTCACCGTTACTTTTCAGGCGACGGACACCGGACTGAAAATGTCATCGGCTACAGGCCAGAGCTACGACGCCATGTTCGACGGAAAGGAATACCCGGTTCAGGGCGACCCTGGCAAAACCGTGGTCACGCTGAAGAAAATCGGCAAAGACACGATCGAGGAAACCGATAAACGGGACGGAAAAGTGGTAAGCGTGTTCCGCATGACGGTTTCAAAAGATGGGAAATCGATTAATGCCGTTGTCGAGGACAAAGAACGCGGCACGAAAGCTGTCTTCACCATGCAAAAGCAGGCGTAAGCGCATTGCGCGGGTGCGCATTCATGGACGCACCCGCATCCCCTTTCGAACCCGAATCCCCATAGGGTATTCCCGCATCTAAAACCTTGACAATGATTCACTCAACTCTTATCATGTCATGGAGCGCAATCATAACGACGTTGATTGCAAAGCACTTATAAGCAAAGAGAGGAACACTTATGAGCAAGATTATAGGAATCGACCTCGGAACCACCAACTCGGTTGTGGCTGTCATGGAAGGTGGCGAGCCGAAGGTTATTCCCAACGAAGAAGGCGGCCGCACGACTCCCTCGGTGGTCGGATTTACCAAGACCGGTGAGCGGCTGGTTGGGCAAGTGGCCAAGCGGCAGGCCATCACCAATCCGGAGAACACGGTTTATTCGATCAAGCGTTTCATGGGGCGGCGCTACGACGAAGTCAGCGAAGAAATGAAGATGGTGCCGTTCAAGGTCGTGCGCTCCGGAGACCACGTCGCCGTGGTAGCACAAGGCAAGGAATACACGCCGCCGCAGGTTTCCGCGATGATCCTGCAGAAGCTGAAGAAGGCGGCGGAAGACTATCTCGGCGAGAAGATCACCGAGGCGGTCATCACCGTGCCCGCGTACTTCAACGATGCCCAGCGGCAGGCGACGAAGGATGCCGGCCAGATCGCGGGCCTCGAGGTGAAGCGCATCATCAACGAGCCTACGGCGGCGGCGCTCGCTTACGGTCTCGACAAGAAGAAGGACGAAACCATCGCGGTTTACGACTTTGGCGGTGGCACATTCGATATTTCAATACTTGAAGTCGGCGAAGGGGTGATCGAAGTCAAAGCCACCAATGGCGACACCCACCTGGGCGGCGACAACCTCGACCAGCGCATCGTCGATTGGCTGATTGACGAATTCAAAAAGGACGAAGGCCTCGACCTGCGCGGCAAGGGCAACGAGATGGCGCTGCAGCGTCTGCGTGACGCCGCCGAGCGTGCCAAGATCGAGCTCTCCACCACCATGGAGCACGAGATCAACCTGCCCTTCATCACTGCTGACGCTGGTGGTCCCAAGCACTTGGTCAAGAAGCTGACCCGGGCCAAGCTCGAGTCGATGGTGGAAGACATCATTCAGCGCTCGGTCGGTCCGTGCAAACAGTGCATGAAAGATGCCGGCATTGATGCCAGCAAGATCAATGAAGTCGTGCTGGTCGGGGGTCAGACTCGTATGCCTCGCATTCAGCAGCTCGTGAAAGAGCTTTTCGGACGCGAAGGCCACAAGGGTGTGAACCCGGACGAAGTAGTTGCAGTCGGCGCGGCCATTCAGGGTGGCGTGCTCAAGGGCGAGGTCAAGGACCTACTGCTGCTTGATGTGACTCCGCTGACGCTGGCTATCGAAACGCTGGGCGGCGTGGCTACTCCGATGATTCCGCGCAATACCACGATCCCGACGCGCAAGACGGAGACATTCTCGACCGCAGCCGACAGCCAGACTTCGGTCGAAGTGCACGTGCTTCAGGGCGAGCGTCCCATGGCGGCGCAGAACCGCACCCTGGGCAAGTTCCACCTGACCGGCATTCCACCGGCTCCGCGGGGAGTACCCCAGATCGAGGTGACGTTCGATATTGATGCCAACGGCATCCTCAACGTAACCGCGAAGGATATGGCCACGCAGAAGGATCAGAAGATCACCATCACGTCGTCTTCGGGCCTGAGCAAGGACGAAGTGGAGCGCATGGCGAAGGAAGCGGACGCGCACTCGACCGAAGATAAAGCCAAGCGCGACGAGATCGAGGCCAAGAACCAGCTCGACTCGATGGTCTACAGCGTGGAGAAGATGTTGCGAGAGCACGGCGACAAGATCTCCGGCTCAGAGCGTGGCGATGTCGAAAACGCCGTGGCCGACGCCAAGAAGGCGCTGGAAGGCGGCGACAAGGCGGCTATGGACAAGGCCCGCGAAACACTGACTCAGGCGTCGCACAAATTGGCTGAGCAGATGTACAAACAAGCTCAGCCGCAGGCGGCGCCGGCGGCCGGCGCTGGGCCGACGCCGGGAGCTGGTCCTTCAGCCGGAGGCGATGGCCAAGGCCAGAAGAAAGACGAAGGCGTCATCGACGCGGAGTACGTGGACGTCGAGGATAAAAAATAACGCTGTTTGGTGATGACACTTAGCCAAGAGCGCTGTCATCCTGAGCGCAGTGGCTGCTTCGCGAAGCGCAGCAGCCACGGAGTCGAAGGACCCCGGTGAGGCATGCGTTACCGCGAACCTGGCAAGGCATTCGCACGATGCAGAGAGGCGCTCGCAAATTGACAGCAGGGGCAACTTGAACTAGGGGAGAATTCCCTGAAGCCGCCTGCCGGGATTGATTGCGCTCGGGTCCTTCGACTGCGTTGTCGTTCGCGTCGCGAACGACAACTCCGCTCGGGATGACAGAGGTTGCGTTTGCTGCGCGCTTCCCACACGACAACATCGCTCAGGATGACAGGGTTTAAGATAAGCTCTGCATAGATGGCAACAACCACTAAGAAAGACTACTACGAACTCCTCGGGGTGAAGAAGTCGGCCTCGGCCGACGACATCCGAAAGGCTTTCCGCAAGCTCGCCCGCAAATACCATCCCGATGTGAACCCCGGCGACAAATCTGCCGAGGAAAAGTTCAAGGCCTTCTCCGAGGCCAACGATGTCCTGAGCGATCCCAAGAAGCGCAAAATCTATGACCAGGTCGGCTTCTATTCAGACAATATTGACCCCGCCACTGCCGAAGCCTACGCCCGCGCCGGCGGTGGCCCAGGCGGATTTCCTGGCGGCGCCGGTCCCGGCGGTTTTCCCGGTGGTCAAACCGGAGGAACTGGACCCCAGGGCGTTGACTTTGGTGGCTTTGATTTTTCCGACCTCTTCGAAGGCGGCCGCGGTCACAAAACCAGTAGCAGCGGGAGCGGGGGCTTCCGCGATATTTTCTCCGGTATGTTCGGTGGGCGCGGCGGAGCACCCGCCGAAACCGGCCCCGAGCCAGGTTCCGATCTCGAGTATCAGGTTAACGTGCCTTTCTGGACGGCGATTCGGGGCGGAGTCATGCGTCTGAACATCACGCGGCGCGACACCTGCGGCACATGCCACGGGCAAGGCTTTATCGAGTCGCCGGGGAAGTGTCCGGAGTGCAATGGCACCGGCCAAGTCACCCAGACCGGCGGGCGCATGAAGTTCAACGTAACCTGCCCGCGCTGCCACGGCACCGGCAAGAACGTCTCCACCTGCCCGACCTGCCACGGCGAGGGCACGATCGAGCGCACGGAGCCGCTGGAGGTCCGCATTAAGGCGGGCACGCGCGACGGCCAGCGCATCCGCATTGCGGGCAAGGGCAACGCCGGCTTGCGCGGCGGCCCACCCGGCGATCTTTATGTGATTATCCGCACCGGAGACCACCCCATCTTCCACCGGGAAGGCGACGACATCTATCTGACCGTGCCGGTAACGGCTACGGAAGCGGCTTTGGGCGCCAAGGTGGAAGTCCCAACCATCGACGGCCGCGCTATGCTCAAGATTCCACCTGGAACCCAATCCGGGCAGAAACTGCGGCTACGGGAGAAGGGGGTCCCCTCGGCCACCAAGGACGGAGTCCGCGGCGACGAAATTGTCGAGGTCAAGTTGACCGTCCCCACGCCACGGGACGAGAAGACCAAAGAACTCCTGCGTGAGTTAGCCAAGCTCAATCCCGAAGACCCACGCGCCGAGTTGTTCAGCAAAGTCTAGTCTTGGCTTGACTCGCCCGAACGCCAACAGGCACAATTCCCCACTCACAAGTTCGCCGCCGTTTACGCCCGCCAAGGAGGCTGCATGCCATCGTCGCAGGAGCAGTTGAAAAACCGCCGGAAGTTTCTTCGCTACCTCGCCGCCAGTCCGCTTTTGGCGAGCCCAAGCCTGCTTTCGGAACCGCTGCGAAGATTTATGACTGAAGCTACATAATAGTTGACTCAGTCAACTATATGGGGCAATAATACTTACATGCCAGCAGCCGCGCTCGCTCCTGAGGAATTGGAACGCCGCATCCAGGCGATTCGACGCTTCAACCGCTTTTACACCCGCCAGATCGGCGTCCTGCAGGAGGGACTGCTCGAAAGTCGCTTCTCCCTGACGGAAGTGCGGGTGCTGTATGAGCTTGCCCATCGAGAGCGGCCCACTGCTGGAGAACTGTGCAAGGAGCTGGGGCTGGACGCCGGATATCTGAGCCGTATTCTTCAGAGCTTTCAGAAGCAAGGCCTAATTGAGAAGACGCCTTCGGACAGTGATGCCCGTCAGGTGCTTCTGAAGCTGGCCGCGAGAGGCCGAAGATCATTCGAGCCGCTGGACACGCGCTCGAATGAGGAGGTTGCCGTCATGCTCAATAAGCTGCCAGTTGACTCGCAAGGCAGGCTGTTGCAAGCCATGCAGTCCATCGAACAGGCGCTATCTCCATCGCCTCGGCCAACGACCTACGTTTTGCGTCCACATCAGCCGGGCGACATGGGATGGGTTGTTCATCGCCACGGCGTCTTGTACTGGCAGGAATACGGATACGACGAGCGTTTCGAAGCCTTGGTGGCTGAGATCGTGGCGAAGTTCATCCAGCACCTCGACCCTCGGCGCGAGCGCTGTTGGATCGCTGAAAGGGACGGCGAAATTCTGGGATCGGTGTTCCTGGTGCTGTCGTCCAAGACCGTCGCCAAACTCCGCCTGCTTCTCGTGGAACCGTCGGCTCGCGGGATGGGCATTGGCAGGCGACTGGTCAACGAATGTGTGCTTTTCGCCAGGCGGGCGGGATACAAGAAGATCGGGCTCTGGACGCAAAGTGAACTGGCTGCCGCACGGCACCTATACGAGCAGGCTGGCTTTCGCCTTGCCGGGAAGAGAAACCATCAAAGTTGGGGCCGCGACGATCTCGTATCCGAAACCTGGGAGCTCAAGCTCAATGAGCGTGGCTGAAGGGATCTCCGATTACTTCGGTACCGTCCGCCAATCACAAAATTTTTCAATAATTTTCTTGCATCTGTGGAAATTTGCCGTAATCTCTAACGTGCGAACTAACTCCGCCCAATGCCCGGAATCGCTTACACCGGGAGCCTCGACAACAAGGGAGACGAGGTGGCTGAGAGTGATTCGCCCAAAGGAGGAAGCCATAGAAATTGGCAACCGCTAGCGCACCCCGTCAACAACTTCATCCCCCTACCGTCATACCCACCCGGAAGAAATCCGTCCGCCTTACACTTTGGCCGCTGGTCGCTGCCACCTTCTTTATGGTCTCCGGTGGAACTTATGGCACGGAAGACATCGTGCATGGCGCCGGCTACGGCCGCGCGATTCTCATCCTCCTGCTGACCCCGATCCTCTGGAGTTTGCCGACCGCGTTCATGATTGGTGAATTGTCGAGCGCCCTGCCCTTCGAGGGCGGATACTACGCCTGGGTCCGCCGCGCTATGGGCAACTTCTGGGGATTCCAGGAAGCCTGGCTGTCGCTGGTGGCCTCGATTTTCGACATGGCGATTTACCCGACTCTGTTCGTGCTCTATCTCACACGGATGTTTCCCTGGTTCCAAGACGGACATCGCGGGGTGATGGTCGGAGCGGCTGTGGTCGCGGTTTGTGCGCTACTCAACATTGCCGGAGTGCGCGTGGTTTCGACCACGTCGTTGTGGCTTTTCTTTGCGCTCTCGGCGCCGTTTGCGCTGATGGTCATGCTCGCTCCATTCAAGTATGCGGCGCTGTTTCATGCGGTGACGACTCCAACCACTTCCAAGGTGGACATGATTGGCGGCCTGCTGATCGCCATGTGGAATTACATGGGCTGGGATAACGCCTCGACCATTGCCACCGAAGTAGAACGCCCGCAGCGCACTTATCCTCGCGCGATGCTGTGGACGGTGGCGATCGTCGCGCTGAGCTACATTGTGCCCGTCGCGGCCGTGTGGATGACCGGGCTTCCCGCTGGCGCATGGGAGACCGGTTCCTGGGCGGACATTGCGGGGCTTCTGGGCGGCCCGCTGCTACGTGTGGGTCTGGTGGCGGGCGGCATGATTAGCGCGTTTGGCATGTTCAACGCCCTGGTCATGAGCTACTCTCGCTTGCCCTTGGCCATGGCGCAGGACGGCATGCTGCCCAGCGTGTTTGGCAAGTTGAATCGCCGGCGTGCGCCCTGGGTGGCTATCGTAGTGTGTGCCATCGGTTGGGCGATGTGTCTTGGGCTCGGCTTCGAGCGCCTGGTGACCATTGACATCCTGCTGTACGGAACCAGTCTGGCGCTGGAATTTATTGCTCTCGTCGTCCTGCGCATCCGCGAGCCCGAACTGCCCCGCGCTTTCCGCGTTCCCGGCGGAATGTTGGGAGCGATCGCCGTGGGCGTCACTCCCATACTGCTTCTCGGTTTTTCCATTGTACGCAGCGAAAGCGAGCAGGTGCTTGGGATCAGTTCCTTCGCCTTCGGGATGCTGCTCATCGGGGCGGGGGTGGTCGCCTACTTCTTGAATCATGTTGTCAAGCCTCAGGGTTGGACACCGGCCGCAAAACCCGAACCTGCAGCATAAGAACAAGCCACGGATTGATACGGATGAACACGGATTGCCAGAAAGATCCGCGATCATCCGTGCCGGTCCGTGGCGTTTTTTGTTTTTGTTGTAAATTAGAAGGCGATGACTAAACGCAAATCGAAAGGCGCTTATATGATCTCAGCCGTGGCTGAGATGTACGGCATCCATCCCCAGACCCTGCGCCTCTACGAGCGCGAAGGTTTGCTCAAGCCTTCCCGCACCGAAGGCAATACCCGGCTTTACACCGACGAAGACCTTCAGCGGCTGGAATTTATCCTTACGCTTGCTCGCGACCTGGCGGTAAACATCAGCGGCATCGCCATCATTCTGCAAATGCGCGAACGCATGGAAGAGATGCAGCGCCAGATACAGGACTTCGTGAAGTACATCCAGGAAGAGATGCTCTTGCGTGCCACGGCTGCCGCCGACCCCTCTCGCGGTGCAATTATCCCAGTGCGCCGGCCGGTGGCGGCGCCACTGCCGCAGCCTATCCGCAAGAAGTAGCCACCGGCAGGAAACCCGAGCATTTTCACGAGCCGCTAGGTTGTCGGGGCGATCGCCCGCGATCGCCCGCAATCGTCCGCTGGACTTACCCAGACCTGACGACAAAGCCGCACGGATTTTACACGGAATTTACTCAGGCTTTACCCAGCCGTGACTCCCTGAAATCACATTCCGCATATATCTGACAAGAGCAACCTTAATTCGGTAGTGGCTCAGTTTCGAATCGCATCTCCCACACGCGATTCACAGCGAGAGAAAGAGAAGAAAGGACAATCGCGTGAAAAAAGTTATTCTCAATGTGTTGGTTATCGCTCTTGCCTTACGCGTGGTGACCTTGATGCTGACCCCAGTGTCCGCGAACACTCCCCAAAGGACCATCAGCGAAGTTCAGCGCGCGACAAATGGAGCCTTCCGCGATGGCCTGTTTCAAGGCCAGATGGACGCCGAACGCGGTCGGAAGCCGCACTTGACCAGTGGCCGCTGGAGCACCCCGGAGGACCGCAGTTCTTTTGTAGCCGGCTATCAGCAGGGGTATCCGCACATGCACGATCTTCAGGCGGCGACGGAACTGGCCCCCCAGACCGCCGAGCAGATGGGTTATGGCGACGGCATGGCAGACGGCGCCCGCGACCGTCAGGGCTTTCAGGGTTTCCAGATCAACAAATCCGAGAACTATCGCAAGGCCGATCACGGATACTCGGAGAGTCAGGGCAGCCCGGAGCAGTACCAGCGGTCCTATCGCGAAGCGTATTGCAACGGGTACCAGCAGGGATACTACGGTGAGAGTCAGAACGCGAACTCAGGCAATTCTGACCCATTCCCGAGTGTGTCGTAATACCCGACCGACCGGATCGGCGAGATATCTATGGGTCGTAGACTGAATTGCCAAAGCCCTCTTTGCGGGCGGAGTCCTGCATATCTTCGAGCTTTTTCTTTTCCTCCTCCAGTTGCTTCTGCATGCGTTGTACCTCGTCTTGCTTCTTCACCTGCCGCTCGTTGTATTGCACGCAGTTGGCAACACAATTCGGCCCGGCAAAGTGGATGGAGGAATTGAGTTTTTCGATTTGATTCTGCAGCGATGCAATCGAGCTCTTCTGCCCCTGGATCTGCGCCTGCCACTGCTCGGCGGATTTCGAACCGCTGGAGGCAGGATGGGATGAGGAAGTTTCGTGTTCGGCGTTGTCGCTCGGCTCATTAGAGGATGCCTCGGGGCTTTCGGGAATATCTTCGTTCGTGATCACTTTAGGTGGGTGGTTTGCGGCCTTCGCTGCCTGCTTCTGACGCTGCTCCCGGGCTACGTCCCCCAGAGATTGCCCATAGCTGCCCGCGACCATCAAGAAGATAAAACCCGTCATCAGAACGGCCTTTTTGCCAGCCTTACGCATGTCGATACCCCCAGCCCCAGCTTTGGCGCAAATGGATAGCTGGCATATGCTATCTCCAAAGCTGACTGGGACGAAGTTACCGTCGTGCAGGCACTTGCGGCGGATGGAGTCATTCTCGGCCGCAGTACGTTCAAGAAGCGACAATCAAATGGCGGCTCTACTTATTTTTCTGAGCTTTGCTATCGTCCTGCGGCAGCGTACCCAATGATTGCTTGGCCTCCTGCAGCGTGGGATCGAGCGTCAGCGCTTGCTCGTAGGCATCGCGGGCTTCAGGCAGATGACCAGTTTCCTGAAGCAGGACGCCTAGTTGCAAGTAATGTGGGCCGGATGGGTCCCCGGCCGCGTACTCCGATATGCGCTGTATCATTCCCGGGCCTTCTTCTGGATCCGCTTTCAGCGCCTGCCGATAGCTTTCGCGCACCTGCGAATAGTCTCCAAGTTCGTCATAGATCGTGGCGAGACTTTCGTAAGAACGGGCTTTTGTAGTACGCACTGCGACGTCCTTCCAGTCCTGATAAACTCTGATGCCTGAAGCTACCTCAATGGCTTTCTGATATTCCACGATCGCGTCCTGCAGGCGTCCAACCTCTGCCAGTTCCATGCCCAGATTTACGTGTCTCGTAGGATCGTTAGGGTTGAAATGGGCAGCCTTCTCAAGACCAGGCAACGCCTCTTCGGCGCGACCAAGCACTGCCAGCGCCTTGCTCAGATTCTCCTCGGCGACGGCATTTTCTGGTGCGACCTGTAAGGCATGCGACCACAGATCGTAGTCGCTGCGCCAGTATCCGATCTGGCGCCAGGTGAGGAAGCACAAGATGGCCAGGACCGTAGCCGCCGCCGCGCGCCACCAGAAATGGATGGTTGAGGCGTCAGCCAGATCTGCAACACCCCACACTGCAATCACGAAAATACCGATCAGCGGGATGTAGGCGTAACGGTCGGCCATCGCCTGATCACCCACTTGGACGAACCCGATCACCGGCACCAGGGTGACGAGGTACCAAAGCCACCCGGTCACCAGATACCTGCGGGTGCTGCGCTGTTTCCACACCAGGACGCTTACGCCCAGCAGAAACAACGCCGCCAGTCCCAGTTGCCACGCTGATAGCGTGTTGCCAGGGTGAGGATAATACACTGCGAGACGCGTCGGCCAGAATGCCTTCCATACGTACATGGCATAGGCGGTCATGGCGTTTTCCAATCGCACTCCCAATGGAAACCTCTCCAAAGTCCGGATCGAGTTGGTTCGCTGGGAGATGATGGTGATGATCGCGCTTCCGGCACAAAATGGCAGGAGCGGCAGCTTTTCGAGCACCAGCCGCGAGAAGGATGCTGGTGAGACGGCGAATTCGGCGCGGGAATTTTCACGACTCAATTCTTCCAATCGTTCCTTGCGTTTCTTGCGCCCTTTGAGAAGCGGTGGCGGCTGGCCCCATCCCTGGATTCTCTGCAGCGGCCAGAAGTCAAGCAGCAGGAGCACGAACGGGAGCGTGATCACCATGGGCTTCGCCATGAGTCCGAGGACGAAAAGCAGAGCCACTGCCAGATAGCGTTTGACGTTGGGGCGCTGGGCGTACCAGCCGTATGCGCCCAGCGCCAGCAGGAAAAAGAGTGTGCTCAACACGTTCTTGCGTTCTGAGATCCAGGCCACCGACTCCACATTGATGGGATGAAGTGCGAAGAGCGCGGCAACCAACAAGCTGCGCCCCGTCGCACCAGTGACCCGCACCAGTAACAGGAACAGAAGCACAACGTTGAGAGCATGGAGCAGGACGTTTGTGAAGTGATGGCCGGCCGGATTCAATCCGTAGAGTTGACAGTCCAAGGCATGGGAAAACCAAGTTAGCGGATGCCAGTTGTCTGCCTCAGTCGTAGTGAAAGCCCAAGGGAAAGTGCTCCACCTCAGTCCCGCCTGCACGTGGAGGTTGTTGGTCACATAGCCATCATCGTCGTAGGCGACAAAAGGATGGAAGTTTGCCGAGCTATAAATGGCCAGGGTGGCAAGAGCGAGCAGCAGGCAACAGACAACAATCTCCTTCCTGCCAGTGGAACGACTCAAGATTCCCTCCTTAAGGGCGTGGGATCAAGCGTGGCTCGACCCGCTTCATTTCTATAGCAGAAAACCCCCAACGGGCCAACTTTTGGAGGTCGCGACAATTCTTCCGCAAGAAGACTCAGCCGGCAATTCAACCTTCGACTCTCAAACAGAGAAGAAAGTCTCCCCTGCATCGGCTTCTTGACATTTGTGAGCCCGGATAGAACACTGTTGGCCGCACCCGCCAGAGGCGGCATGAAGCCATACCGGGTTCAACAATGCAGTTCAGTCCGTTGGAGATTCCATGAAGTCGTCAATCTGGGCAGTCCTGATTCTGTTCGCGATATGGTCGATTCCCGGTGGTGCGCAAGTGAGTGTTACCACTTCTCGCAATGACAACAGCCGCGACGGCCAAAACCTCAGCGAGACCATTCTGACGCTTGATAATGTCAATGTGGCCGCGTTCGGCAAGCTTTTCTCCCATACCGTGGACGGTGACGTCTATGCCCAGCCGCTGTACGTGCCCAACGTTACCGTCCCTGGCCTCGGTGTCCACAACCTGGTGTACGTGGTGACCGAGCACGACAGCGTTTACGCCTTTGACGCAGACAGCATCACGGGATTGAACTCGGCCCCGCTATGGCACAGCAGTTTCGTTCGCCCCCGGCACGGCATCACCACGGTATCGAACCTCGATCTGAATTGTCCGACGATTATCCCGGAAGTCGGCATCACCAGTACCCCCGTGATTGATATAGACGCGGGAACGATGTACGTGTTGGCCAGAACCAAGGAGAATGGCAACTACGTGCAGCGCCTGCACGCGCTGGACATTGCCACCGGGGAGGAACGATCAGGTTCGCCAGTGATGATCCGGGCCGCAGTAGTGGTAAGCGGTGAAGGCTCGACCCGCCGATCCATCGCCTTCGATCCTTTCCACGAGGCGCAACGCGCCGGCTTGCTCTTGCAGAACGGCGGCGTCTACATCGCCTGGGCCTCAAGTTGCGACAATAAACCCTTCCATGGTTGGGTAATGTCGTATGACAAAACCACGCTGCAGCAGACCGCGGCCTGGATTTCAACTCCCCAAGGCCAGGATGGCGGCATCTGGCAGAGCGGCACCGGTTTGTCCGCCGACAGTGACTTCAATGTTTTTTTTGCCACCGGTAACGGAACTTTCAACAGTCTGAAGGGCGATTTCGGCGACAGTGTCATCAAACTTGTTTCGCCTGCCGGCGGAAATAACTTCCAGGTGGCCGACTACTTCACCCCATACGACCAAAGTATTCTTAACAACATAGACAGCGACGTGGGTTCCGGCGGATCGCTATTATTGCCCGACCAGGGCCAACGCGCGCCACACCAGCACCTGCTTATACAGGTGGGCAAGGAAGGATCCATCTACCTGATCGATCGCGATCACATGGGACACTACAATCCGCGCAGCAACCACCAGATTGTGCAGGATCTGGAGAATGCAATTGGCGGTCTGTGGTCGACGCCCGCCTGGTGGAACAACAATGTCTATTTCGGCAGCATCGATGACAACTTGAGCCAGTTTACTTTCGATCCCGCCACTGGGCTGCTGTCGACGAGCGCAATTCATGTGTCGCCGACTCGCTTTGGCTATCCCGGTCCCACTCCTTCCATTTCCGCCAATGGCACGAGTGATGCCATCCTGTGGGCGCTGCAGACCGACGCCTTCGGACAAGGATCGGCAATATTGCACGCCTACGACGCCACCGACGTTGCCACCGAACTTTACAACAGCAGCCAGAACAGTTCCCGTGACGACCCTGGAGGGGCCATAAAATTCACAGTCCCCACCGTGGCCAACGGAAAAGTCTATGTCCCCGCAATGCGTCGCCTGACGGTGTACGGATTGCTGGGGAAGAAATAAACCGAAGCGATTTGCTCTACGCCATATCTCTGCACAAAAAAAACCGCCGATTCCAACCTTTTAGGTCTAGAATCGGCGGCTCCAGTTTGTAAACCTAGATCAAACAGCAAAGCCCCGCAGGGACGAACTATTGGACCGAGTACGCGCCCTGGTCGTAGCTGTTGCCGTTGGAAGCCCAAGCAGCGTCATTGTAGGAGTAGCTATCGTAGCCAGCCCCGTTGGAAGCGTCGGACCAGTTCCACACGTTCCAATTGTTCTCCGAGCCTACGCTCTCCATCACGATCCAGTACTCTTTGCCTTTCTTCAGCTTTGCCTTGCACTTTGTGGTGACAGTTGCGCAGCAGTTCCCGAACACTTGCGTGTACGAGGCTTTTCCGAAGCAGATTGTGCCCTTGCCCTCATAATCAACCTTGCACGGCTCGGCGGACGCGCCACTGCCGCAGCTCTTCACGAGTTCCACATAGCCGTCGGCATTGCCTTCGACTGTGCTGAGAGCCGAAGTGATCGACTTCATCGTAGCGCTCTTCTTCAGAATGAAGGGGTTCGCCGCTGTAAATTCGTACCCGAGGGTGGAACCTTCGGAGATTGTCCAACCGGTGCAACAGTTGTACATGTTCGAGGTGCTGGTATTGAAGTTGCTATAGAGCGGCTTCTTCGGCGGTTTCCCAGGCGTGATCTTGCCTGCCTGATGGTTCATCACGACAGATTGGTTCCCGCCGTTGATGGTGATAGCTCCCCGGTCTGCAGCCACAGCGGCCAGAGCAGTGAGCGTCAATAGAGCAAAGCCAATTGCGAGTACAGTCTTCTTCATTGATTTCCTCCGTTTTTTTTACTGCAAAACTTGGACTCAGGTGAGACCGAAGTTTCGGGCCGTGGGCTCTACGCCGTCGCCTCCTGCAACAACTGCGCTGCCACTAAGCCCTCTCCGCTCCTGCTAGCCCCAAGTCTTCGAATTGTGATGCCGAGCCAGAAATGAGTTTCAAAACCGGTCCTCACCCATGGCCGAAGTCAGCTCCCGCCCCACGCAGGAGATGCAAAAAAGTCGAAAGCTGAAACGGCCTGAATTTTACATCAGCCAATCGTGATGTCAAGGGGAATGCAGCGCTGACGCAGATTTCCCGTGGTTCCTTCGTAAACAGATGCAAAATTTTGCGACTATTCTGCAACGAGCCCGGCGATAGAAACGGCACCCCCAGAGCGATGTGTTTCCGGGCGAGCATCAGAAGAAGAAAAAAACGCCGGCGTGGGCAAACAGTCGGGCGCCGGCAGCTCTCGGGTCACGAATTAGATATCACGCCCGGACCGAAGCGGACCTTGAACCAGAAAAGCATACTTGACCAAGGCTATGTTCTCTACTTGCCGAAAAGGGCCATGGCGCCAACGTCCTGCTTGTCGAACAAACTCCAATTGCCACCGTTCTTTTGTTGCGCAAAACTGCCGACAACGCCAGTGCTGTTAATATTCCACGCGGCCCAGGTGTCTGATGGGCACATTGCCACTAACCAATATTGTTGGCCTTTGGACAGCTTGATCCCGTGCTTGACTTTGCCGGTTGAGAGTATGCAGCACTGGCCTGAGTCGTGAAGATTCAAAAAGTTCCAGGTATGCAGAACCTTGGTCGAGGGCACACCGCCGCTGTCTGGGTTCAGGGTCACCGTCGCGGCATTCGTTCCGTTGATGTACTCCAGCGCGACTTCGATCTCAGTCAGAGCGACTGTCTGCTTAGGGGTAAAAGGCGTTGCCGTCCAAAGTTGTTCGGCGACCTGCGAGTCCTTTCCGGTTACGTTCCACCCGTAGCAACAGTTGTACACGTGGGTTCCGGTTCCCAGGTTATTGTAGATTGTTTTGAGTTTCGCAGGCCGATGCACCGGGCTTCCCAGGTGCGTAGGCGTTTTCATGAACACGGTCGCTCTCGGACCGCTGCCACCGCCAATGGTGATCACACCCTCTTCTGTAGACGGACCGGCGAACGCCGCCACGCTGGCAAGCGCCAGCAGAGCTGAGTAAAGTACGGCATTCATTAGTGTCTTTTTCACTAGGATCTCCTCCGCTGAAACGGCCTGAATTCTACATCAAGCAATGATCCTGTCAAGGAGAATGCGGCCTTGCTCCAGGAATCCATCGCCCCGAGCCCAGCCGAGGGCACTCGGTGGCGGAAGCGAGTGGGAGTCGAACCCACCATCGCCGCCCAAAGACGACGACCGCCGGTTTTGAAGTTGAGCCGAATTGCGGGCGTGAGCGCAGCGGGAGCCTGCAGGCGAAATTGCGGCGGTTGTGCGGCGTCCGAGCCGCACGCCGAAATGCTGAGCCTGTCGAACGCATCCCGAGCGAAGTCGAGGGAACCCGGTATGGCGGAAGCGAGTGGGAGTCGAACCCACCATCGCCGCCCAAAGACGACGACCGCCGGTTTTGAAGACCGGGAGGATCACCGGACCCCATGCGCTTCCGTGTAGGTATGAGGGAGCGGCGTACCTAGGGTACCAAAAGATATGGAGTCTCTTTTCGGGTGACCCTAACCCCCGAGTCGCGCGGCGAGCGGTAATCGAATCCTGTCCGATTATTTTGCCGAGTTCGCTCCGCGCCAAGCCGGAATCGCGGACGCTCCTCGTGCCAGGTGACCGAGGGTGGCTGGATCGAGCGTGATGACATCTTTGCCGTGAGTCTTGCCTGCGATGATGGGCTTGTTGGGGATGGTCTCGTAGGCGTAACCGGTTAATGTTGCCGCGATAGTGTACCGCCCGGCCTTGACGTTTAACCGCGCCCAGCCATAATGGGTCTTTTCGCGAATCTTGAATTTCAGTCCGAGGTAGCGGTTCTTGACATTCACCCAACTGCCGAAGTCATTCGACTGGCCGTCTCCGGTAGTCCCAGCCCATGCCATGAACTTGGCGCGAAATTGTCGCCGAGTCCCGATCAGCGCACCACGCTTGAGGGCAAAGGCCCAGACGCTCCCGTACTTTGTCCCACTGGCGCCATTACCTGCCACGGGCAGGACGGAAAGCGCAGTTCCTGATGCACAGGAATGGCAGTGAGATTCTCGCAGCGTGAAATCCGTAATCCCGTCGTGATTGAGATCGAGCTTATAGCTCATCTTTCCCTTGAGGACGTGGTGAGCTTCGGTGTACACGATTTTGGCCTCGGCTGGCTGCGCCATCGCCAACACTCCCACCCCCGCCGCACTCGCCGAGAGAGCATACGCGTTGAGCCGCTGATGTAGCGATTCGGAAATCTTGGAAGGTGTCCGGGGACGTTGCATAAGTCCTCCTTCAGGGCGGGCGGATCCAAGTATCCTCTCGGCTCGCGCCGGAGTCAACGAGCTTTCGCGAGAACGCGGTCCTCTGGACCGGGAGATTTTCAGCTCAAATTTTGCTGCTTGTTTGCTGCTCGATAGCTTCGAAGAACCCCAAATAACCCCATTTCAGGGTCTCGAACCTCCAGCTAAAGCTATTGAAACCACTGTACCTCCGACTTTAGCGGCGCTTTTGAAGACCGGGAGGATCACCGGACCCCATGCGCTTCCGCGCATAAATGTGAAAGCTTACCTAAGGTTGCCAAATGGCTTCTCAGTCTGTGGATCGGGCGGGCACCAATCATGCTGGGTCCACAAACGGCAAGAGACTTTCGGCTCATTTCGATGCCAAGAGCATTTGGACTCTGATTGACACTCGATTCGCAGAAGACGAAAATAGTGCCGCCCGCTTCGAGGAGGACTTCATGCAACGTCCCCGTACCCCCTGCAAGCTTTCCCTGTCGCTGCATCACCAGCTCAACTTATACTCGCTCGCAGCCGGTGCCGCGGGATTGGGAATAGTAGGCCTGTCGCAGCCAGCCGACGCGAAAATTGTCTACACGCCTGCTCACAAGCAGATCGTGCCCAATCACACCATCCCGCTCGACCTTAACCATGACGGCAGGACGGATTTCAACATCCATGACAGTTTCACCTGCACCAGCTTTTGCGAATACATTGAAGGGAAACTCTCCGCACTACCCGCTCGACACCCAAACGAGATTGTGGGACACCAGGGGCGGAGCTATGTCTACGCCTCTGCGCTGGCGGCCGGAGTTCGCATCGGACCCAAGAGTCCGTTTTCGCCGGGCAATAAAGTGATGGCGTTCGGAGGATACGACGCCGGTACGCAGGGCACTGGATACTGCGGCGGGCCCTGGCAAAACGTACAGCATCGCTATCTTGGGCTGGAATTCTCTATTCAGGGGGAAGTTCATTTCGGTTGGGCTCGTCTTACCGACGCCTGCAGCAGTAAGAACGGCGAGAACACGGCCCTTCTGACCGGCTACGCCTACGAAACCATCCCGAACAAGCCCATCATCACAGGAAAAACGAAAGGGCCCGACGTCGTCACGATTGAGCCCACGAGCCTCGGTCACTTAGCCAAAGGTGCATCCGCGATTTTCCGGTGGCGAACAGCCGGAGGCAACCGATGACGCGCATGCCGCCAGCCCCCACTGTTTTCGCCTTCTTCTTGCGGCTGCCCGCGGTCCAGCGAAAGGCAAGCACCGTGCTCGCAGCGCTGGTGGCCGTGCTGCTTGCCAGCCAATCGGCACAGACGCAGACTTTCAGCGTCCTGTACGAATTTCCCGGAGGAGCAGACGGCGGAAACCCCATCGCCGGTCTAGTCCGGGATGCAGCCGGCAATTTCTATGGCACTGCAGTGGCCGGTGGGACTGGCGGTTACGGCGTCGTGTTCGAGCTCAGTCCGGCTGGCGACGAGACGGTTCTCTACAGCTTCACCGGGGCTAACGGAGACGGAGCGGATCCCGTCGCAGGCTTGCTGCGGGATGCTGCAGGCAACCTGTATGGTACCACTCAAGAAGGCGGGTCCAATAGTTGCGGAACCGTGTTCAGGCTCGACACCGCCGGCAAGGAGACCGTGCTGCATAGCTTCGCGGGCGGAACATCGGACGGATGCGGTCCGGACGCGGGGGTTATTCAGGATAGCGAAGGCAATCTCTATGGCACCACCTATGGAGGAGGTGATTCGAGATGCACCTTGGGCGGTTGTGGAGTGGTGTTCAAACTGGACAAGGCAGGCAAACAGACCATTCTGCATAAATTCAACGGACGGAACGGCGCGTTTCCGGGTAGCGGTTTTCTGGTTCGCGATGCTAAGGGCAGTCTCTATGGCACCACTGTCGCCGGCGGCGATGCTTGTCCCTGGGACAGAATTGGCTGCGGAGTAGTATTCAAGGTCGGCAAGTCTGGCAAAGAGACTGTGCTCTACAAATTCACCGGATACACGGACGGACATGCTCCGGTCCCAGGTTTCTTCCGAGATGCGGCGGGCAATCTTTATGGAACAGCGTCAGGCGGCGGCGATTCCAGCTGCAACAACGGCAACGGTTGTGGTGTAGTGTTCGAGTTGCACAAGGCTGGTAAAATGACCGTGCTACATGCCTTCCACGGAACCGACGGCGCAATTCCCTATGCCGGCCTGATCCAGGACGCCGCCGGGAACTTCTATGGCGAAACCACAAGAGGCGGCGACGACGACGAGGGGACGGTCTTCAAACTAAGCAAGCAGGGCAAAGAGAGCGTGCTGCATAGCTTCACCGGCGGAGCCGACGGGTGGGAACCCGATGGCTGGTTGGTTCGCGATAAGGCGGGGAATCTCTACGGGACCGCCCTCAATGGCGGCACCTACAGCGGTGGCACGGCGTTCAAGATCGCTCCGCATTAATCAGCTCATCAGTCCGCAACCGCCGTTCGCACCGCGTCACCAGGCGAAATCCCGAGCGCAGCGAGGGATCTTGAGCCGTTTTGCGGGCGTGAGCGCAGCGGGAGCCCGTAGGCGAAAT
>Ga0209415_10000513_pt1 | contig 72029 bp, 70 predicted proteins | sample PeaSoiSIISIP2007_FD_187696 | JGI IMG/M metagenome (GOLD analysis project Ga0209415, IMG submission 187696) | Peat soil microbial communities from Weissenstadt, Germany - SII-SIP-2007 (SPAdes) (version 2) | ecosystem: Environmental > Terrestrial > Soil > Wetlands > Peat | place: Germany...
GGAGAAACGAATCGCATAGAATCACGACGACTCAACGAGAGGCTACGCCAATTTCCACAACTCTCGGGACACCGCCTAGGGGATGTTCCATAGGTTGTGGGGACAATATAGTAATAGGCAGCGGTAACTCCGAATGATTTGCATTTTTTAAGTAGTCGAAGCCAATTTGAAAAGTAAATGCAGGCGCACGTTGAAACGAGTTGACAAGGTTTCTTGTCTCCGTAGTCCCGGTATCCGGCCAGACGTGGCCCGCTTGCGGGGAACCGTTGATTCGAATCGTCGCTGCTTCAAGACCAACTCCGCCGATTGCATACGGACGGACTTTCCCTTCACTTGTAGAAATCCGCTCAATTGCCATTATCTCTGCCGAGTCGAAATCAGCGTTGTCGGCGAAAATATCTTTGAGAGTTGGAGAGCTATTTTTCCCTCCGGTTAATCTTTCGAACTCCAGACCGAAATAAAAATGTGGACTCTGTCGCAACAAAAGCTGAGCGCCCAGCGAATAGCCGGGTCCGGTAAGATAATCTTGTCCCAGAATCGTTACCTTTGACAGGGGGACGAATCCGCCACCACTTAAACGCATTTCGAACTCGGGGCTTGCATCGGACCAAGTAGCGTTCATTGGCCGCGATGCTTCCCCCGTGAATTCCGGTATTTCTGCTGAAGGTTTCTGGCCTGCCGAGGCAGACTTATCCTGTGTGACGGCGGCATGTGCAGATGGAACGCGATTGGCAAGCAGAACGAGGACCAATAGTAGAACTCGAAGCGCGTTCATTCGTTCCTTAAGGCGGCCTAACTTGTGATTAGGTTGGTCAGCCTATCCGGGCTGGTATTCCGGCTCATGGGACGGAGTATGCGCAAGAAATATGGATTTCGCCATAGAAGACGATCGGTGCGGAGGGGGGGGAACACTGCGGGCTATGACAGCCTAGTATGGACGACCAGTTGGTTTTGATTCCAATCGAGGTCCTCGACTCGCATGCGGCAGCACTCCATCAAGCGCAGTCAGGACCCGTAGAGCTAAGCGGCGAGCTCGATGCCGACCGGGCAGTGGTCGGAGCCCAGCACCGCGTCCTCGATGAAGGCCTTCTTGAGGCGCGATCTCAGATTCGAGCTGATGTAAAAATAGTCGATGCGCCAGCCGACGTTGCGCTCGCGCGCGCGGCTCTGCATGTCCCACCACGAGTAGTGGTTCGGGCCCTTCTCGAACTCGCGGAAGGTGTCGACGAAGCCGTCGGCGACGAGCTTGTCCATCCACGCGCACTCCTGGGGCAGGAAGCCGGAGACGTTCCGGTTCTCCTTCGGGCGCGCGAGGTCGATCTCCTTGTGCGCGGTGTTGACGTCGCCGCAGATCACGATCTTGTCGTCGCCGCGCTTGCGGTAGCGCGGGATCACGTCGCCGAGGAAGGCCTCGTAGAAGTCCATCTTGAACTTGAGGCGCTCCTCGTCGCGCTTGCCGTTGGGGAAGTAGATGTTGAAGAGGGTGATGTCGCCGTGCTTGGTGGCGAGGACGCGGCCCTCGTTGTCGAACTTCTTGATGCCGAAGCCGCGCTCCACTTTGGCCGGCGCTTCCTTGGAGAAGGTGGCGACGCCGGAGTAGCCCTTCTTCTCGCCCCAGTGCCACTCGCCGTAGTAGCCGTGCGGGTTCAGGATCTCCGCCGTGAGCTGGTCGGGCTGGGCCTTCGTCTCCTGCAGGCAGACGACGTCGGCCTTCTCCTTCTTGAACCAGTCGCCGAAGCCCTTCTTCCAGACGGCGCGCACGCCGTTGACGTTCCAGGAAATCAGTTTCATCGCGGGCGTGATTCTATCAAAGCTGGCCGCGCGAAGTTATCCCCGCAATTCACAGCCCAACTGATGGCGCCATCAGTCGATCGCCGCGAGGCTAATCCTTGAAGAGCTTCTGGAGGTCCCACTCTTTGACGGTGCGCTTGGGGCTGCGCGCCGTCTTCGTGTCGTCGCCGTAGCTGACGCGGAGGACGTGGTCCGAACGAAAGACGATGATGCCCGGGTCCACGTCGATGGTGCCTTCGTCTCGCGCCCAGCCGGCCTCGCCGTCGCCGGAGTCGAGCGCGGGGTCCTTCAGCGGCGGCGGCGCGGGCGGCGCCCCCAGGATTTTCCAGCGATCGGTCGCCGTCTCCAACGCGTAGAGCTTGAAGTCGGCGTCCGCGTGCGACGCGACGAAGGCGATGAAGCGCGTTCCCGGCCCGACGACGGAGGCCATCGCGGTCAGCCCCGCGCTCGACATCGTGGACTCCTTGATCGCGAACGTGCGCTCGTTCAGGTAGACGACGCGGTCCAAGGGCAGCCAGGCGCCGACCTCGAGGATTCCGCCGAGGACGTAGGAATGGATTCCGGGAGCGTAGCCGAGGCAGCGCCAGACGCCTTCCTCGGGGATCGGCTCGCGGAGCTTGCGGCCGTCGCGCGAGCGCAGCTCGATGCCGGCGGCGCCGTAGTCCGCGTCGTGTCGGGGAGCCCGCGTCGCGACGACGCGCAGCTCCGTCTCGAGGCTGGAGCAGGCTTCGTCCGCGCGCGCGGCGGCGCCGAGGAGCAGGAGGCCGAGGACGGCCGACGAACGGCGGCGCATCGGCCTACTTGGCTTTGACGGTCTCGTAGACCGGCGTGCCGGTGGAGTTCGCGTACTCGCGGAAGTGCTTGATCAGCTGGCGCGTGATCGGACCCGCGACGCCCTTGCCGATGACGCGGCCGTCGATCTTGACGCCCGCGATGACCTCGGCGCCGGTGCCGGTCAGGAAGACCTCGTCGGCGGTGTAGAGGTCGTAGCGCGGGAAGTTGCGCTCGATGACCTTGATGCCGAGCTTCTCCTGCGCGATCTCCATGACCACGTTGCGCGTCACGCCGACGAGGATGCCGGCGGAGGTCGGCGGGGTGAATATCTTACCGGCCTTGATGTAGAAGATGTTGTCGCCGGAGCACTCGGAGACGTGGCCGGTGGCGTTGAGCAGGATCGCCTCCTGCGCGCCGGCGGCGGTGGCCTCGGCGCGGGCGAGGATGTTCGCCAGGTAGTTCAGCGACTTCACGGCGGGCGTGACCTGATCCAGGCCCTTCTGGCGGATCGTCGCGGTCACGAGCGTGAGCCCCTTCTCGTAGAACTCCTCGGGGTAGAGCTCGATCTTGTCGGCGATGATGAAGAGCGTCGCGCCCTGCTTGCACTTGCGCATGTCGAGGCCGAGGTCGCCGGGCCCGCGCGTGACGACGAGGCGGATGTAGGCGTCCTTGAGGCCGTTGAGGCGCACGGTCTCGAGGATGGCCTTCTCGATCTCCTTGATCGGGATCGGGAGCTTGAGCAGGATCGCGCGCGCGGACTCGTCGAGGCGCTGGAGGTGGTCCTCGAGGCGGAACACGCGGCCGTTGTAGGCGCGGATGCCCTCGAAGATGCCGTCGCCGTAGAGGACGCCGTGGTCGAAGACCGAGACCTTGGCGTCTTCCTTCTCGCAGAATTTGCCGTCGATGTAGATCTTCATGCTCTGGCTCCGGGGCGTCTCCGCCCGACGGACAGGATATCAAATCGCCGGGAAACGGTCGAGAAAATCGGCGCCGGCTTCAGCGCAGAAAACCGTCGGCCATGCGCAGGATGCGGTCGGCGGTCTTGGCTTGATTCTCGTCGTGAGTCACGAGGATGACGGCCGCGTTCTCCTCGCTCGCGAGGCGCCGGAAGTCGGCGAAGACGCGCGCGCCGTTCTCCCGATCGAGGTTGCCGGTCGGCTCGTCGGCGAGGATCACGGCGGGGCCTTGGACGAGGGCGCGGGCGATCGCGGCGCGCTGGCGCTCGCCGCCCGAGGTCTGCGACGGGAAGCGCGCGGCGAGCTTCGAAATGCCGAGCGAGCCGAGCAAGGTCTCGGCGCGCGCCGCGATCTTCGCGGCGGGCTCGTCGATGAGGCCCGTCGCCCGCGCGATCAGGGCGGGCATCATCACGTTCTCGAGGATCGTGAACTCCGGCAGGAGCGAGTCGAACTGGAAGACGAAGCCGAGGCGCTCGTTGCGCAGGGCGGAGCGCGCGTCGTCGGACAGGCCGGCCGAGTCCGTGCCGCCGAGGCTGAGCGCGCCGCCGTCCGGGCGGTCCATCAGGCCGATCAGGTTGAGCAAAGTGGATTTGCCCGAGCCGCTGGGTCCCAGCACGGCCACGAATTCCCCGGCGGCCACGTTCATGTCCACGCCGCGCAGGACCTCGACGGCCGCGGCGCCCTCGCCGTACGACTTGCGCAGTCCGCGCGCCAGGATGGCGGGCTCAGCCATAATGGATCGCCTCGACCGGGTCGGATTTCGCGGCGCGGCGCGCGGGGTAGATCGTCGCGAGCAGGGTCAGCGTGAGCCCCATGATCGTCACGGCCGCGACGTCCCACGGGCGCACGTCGACGGGCACGCGCGAGAGGTAGTAGATGTCGGCCGGCAGCTCGACGATCGGGAAGGTCGCGATGATCCAGCAGAGCAGGAAGCCGAGCGCGAGCCCGGCGCCCACGCCGGTGCCGCCGATGAGGATGCCCTCGACGAGGAACACGCGCTCGATCATGCGCGCGGGCGCGCCCATCGCCTTGAGCAGGCCGATGTCGCGCGTCTTCTCGACCGAGCGCAGGATCTGCGTGCTCGCGATGTTGAGCGAGGCCACGAGCGTGATCAGGGTCAGGATGATGAACATCACCGTCTTCTCGAGCTTCAGCGCCGCGAAGAGCGTCGCGTTCATCTGCGCGTAGGTGCGCACGATGCGGCGGAAGCCGAGCGCGGCGCGCAGGCGCTTGGACGCGTCGTCGGCGCGGCGCAGGTCGTCGAGGCGCAGGCCGACGCCCCCGGCTCCGCCCTGCGCGCCGAGGAACTTCGTCGCGGACGCCAGGTGCGTCCAGGCGGTGCCCGCGTCGTACTCGTAGTAGCCGGTCTTCAGGAGCCCGACGACCTGGAAGCGCTGCATCTTCGGCAGGAGGCCGAGCGGCGTGACCACGCTCTGCGGCGAGACGAGGACGACGTGGGAGTTGATGTCGGCGCCCATGCGGTCGGCGAGCTCCACGCCGAGCACGATGCCCGGCTCCTTGCCGTCCTTGACGCCGTCCCAACTCCCGGAGACCAGTTTTTTCGCGAGGTCGTTGACGCGGAACTCCTGCATCGGGTCCAGGCCCTTGAGGATCACGCCGATCGAGCGGTCGTGGTTGGTCAGGATCGCCTGGCCGAGCACGAACGGCGCGGTCGCCACCACGTCGGGATCGGCCTTCGCGACGGTCTCGACCGCGGCCACGTCGCCCGGCGCGTCCGCGCCGTAGATCGTGACGTGCGCCTGCGCGCCGACGATCTTGCGCTGGATGTCGGCCTGGAAGCCGTTCATGACCGCCAGCGTCGTGATCAGCGCCGCCACGCCGATCGTCACGCCGGCCACGCCGATCGAGGTCGTGACGACCGCGAACAGGCCTTTGCGCTTGGCCTTGAGGTAGCGCAGGGCGATGAAGAGTTCCAGGCTCATGGGGCTTGAGGTGCCAGTCTACAAAGAAACCGCCGGCGGGCGCCCGCGCGGCGCGGGGACGGAGGTCCCAGGAGCGAGGACCGAACGGCTCTGGCCGCGGCGCGGCTCCGGCCTTACCCTACCGAGGATGAGTCGACGAACGTCGGCGCTCGCGGCGGCCGTGCTCGGCCTGCCCGTCGGCGCGCGCGCGCAGGTCCGCCTCGCCGCGGCCGAGCGGGCCGCGCCCGCGGCGGCGCTTTCCGTCGCGCCGGCGGCCCTCAGCGCCGGCGCGGCGGCTCCTCTATTGCTCGCGGGGCCCGCTCTTCCCTTGGCCGGGTTCGCGGCGCTGTCGGCTCCGTCCGCCGCTCCGTCCGCCGCGCCGGCCGTTTCGGCGGCGGCTCCGGACCTTTTCGCGCGCGATCCGCGCGCCCTCTCGTTCTTCGCCGTCGGAGACGCCGCCGCGTCCGCCGCGCCCGCGCCGACGTCCGAGGCGCCGCGTCCCGTCCGCGAGGAGTACGATCGCGCCCGCAACGCCGAGTTCGCCCGGCGGATGGGCGAGGTCCACGAGCGCCTCCGATCGATCGCGTCCGCGCGCGGCTTCGACGGCCGCGCGACGGACTCGGCCGCGGGGCTCCTGATCGCGCCGCGCGGGACGGGGCCGGCCGAGTCCGCGCTGGCGCCTCGGCCGCGCGCCCTCGCGGACGCGAGCGCGCGCCTGCGCATCCGCGCCAGCCGCTTCTGGTACTACAACGTGCCCCGGCTCCTGAAGAAATGGCGCGAGTACCGCCAGATCTGGGCCGACCACCGCCTCGAGGGCCCGCGCGCCGTCGAGCGGCCGCGCGACCTGTTCGCTGAGACGGTCGCGCTCGGCACTTTGCGCGGCGAGGTCCTCTCGTACACCAACTACTCGCACGCCGAGGCGATCCGCGACGCCGGCCGGATCTTCGCGCGCTACTTCGCACCCCTGCGCGGCGACGAGGCGGCCGAGCGGGCCCTGGCGCGGCTCGCCGCGCGGGCCCTGACCTACAGCGACAGCCGCCAGCCGCGCAAGTACCGCGACCTGCTCACCGCCGCCCTGCGCGACGCGGCCCTCCTGCCCGCCGACGAGGTCCGCGACGCCCTCGCCCACGACGCGACCGCGCACGACCTCAAGCACGGCGCCGATTTCCGCAAGGAAGACCAGGGCCGGACGCTCGGCGTCTTCTTCGCCGCGGTCCACGAGACCCTGCGCGAGGAGGCGTCCGCCGCGCCCGGACGCCGCGTCGTCGGCGTCGTCCTGGTCGGCAGCTTCGCCTCGCTCGACCAGAACGCCTTCAGCGATTTCGACGTGAAGCTCGTCACCGAGGACGGCGGCGTCGCGCGGCAGGACGCCTTCGTCGAGCGCCTGCGCGCGCGCTGGCTCGCGAGCCAGCGCGCGGACGCCGCCGCCCGCGCCGCCTCGCACAACTGGGACGTCAACCCTTTCCAGTACGCGCTGCCCCTGTCGCGCCGCGTGATCCTGGGCACGGTGGGGCGGGAGCCGCACGTCGTCCTGACGTCCGACCCGCGCCTGATCGCGGCGCTCTCCACGGGCCGCCGGCTGGAGACCGTGGGCTTCTCGGAGACGGCGCGCGCCGGCCGCTGGGCCCGCGCGCAGAAGGCGGCCTACGTCGCCTTCGTGCGCGCTCTCCTCGCGGTCCACGACCTCGTGACCCCGAAGCCCGTTGCCAAGATGTTCCCGTACTGGGAGTGGGACTCCCTGCCGTTCGAGACGGCCCCCTCGTTCCGCCGCAAGTATCTTTACGACGCGGAGGACGACGAGGAGCCGGCGGAGCCGGACGGCGCTTGAACGCCGCTATTGCGGCGGCTCGTGCTTGAGCGTCGGGAACAGGATCACGTCGCGGATGGAGTCCTTGCCGGTCAGCATCATGGTGATGCGGTCGATGCCGACGCCCATGCCGCCCATCGGCGGCATGCCGGCCTCCATCGTCTGCACGAAGTCCTCGTCGAGCAGGTCGACCTCGGCGTCGCCGCCGGTCTCGGTCTTCTGGCGCATCTGCTCGGCCAGGCGGTCGCGCTGGTCCTGCGGGTCGTTGAGCTCCGAGTACGCGTTCGAGAGCTCGCGGCCCGCGGCGAAGCACTCGAAGCGCTCCACGATGGATTCGCCGGCGCCGGCCTTGAGCTTCGCCAGCGGCGTGATCGCGGTCGGATGGTCGAACAGGAAGGTCGGCTGCTGGAGCAGGTCTTCGATCTTCGATTCGACGATCCGATCGAAGAGTTTTGCACTGGGAGTCTTCTCGCCCGCGTGCACGCCGAGCTTCTCGGCGAGCTTGAGCAGGCCCGCGCGGTTGAAGCTCTTGCCCTGCAGGACGCTCTCGATCGGCTCGCCGCAGCGCTCCTTCCACACCTCGGGCAGGTAGAGGCGGCGGAACGGCGGCTTGAGGCTGATCTTCACGCCGCGCCACTCGATCTCGGAGACGCCGATGGCCTCCGCGCACTCGGCGAGCATCGTCTCGAAAATGGACGCCATCCCGTCGTAGTCCGAGTAGGCCTCGTAGAGCTCCAGCATCGTGAACTCGGGATTGTGCGAGGTGTCGATGCCCTCGTTGCGGAACACGCGCCCGATCTCGTAGACGCGGTCGAGGCCGCCGACGACGAGCTTCTTGAGATAGAGCTCGGTGGCGATGCGCAGGACCATGTCCTGGTCCAGCGCGTTGTGGTGCGTGTGGAACGGGCGCGCGGACGCTCCGCCGGCCTGGCTCAGCAGGACTGGCGTCTCGACTTCCACGTAGCCGCGCGCGTCCAAGACGCGGCGGATCGTGCTGACGATCTTCGCGCGCTTGATGAAGACCTCGCGCGACTCGGGGCTCGAGATCAGGTCGAGGTGGCGGTGACGGTAGCGCAGGTCGACGTCGGTCAGGCCGTGCCACTTCTCCGGCATCGGCCGCAGGGCCTTCGCGAGCAGGGTCACGCTCTCGACGGCGACCGTCGGCTCCCCGGTCTTCGTGCGGAACACCGCGCCGGAGACCGAGAGGAAATCGCCGACATGTATATCTTTCTTGATGAGCTGAAACGCCGTTTCGGGAAGGGCGTCTTTCTTGAAGTAAACCTGCGCTCGTCCGGACAGGTCGGCGAGTCGTCCGAAGATCGACTTGCCCATGTCGCGCAGCTCGACGAGGCGCCCCGCGAGCGAGACCTTCTCGGCGGAGTGAGCCGCGGGCTCCGCGAGCGAGACGGCGAGCTCGGCGACCTTCGCGCACGGGTGCTGGCGCGTCGTGCGCGCGGGGTACGGGTCCGTGCCGCGCGCGCGCAGCTCGGCGACCTTCGCCTTCTTGGTCGCGATCAGCTCCTCGAGCCCGTGGGCGTCCGCCGGGTCCGGGGCTTTGTTCGCGGCGGCGGGATCAGCCATTGGTCTGCTTCCTCGACGTCAGGATGCCCGAGATCAGCTCGCGCAGCATCTTCGGGTCGAACGGCTTCTGCACGTAGGCGGCGACGTTCGGGGCCATCTCGAAGAGGTCGCGCATCTTCTGGCCCTTCGCGGTCAGCACGAGGATCGGGATGCTCTGCGTGCGCGGCTCCTTCTGCAGGCGCATGTTGAGCTGGTAGCCGTCCATCACGGGCATCATGATGTCCAGCACGATCAGGTCGGGCAGGGGCAGGGCGGGCGCGGCCGGCTCGACGCCGAGCTTCTCGAGGGCGTCGAGCCCGTTGACCGCGGCGCCGACCGCGTGACCGTCCGCCTCCAGCACGAAGCGCAGGAGGGTGACGATCTCGGGCTCGTCGTCGACGACCATGATCGCGGCCATCAGCGCTTCTCCGGCAGCATTTCGGCCACGAGCTCGCGCAGCACGACGGGGTCGAAGGGCTTGTCGATGTGGGCGGCGACGTTCGGCGTGCGCTCGTGGAGCTCACGCATGCCGCTCTTCGCGGTGAGCATGATCACGGGGACGTCCTTCGTGCGCGGGTCCTCGAACATGCGCGCGCAGACCTCGAAGCCGTCGATGACGGGCATCATCACGTCCAGGATCGCGAGGTCAGGCTCCAGCTTCCCGGCGTCGGCGGGCTCCAGCCCGAGCGCGGCCAGGGCCTCCGCCCCGTCGTGCGCGATCTCGACGCGGTGTCCGGCCTTCTCGAGCATGAACTTCAGCATCGTCGCCACGTCGCGCTCGTCGTCGACGACAAGTATACGCGCCATGGTTCATTCTATCACTTACGCGCGAAGGGGTTGAAGGCTCCGGGTCGGAACTTTCCGGCCGCCCGCCGCGTATCCTCTATGCCGCTCGGGCGTGGGACCTTGGGCCCTGGCGTCGAGCGAGCGAGGAGAGTACGATATGGCTGTGAACGACGACGACTTGCCCGCGACCAGAGGGGAGCTGCGGGCGACCAGAGGGGATCTCCGTGCGGTGCAGCGGAGCTTGGCGCTCGAGATCGTGAAGACCAACGCGCGCATGGATGCCGGTTTCGACGCGATGCGCACCGACTGCGAGCGTCCCATTCGCTCATCATCAACCGTATCGACGAGTACATGGGGCAGGTCGGCAAGGTCGACCGCGCGCAGATCATCGCCGACTGGCGGATGACCGAGATCGAGAAGCGCGTCAAGACGCTCGAGAACCGCGAACGCCCCTCTTGACGGCGGCCGTTCCGGCCGCTTTGATATAATCGCCGCGATGGCCAAGGAAGCGGTCGTCCTCATCGGTCACGGCGGCACGGCGATGGACACGCCGCGCGAGATCGTCGGCGAGCTCAAGCGCCTGGAGGCGGAGCGCCAGGCGCGCCGCGAGACGAAGATGTCTCCGCGCGAGGCCGAGCTGGACCGCAGGGTGCGCGACTGGCCGCGCACGCCCGAGACCGATCCCTACAAGTTCGGCGTCGAGGAGATCGCGAAGGCCCTCGCGCCGAAGCTGGGCGGCCGCAAGCTCGTCGTCGCCTACAACGAGTTCTGCGCGCCGTCCGTCGAGGACGCGATCGAGTCGCTGGTCAAGGAAGGCTTCACGCGGATCAGCCTGATCTCGACGATGTTCACGCGCGGCGGCATCCACGCCGAGCGCGAGATCCCGGGCCTGGTGATCTCGGAGACGAAGAAGCATCCGGGCGTCGTCGTCGAGTACGCGTGGCCTTTCGACGCCGGCTTCATCGCCGACTTCCTCGCCGGCCAACTCGCGCGCGCGCTTCCCGCGTCCGCGCGTTAGCAGAGTCGCGGCAAACCCCTTGCGCGGTCTGGAAATGGTGACGCTGGCGTCAGTCTCGGTGTCGTCGACGATACCGGAACTATCACCGGTGATAGTTCCGGCCGGCTAATCGTCCGCGCGCCGCCGCCGGGGTCTGGCCGGCGCCATCAGCAAGAGCAGAACGGCGCCCGAGACGAAGCCGCCGACGTGCGCCCACCACGCGACGCCGCCGAGCTCCCCGGCGCCGGCCAGCGCCATCCCCGAGCTGATCTGCGTCCACAGCCAGAGGCCGAGGAACAGGAAGGCCGGCGTCTCGAAGGTCGGGAAGAAGATGATCAGCGGCACCATCACGGTCACGCGCGCCCACGGATACAGAAAAAAATACGCGCCCATGACGCCGGCGATCGCGCCCGAGGCGCCGATCGTGGGCAAGGGCGAGCCCCAGGAGAACCAGATCTGCGTGAGCCCGGCCGCGATCCCGGCGAAGACGTAGAACAGCAGGTAGCGCGCGTGGCCGAAGCGGTCCTCGACGCTGCCGCCGAAGATCAGCAGGACCCACATGTTGGACAGGATGTGCAGAAAGCTGCCGTGCAGGAACATCGAGGTCAGGAAGGGGCCGAAGTACAGCTTCGCGCCGAGCTTCGCGAGCGTCCCGGCCTGCGCGTAGCGCAAGGGCACGAGCCCCCAGCGCAGCAGGAACTTGTCGAGGGCGGGCCCCAGCATGATCTCGCGCGCGAAGGCCCAGGCGTTGGCGGCGACGAGCGCGACGTTGACGAAGGGAAAGGTCCGGCGCGGGACGTTGTCGCGGATCGGGATCACGCGCCGCTCCGGCCCCGGGCCAGCGCGGCGAGCGCTTCAGCCGCGCGGGAGCCGGCGTCGAGATGGACGCCGGGGTCGTCGGCCGAGGGGTCGTCCGCGATCTCGCGCAGGAGGCCGGCGAGCGGGCGCGCCGCGTCGGCGAAGCCGGGCGCGGACAAGAGATGGTCGAGGGCGCGCAGAACGTCGCGCTGATCCTGGCGGATCTCGGGCGCGAGCTCCTTCGCGGGCCGCTTGAGCTCCAGCGTCGTGCGCGCAGCGGACTCGTTCAAGGCGTGGACGAGCGCGGGCAGGAAGCGCGTTCCGGGCTTGAGGCGCGCGACGCTCCAGCACGCGCCGGCGCGGACGACGCGCGAGGAATCGTGCACGAGCGCCAGCAGGGCGTCCCCGGTCCGCGGGTCGCCGGGGCGGCGCTCGAGCGCGATCGCGGCCGCGGCGCGCAGGAGAGGCTCGGGCGCGCGCGCGGCGGAGAGCACCGCCGAGGCGGCCTCCTCGCCGGGAAGCTCGCCGAGCAGCCGGATCGCGCGCCGCCGCGTCTCCTCGGTCCAGGCGCGGCCGCGCAGCGCGGCCGCGACCGCGGCGGCGGCGTGCGCCTTGTCGGGATGATCGCGCAGCTCGGCCTCGGCGCCGCCCGCGTCGAAGGGGCTCGCGGAGGCGAGGCGCGCCAGCGCGTCGTCGATCGGGCCGCTCACGAGGCGATTATACAAGGACCGGGCCCGCGGCGCTTGGACTTGCGGCGCCCGGATGCGCTAGAATGGCGCCGCACATGGCCACCGAACAGACCCTCATCCTCATCAAGCCGGACGGCGCCGCGCGGCGCCTGACCGGCCTCACCATCGACCGCCTCGACGCCTCCGGGCTCGAGATGGTCGCCGCCAAGATGGTCGCCGTCTCCGAGAAGCTGGCGCGCGAGCACTACGCGTCGCTCTCCGACAAGCCCTTCTTCGAGAACCTGATCAAGTACATCCGCGGCGAGTTCCACGGGATCAAGGACCACCGCGTCCTCGCGCTCGTCTACCGCGGCGAGAACGCGATCAAGGCCGTGCGCGCGATCGCCGGGGCGACGAATCCCGAGGCTGCCGCGGCGGGCACCATCCGCGGCTCGTTCGGCCGCATCACCACGGCGGGCCAGTTCGAGAACGTCATCCACGCCTCCTCGGACCTGGCCGACGCGGCGCGCGAGGTCGCGCTGTGGTTCAAGAAGGACGAGATCCTTCCGTAAGCCCATGACGCTCGAGGTCCTCCTGTCGGCCGCGCTCGGCGCCGCCTCCGCCGCGATCCCGCCGGCGAGCGAGCCCGTCCTGTCCACCGCCGCGGCGGTCGCTCCGGTCGCGGCCCACCGCTCCCTAATCGCGGGCGACCCGGTCGAGCTGAAGACCGCCGACGGCTGGACGCTCAAGGCGATCTGGACCAAGGCCGAGATCGGCAAGCCGACGGTGATCCTCCTTCACGGCACCGGCCAGCGCAAGGAGGAGTGGCGCCCGCTCACGCGCGTCCTCGACAAGACCGGGATCGGCTTCCTCGCGGTCGACCTGCGCGGCCACGGCGAGAGCCGCACGACGCCCACCGGCGAGACGATCACCCCGAAGAAGCTGCGCCGCAGCAAGGACGCCAACGACTACGAGGACATGACGCGCGACGTCGAAGCCGCCGTCGGCTACCTCACCGGCCAGGGCGTGCCCGAGGAGTCGATCGGCCTCGTCGGCGCCGAGGTGGGCGGCAGCATCGCGATCAAGTACGCGGCCATCCACCTGAAGGTCCCGTTCGTGATCATGCTGTCGCCGGGCATGCGCTGGAACGAGGTGCTGACCGTCAACGCCCTTCGCGCCTTCAAGGGCCGGGCCACTCCGATCCTGATGGTCTACTCGGAGAAGGACACGCGCTCGTCGAAGGAGTCGCCGCTGATGTTCATGTTCGCGAAGAACTCCGTCGGCGAGGCGCACGCGGCGCAGATCGTCGTCCCCGAGGAGCGCGGCACGCGCATGCTGGCGTCGGCCGCCAACAAGGGGCTCCGGGACCAGCTCCTGGCGTGGATCGCCAACCCCGTGCCCCCGGCGCCGGCCGTGTCCACGAGCACGGTCGTCGGCGCGTCCACTTCGGCCCCGACGGGCGTCTCGGTCGACTCGGGCACCGCGGTGTCCACGGGAACGGCCGTCTCGACGGGGACCGCCGTGAGCGTCTCGTCGTCGACCGAGCGGGGCGCGGACGACGCCGATCCCGAGCCCATGGCGCCCCTGCCGCTCAGCGAGTAGTGGGCCTCCTCTCCGCGCGCGTCTACGCGCGCCTGCCGACCGAGCAGCCGAACCCGCGCACGCGCGGCATCGACCGCCGCTCGACGCTCGAGATCGTGCGCCTCATCAACGACGAAGACCGGCGCGTCGCGGTCGCCGTGGGCCGCGTGGCGCGGGAGCTCGCGCGCGGCGTCGACAAGGTCGCGGCCGCGCTCGCGGGCGGCGGCGCGGTGCTGTTCCTCGGCGCGGGCACGAGCGGCCGCCTCGCCGTGCTCGAGGCCGCCGAGTGCCCGCCGACGTTCAACACGAGCCGCCGCCAGGTCCGGGCCGAGATCGCCGGCGGCCGCCGTTCCGTCTTTCGCGCGAAGGAAGGCGCCGAGGACCGGCCGGCGCTCGGCCGGCGCGCCGTCTCCAAGGTCCGCCGCGGCGACGCCGTCGTCGGCATCGCGGCCAGCGGCGTGACCCCGTTCGTGAGCGCCGCGCTCGCCGAGGCCAAGCGCCGCGGGGCGTCGACCTTGCTCGTGACCTCCGGCCGCCCGCGCGGAGCCGCCGCCGACATCGTGATCGCGCCCGACGTGGGGCCCGAGGTCGTGACCGGCTCGACGCGCCTGAAGTCCGGCACCGCCGCGAAGCTGGTCCTCAACGCGCTCACCACCGGCGCGATGATCAAGATCGGCAAGGTCCACGACCACTGGATGGTCGACTTGAAGCCCACCTCGCGCAAGCTGCGCCTGCGCGGCGAGCGCATCGTCGCCGACCTGGGCCGCGTTCCGCCCGCGCGCGCGCGCCAGCTCTTCCGCGCCGCCGGCGGCAGCGTGAAGACCGCGGTCGTCATGGCGCGCCTGCGCGCGACCGCCGACGAGGCGCGCGCCGCGCTCGCGCGCGCCGGCGGCGTCCTGCGCCGGGCCCTCGAGGGACGAGAACGTTTTATGAAGGAAAATCACGCGGAGCGGAGCGGAGCGTGATCGGGAAGCTCCAGCTCGAGACCATCTCCAGCGTCGTGCTCAAGGACAACCCGCTCGGCGACCCGCGCCGGCGCGAGATCCCCGTTTATCTTCCGCCGTCGTACGGGACGAAGCGCGGCCGCCGCTACCCGGTCCTGTACTACCTGCCCGGCTTCACCGGCACCGGGCGCGGAGCCGTCAACTACAACCCGTGGAAGGAGACGCTCGTCGAGCGCTTCGACCGCCTGATCGCGGAGGGGAAGGCGCGCGAGGCGATCCTCGTGATCGCCGACGGCTTCACGGCCTACGGCGGCTCGCAGTACCTGAACTCGAGCGCGACCGGCCGCTACGAGGACTTCATCGTCTCCGAGCTCGTCGGCTACGTCGAGGACAAGTTCGCGGCGCATCGGGCCGCGGAGGGGCGCGCGCTGTTCGGCAAGTCGTCGGGCGGCTACGGCGCGCTGACGCTCGGCATGCGCCACCCCGACGTCTTCGGCCACGTGGCCAGCCACAGCGGCGACGCGGCGTTCGAGGCGTGCTACGCGGCCGACGTGCTCAAGCTCTGCGTCGCGGTGGAGAAATTCGGCGGCTCGCTGGCGCGCCTCGTCGCGGCGTTCCGCCGCTCGCGCGAGAAGAGCGAGTTCAGCCACGACACGATCAACGCGCTCGGCATGTCGTCGGCCTACTCGCCGAACCCGAGGAGCCCGGTCGGCTTCGACGTCCCCGTCGACCTGCGCACCGGCGCGCTGATCCCGTCCGTCTGGAAGCGCTGGGAGGCGCTCGACCCCGTGAACGCCTGCGCGCGCCACGCCGGCGCGCTGAAGCGCCTGAAGACGCTGTGGTTCGACGCGGGCGTGCGCGACGAGTTCTATCTCCATCTCGGCGCGCGCCGCCTCTCCGACGCGCTCGAGCGCCTCAAGGTCAAGCACGTCCACGAGGAGCACGGGTTCGGCCACATGGACATGCAGCCGCGCCTCGACGTCTCGCTGTCCTTGCTGTCGCGCCGCTGCGCGCGCGTCGGCTAGGCCCCGGCCCGCCGGGCTTTCAGCAGCGCCTTGAGCCGGCGAAGCCGGCGCGCGACGTCCTTCTCCGCCGCGCGCAGGAGCGGCTCGGCGGAGGCCGCGCGCAGCCGGCGCGCGAGCGGCCGCCCGTTCGGGGCGGACCAATAGCGGATGCAGCCTTCCAGCTCCGCGGCGATGCGCGCGAGCTCGCGCCGGTCCCGTCCGCGCTTCGCGAGCTCGCGCCGCACGCGCCGCAGGCGCCTCCTCAACACCGCCGCGGGACGCGCCATCTCCGCGAGGCTCAGCGTGAGGGCATAGTACGGCATGCGGATTTGAAGAGAGGCGTGATAGGCGTCCACTCCGCGCCCGAGCAGCGTGCGCAGGTCGCCGTGCTCGACGCCCGAGAAGTCGGCGCCCAGCTCCGCCTCGACGAGCCAGCCGACGAGCGCGGCGGTGGTCTCGTTGTGGCGGTAGTGGTGGTAGACCTCGCCCAGTCCCGCCCGTCGCGCCTTGGCCTCCTCCAGCACGTGGCCGAGGAGCTCGTGGGCGAGGTGGCCGGGGACGTTCGCGCGCCGGTACGCGCGGTCCATGCGCAGCACGTCCTCGTTGAGCTCGACGCGCGGCGTGCGCGCGCCGACGGTCCGGGCCGCGGAGGCCATGAGGGTCTTCCGTCCGCTCTCGATCACGATCCTCGACCCTGGAAAACGCGCGAAGGACACGCGCGCTCCGGCGCCGAGCGCGACGAACTCCAGCATCCGCTCGCGCGCGGTCGGACTGTCCTCCAAGCGCGCGAGGGCCCGCCCGAGCGCGGCCGCGCTCTTCGGACTCCCGACGATCTCCAGACGGCGGCGAAACCCGTTCTTCATTCTGCCGGCGTGCCGCCGGCTCCGGGAGTGTCGCTTTTTTCGAGCGCTCGCGTCCTTTCCGTCGTGGAGCGGCGCGTTCGTTCACTTTTTGTTCGCGAAGCGGGTCTTGACAAATCAAGCGGTCCGGCTATACTTCAAGTGGTCACGGTCGGGGCGAGCAAAGCCCCCTCTCGTGGCTCCGTTTTTACGGCGACGCGCTTTAACATGAGAAAACAAGAGTCGGCTCATCGGTTGGGCGGGAGCGGACAACAGCGTCCGTTCTCCGGCCTGGAGGACGCCCGCTAGCGCGCTTATTTTCCGCGCGGCGGGGCCCCGGGCCGAAAAGCCCGGGGCCCTTCGATTTTTAAGGATCTCCGAGGAGGAGAAGGGGGTGATGAAGGACATGGCACGAAAACATCGGCGTCAGAAGTCGGTGAACGCGCTGGACGTGGCCCTGGCCGCGTGCAAGGCGCTCCTGCCGACGGACGTTCGTCCGAAGCCGGACATCCGGCGCGCGACCGTGCTCGCGCGGTTCGCCGTCGCGATGGCGAAGTAAGGCTCCCTCCACGTCGGCCGCGTGGGGGGAGCTGCTTTTTTGGCGTCAGCGCGCGGCGGGCAGAGCGACGGGGGCGGTCCCGGTCTCCAGCACGTCGACCTCGCGCGTGAGCGCGGTCAGCTCCTCGGCGGTGGCCATCAAGGTGGCGCCCGAGCCCGAGTCCTGCACGAGGAAGAGCCGCGCGCCCCGCGAGGGGCTGTCGAAGGCGCCGAGCAGATAGACCTCGTGGTGGAGGATCTTGTAGTCGTGGCCGAAGCGCGCGCGGTCGGCGGGGGCGTGCGCGAAGCGCGGATGGAACATGCGCAGGGACAGAAGGATCTCGCGTCCGGGGCGGATCAGCGCGCTCCAGCCGGCCGCGCTGAGCGGCGGCGCGGCGGCGCGCAGCCCCAGGCCGAGCTTCGCGGCCCACTCGCGCAGAGTCGCGGGGTCCATGCCCGCGTCGACGCGGCGCTCGCCGAAGCTCACGCCGAGCTCGGCGGCCAGCGCCGCGATCTCGCGCGGATCGGCGGGACGCCCGAGGCTGGGGGCGCGGTCGAGCGAGGCGCGCGCGGCCTTCACGAACTGAGCGGTCAGCGTCGGCGAAGTGAAGCCGACCGAGGCGGAGATCGCGTTGTAGAGCGCGTACAGCGCGCAGTGGCCGGCGTCCTTGTCCTGGATCGACGTCGGCCGCCACGCGCGGCCGAGAGCGGTCCCGGCCGCGGCGGCGGCGCGCGCTTCCGCGACGAGCGCGGCGTCCTGGCCTCGGCGGCCGGCGCCGAGGTAGGCCTGCAGGCCGACGCGCTCGGCGAAGCGCATGTAGGCGAGGGCCTGGTCGCGGTACGGCCGATAGCGCGAGTCCGTCGCGTACCAGCTCAGCGCGGTCTCGTTCAGGAAGGAGCTCGCGACGAGCGCGACTGCGCGCTGGACGAGGCCGTCCTCGAGGGCGGCGTGGATCTGCGCCACGTCGTCGCGCAGGCCCAGCTCCTCGGTCGTCACGCGCTGGTCGGGGCCGAGGCGGTCGAGCGCGCGCGCGTGGCGCGCGGCGCGCCAGGCGTTCAGCGCGGCGGCGACCGGCTTGAGCAGGCTCGCGCGCGGACGCCACGCGACGGGGGCGGTCGGCTCGCGCACGGCGGTCAGCGCGGCGAAGTCCGGCGCGGCGGGCGCGGCGTCGTAGAGCCGGCCGACGCGGTCGGGGGACGTCTGCGCGCTCGCGGCGGCGGCGTTCAGGGCGAGGGCGGCGCTCGGACGGTCCTGCTCGTCGCGCGCGGATGGGAGCGCGCTCGGGGCTTCGGCCGCGCGGGCGGCGAGCGGCTCGGGCGCCGGCGCCGCGGCGGCCGCGGCGGGGGCGAGCGCGAAGGACGCGGCCGCGGCGGGCGCGGACAGGACCGGGGCCGCGACGGCCGTCAGCGGCAGCGCGGAGAGCGAGGCGTGACCGGCGGCGCTCGCGGCGGCCGACGCGGCCGGCGCCGCGAGGACGCTCGACGCGGCGATCGGCTCCACGCGCGCGACGGCCGCCCGCGCCGGAACGCAGGCGAGGAGGCACGACGCGAGCGCGACGAGGCGGCGGGCGATCATCTTTATAAGGATAGGCGTCGGGAGCCGTCGACGGCAGGGCCTCCGGGTCCGCGCGGTCTGGGCCTTTCGGCCGGGCGCCGGCGGGCCGGGTGCGCGGGTTTGACGGGCGTCCCTCGCGGGGGTATACTGAGTTCGATCGTCGCGTCCCTTCCCTCGAAACCGCCCATGAATCTCGACCTGCGCAGCGTCGTCCGCTCCTTCCGGCAGCTGCGCGACCGGCGTCGGCTGAAGGGCCGCGCGCCGACGACGACCGCGCCGTTCCGGATCATCGACATCGAGCTGACCAACCGCTGCCCGCTGCGCTGCGTGATGTGCCCGCGCACGAACAACATGACGCGCGCGCAGGGACTCATGGAGTTCGGCCTGTTCCAGAAAGTCGTCGACGAGTACGTTCGCGTCAACCCGAAGACGGCCGCGACCGAGGAGATCTACCTCCACCACTTCGGCGAGAGCCTCGTCCATCCCGAGTTCGAGAAGTACATGAAGTACGCGGTCTCGAAGGGGCTCTACGCCTGTCTCTCGGTCAACCCGATCCTCCTGACGCCGGACGTGGCGGAGCGCCTGCTCGAGTCGCGGCCGGCCAAGCTCTACGTCGTGCTCGACGGCCACGACGACGCGTCCTTCGAGAGCATCCGGGGCCTCAAGAACGCCTACGAAAAGTCGAAGGAGAACCTGCTGCGGTTCCTCAAGATGAAGACCGAACGGGGCATCAAGACGAAGATCATGCTCTCGATGATCGACTTCGAGCTGAACAAGGAGAGCATCGCCCGGCTCCGCGAATATTGGACCGCGGTGCCCGGCGTCGACGAATTTCTGGCCAAGCCGTTCATCACTTGGAACGGCGACGCGGCCGACGTGAACAAATTCGGCCCGCCGAAGCGCAGCAACGCGGAGCTCGCGAAGGAATCCGGCTACGCGTCCTGCAACAAGCCGTGGACCGAGATCAGCGTGACCTGGGACGGGGACGTCATCGCCTGCTGCTTCGACTACGACAAAAAGGTGCCGCTCGGCAGCGTCAAGGACCAGACTCTGACCGAGATTTGGAACGGGCCGAAGATGCAGGCCCTGCGGCGGGAGTTCATCGAGAACAAGGTGACGAACCCGCTCTGCCGGGACTGCGCGTACCTCTACAGCTGATGCTCGCCGACGCCTACAAATCGCTGTTCAAGCGCGTGCGCGGCAAAGGCTTCGGCCTCGGCCTCTTCAACCGCTTTCACAAGTTCGTCTGGGAGGACCGTCTCCAGCCGGAGTGGGTGGACGTCGACGGCATGCGCCTCCACCTGCCGCGTCACGACGAGGGCGTCGCCGACGCGCTGAGGATGGACGGCGTCTTCGAGAAGGAGGAGAGCGCGCTCTTCCGGGAGACGATCAAGCCCGGGATGACCGTGCTCGACGTCGGCGCGAACATCGGCTACTACACCGTGATGGCGTCGCGTCTCGTCGGGCCGACCGGCCGGGTCCTGGCCTTCGAGCCCGAGCCGCTGAACTTCGAGCTGCTGATCCGAAACGTCGTCGAGAACTCCTGCGAGAACGTGACCGCCTGGCCGTACGCGGTCGGCGCGTCGCTCGGCTACGCGGACCTGAACCTGACCTGGCCCGCCTCGACGGCGAGCCACTCGATCGCCGTCCGCCCCGCGGGCGGCTCGGGGAGCGTGCGCGTGGTGACCGTCCCGCTCGACGGCTTCCTCGATCCCGCGCTGCGGCCCGACGCGATCAAGATGGACATCGAGGGCGCGGAGCTCATGGCCCTGCAGGGCATGGAGAAGATCCTCGCCTCGTCGAAGCTCAAGATCGTGTTCATCGAGTGCGTGCCGGAGCTCCTGAGCGCTCTCGGCAAGCGCGCCGAGGACGTCCTCGGCGTGCTCGAGCGCCGCGGCTTCAAGGCGCGGCCGATCGACGCCGTCAACTTCCTCTGCACGCGTTAGCCGCGCCGGCCGGGCGCGGTTTATTACAATGGACGGCGTGAGCGACCGCATCGTCTACTCGACCGATCCGGACTGGGGGAAGCCGGGCACGCCGCGCCAGCCGGAGCCGCTGCGGCTGTCGTTTCAGCGCGGCGCGAAGGGCTCCGGCGTCACGCGTCTCGAGCGCCTCGTGATGCACCCGACGCTCAAGGACCAGCTTCTCGCGCGCCTCAAGAAGCAGCTCGGCTGCGGCGGAACGCTGAAGGACGGCGTCTTCGAGTTCCAGGGCGACCACCGCGACAAGCTGGAGAAGCTCCTGCTCGCGGACGGCTACAAGGTCAAGCGCTCCGGCGGCTAGGCGCCGGCGGGGACTTTCGAGAAGCGGCGCATCATCGCGACGACCCAGCCGACCGCGTAGAGGACGTACAGCGCGAGGTCGAACAGCGGGTGCTCGAGCCTCGCGGCGGCGCCGAGGTTCACGCGCAGGGCCTGCCGGAACACGTCGAAGAGCAGCGCGAAGGTCCCGATCCCGGACCAGAAGAAGAAGTTCTGCAGCCAAGCGTAGGTCTCCGCGCGGCGCTCCGGCGCCAGCCAGTACTCCTTGTGCGGCAGGTTGACGCGGTTGTCCGGCGTCCGGGGCAGCGTGTAGGCGGTGCCCAGCATCATCGCGCCGAGCAGAACGACGACGAAGACGTAGATCCCGACGAAGAGCTCGCGCGGCATCCAGCCGTTCGGCGCGCCCGAGGGCCCGAAATGAGAGGCCACCCGCGCGGGCAGACGCGCGTACATGTAGGCCGCCTGTCCGAGGCAGGCGGCGCCCGCCGCCAGGAACGCCGTCTTCGCCGCGCGCACGTTCATGAGGCGAGTATAGCACCGAGGGCGAGGCCCGGCCAGTGCCGGGCTAGGCGCCGGCGCCGATGCGGAAGGTCCGCACCGGCGGCGCGTTCGGGCGCGCGTAGGGCCGCGGGTCGGCCTCGGAGCGCGTGAACAGGCAGCCCTCCAGACCGTCTCCGCGGTAGGCGTAGAAGAAAAGCCCCTTCTCGAAGACGTCGAAATTCCGCACGCTCGCGAGCTCGCGGCCGGCGGGCTCGTAGGGCGAGGGAGTGAAGCCGAGGCGCAGCTTGTAGGCGGGCAGGCCGAGCGGCAGGTGGTGGCCGTAGCGGTTGGTGTCGCGGCCGAGCGAGACGAGGGGGAAGCCCTCCTCGGCGGCGCGCGCGATGACCTGCATGATCAGGTAGTGCTCGAGATCCAGCTCGCGACGCGCGGGATCGACGGCGCCGTAGGACACGGAGAGCCGCCGGCGCATCGCGTGCACGAGGACTCCGGCCGCGAGCGTCTCGCCGTCGAACAGGTAGAAGCCGCGCCAATCCGGGCCGAAGCCGCCCGCGCGCTCCCCGAGCCGGTCCTTGCCGCGGAAGCGCGCGACGATCGCGCGGCGGTACAGAGCGTAGAAGGCGTCGCCGCCGTCGCCGCCGCGCTCGATCTTCAGGCGGTAGCGCCGCGGGACCTCGCGCAGCAGCGCGCGCGGCTTGCCGCGCGAGCCGGCGCGGAACGCGCGCTCGATGTAGGCGTCCAGCGTCGGGGGCGTCTCGAGGGCGTAGGTGACCGAGCAGGGCTTGTAGAACCAGCCCTCGGCGACCCGGCGGGCGATCTCGGCGGCGTCCGGGTTCTCGATGCGCAGCAGGTGCGCGTCGGGCGGCGGCGCCTCGTCCGGCGCCAGCGTCGCGATGCGCAGGTCGAAGAAGTCCTCGAGCCGCATGACGGGGACTGGTTTACCATACTCCGGAGGGGTTTGGTAGAATGCCGCGCCAGATCACCAGGAGGCCTACGCCAATGCCCACGTCCGCCACCGCCGTCCGCCGCAAGAAGAGCGCCCGCGCCGCCTTCGTCGCCGCGGCGCTCACCGTCGTCGCCGCGCCGATCCGCGCCGACGAGGGCATGTGGACGCTCGACAATCTTCCGGTCAAGCTCCTGAAGGAGAAGTACGGCTTCACGCCGACCCCCGATTGGGTCGAGAACCTGCAGAAGGCCTCGGTGCGCTTCAACGACGGCGGCTCGGGGGCTTTCGTCTCGAAGGACGGCCTGGTCCTCACGAACCACCACGTCGCGCTCGGCCAGCTCCAGAAGATGTCGAAGCCCGAGAAGGACTACGTGAAGGGCGGCTTCTACGCGCGCGCGGCGGCGGAGGAGATCAAGTGCCCGGACCTCGAGATCAACATGCTGGTCTCGATGGAGAACGTGACCGAGCGCGTGCTGAAGGCCGTGAACCCGAAGTCGGCCGACAAGGACCAGAACGACCAGCGCAAGGCCGAGATCTCGCGCATCACGAAGGAGTCCACGGACAAGACCGGCCTGCGCTCCGACGTGGTCGAGCTCTACCAGGGCGGCGAGTACTGGCTCTACCGCTACAAGAAGTACACCGACCTGCGCCTCGTGATGGCGCCCGAGTTCCAGGCGGCTTTCTTCGGCGGCGACCCCGACAACTTCACGTATCCGCGCTACGCGCTCGACTTCGCCTTCTTCCGCGCCTACGAGAACGGCTCTCCGGTGCATCCCGAGCATTTCCTGAAGTGGTCGAAGGACGGCGCGGCCGAGGGCGAGCTCACCTTCGTGACCGGCCATCCCGGCCACACCGACCGCCTGATGACGGTCGCCCAGCTCGAGTACGAGCGCGACTACGGCCTGCCGCTGTACCTGGAGGTCGCGCACAAGAAGCGCCAGGACTACTACGACTACTCCGCGCTCGGCGCCGAGCAGGCGCGGCGCGCGAAGGACCGCATCTTCGGCGTCGAGAACGCGATCAAGGCCGTGACCGGCGAGCACGAGGGCCTACTGGAGCCCGCTCTGCTCAAGTCCAAGAAGGAGGCCGAGGAGACTCTGCGCAAGTCCGCGGCCGCGTCGAAGGACCCGGCGGTGCGCGCCGCCAAGGAGTCCTGGGAGAAGATCGCCGACGCGCAGAGGAAGGTCTCCGAGCGCCGCCTGCCGATGACCTATCGCCGCTTCGACGGCGGGAGCAAGGTCGTCGGGCTCGCCGCGACGATCGTGCGCTACGTCTCCGAGACCGCGAAGCCCAACGACAAGCGCTGGGAGGAGTACCGCGACTCGAGCCTGGAGTCACTGCGCTTCCGCCTGTTCTCGCCCGCGCCGATGTACCCGGACATGGAGGAGTTCCTCCTCGCGAAGACCCTGCAGGACGCGCTCGACAAGCTCGGCCCGAAGGACGACTTCGTGAAGGCCGCGCTCGAGGGCCGCAAGCCCGCCGACGTCGCCCGCGACCTGATCGCGGGCACGACGCTCTTCGACCCGGCCGAGCGCAAGAAGCTCGTCGAGGGCGGCGAGAAGGCCGTCGCGGCCTCGGCCGACGCGCTGATCGTCTGGCAGCGCAAGCTCGACCCGATCTACCGCGCCCAGCGCAAGTGGTACGAGGACGAGATCGAGAGCGCGCTCGTCGCCGAGGGCAACAAGATCTCGAAGGCGCGCTTCGCCGTCTACGGGAAGTCGACCTACCCCGACGCGACGTTCACTTTGCGCCTGTCCTACGGCCACGTCGCGAGCTACGAGCTCGGCACCACGATCGTCGCGCCGTTCACGACGTTCTACGGCCTCTACGACCGCACGCTCGGCCACTCCGAGAAGCCGCCGTTCGACCTCGCCCCGCGCGTGAAGGCCGCGCAGGACAAGGTCAGGCTCGCCACGAAGCTCAACTTCGTGACCACGAACGACATCATCGGCGGCAACTCCGGCTCGCCCGTCGTCAACGCGAAGGGCGAGTACGTCGGCCTCATCTTCGACGGCAACATCCAGTCCCTCGTCGGGCGCTACGCCTACGACGACGCGCGCAACCGCTCGGTCGCCGTGCACTCGTCGGCGATCCTCGAGGCCCTGCGCTCGATCTACGGGATGGACGCGCTCGCCGACGAAGTCGTCGGGCGCTGACGCGCGGGCGGACGGCTCGGGCTCGGCTCGACGGGGCGGAAGTCCCAGCCGGCGCCGGGGACAATGACCCGGCGGAGGTGGGTCCTTGGACCCCGCCGCGGGAGCGCGCCGCGACCTAAGCTTGGTCGACGGGGAGTCCCCGTCCGCCATGAAAGAAACCATCGCTTCCCAGCCCGTTCCCGGGCCGGCGCTCGAGCCGGCCGCGCGCGCCGAGCTCTTCGACGGCGTGCTCAAGGGCCTGGCCTGGTTCTATCGCGACGACGCGCTCGAGGCCGAGCGCCGCGCGCTCGCCGGCTCCGCGCTCGAGGCCGGCGCGCACGCGTCCGCGGCGGAGGCCGCGCTGGGACGCTTCGCCGCGCGCGCGCCGAGCCCGTTCGCGCGCCGCCTCGCGGAGGAGTGCGCGGCGCGGCCGCGCCTCGAGCTTGAGAACTTCATCAACCGCGGCCAGATGGCCTCGAAGCGCTGGCTCCTCGACGAGCTCCATGCCGCCGTCGGCGCCGAGCTCGGGACGGTCTTCGTGCTCGGCGGCTGGTTCGGCGCGCTGTCGGCGCTGATCCTCGAGGACCCGCGCTTTCGCGCCGAGCGCATCGTCAGCTTCGACATCGATCCCGACGCGACGGCCACGGCCGAGAGGCTCAACCGGCACTACGTCGCGAACGAAGAGCGCTTCCGGGCCGCGACGGCGGACCTGCGCGAGCTGGACCTGCGCGAGACCGTCTACCGCGTCGCCGGCCCCGCGGGCCTCGAAGAGCGTCGGGCGAAGCCCGGGCTCGTGATCAACACGAGCTGCGAGCACTTCGAGCGCTTCGGCGAATGGTTCGCCTCGATCCCGGCCGGCGTGACGCTCGTCCTGCAGTCGAACGACTACTACTCGGAGCCCACGCACGTGAACTGCGTCCCGGACCTGGAGGCCTTCGCGCGCCAGGCGCCGATGTCGCGCGTCCTGCGCCGCGGGACGCTCGCGACGAAGAAGTACAACCGCTTCATGCTCATCGGGGTCAAGTAGCGTGAGGTTTCGCGGCAGCTTCTTCCTGAAGCACTGCTGGCGGCGGCGCCGGACGGTCGCCGCGATGGCGGGGATCCTGTCGTTCCAGGCCCTCTGCGCGGTCCTCCTTCCGTATCCGATGCGCTTCCTCCTCGACTACGTGCTCGTGCCGCAGAAGAAGCTCCTGCTGCCCGCGCGGCTGGCGGCGCTGGTCCAAGGGACGCCGGCCGCGCACCTGCTGGCCGCGGGCGCCGGCGCGCTGGCGCTGCTCTACCTCGTCGGCGTCCTGAGCGACTTCGGCGAGGTGTATTGGATGACGCGCACCGTCAACGCCGTCGTGGAGAGCGCGCGCAACGACCTGGCGCGCGTCTACGTCGGCCTTCGCGCGCCCTTCGTGGAGGGGCGAGCGAAGGCCGATCTCGTGGCGCGGATCTCGCAGGACACGGCCTACATGGAGACGCTGCTCTCGACCGGCCTGCCGGTGCTCGTGCGCGCCGTGCCGAGCCTGGCTCTGATGATCTTCCTGCTCTCGCGCACGGACTGGCGGCTCGGCGCCGCGCTGAGCGCCGTCGTCGCCGTCATGTTCTTGATGACCGTCCGCTTCACCGGCCGCATGCGCCGCTTCGAGAAGAAGGCGCGCGCCGAGGTCACGCGCTTCGAGCGCCTCGCCCTGCAGACTCTCGAGGCGTTCCCGCTCGTGAAGTCCCTGGGCTTGGAGCCGCGCGCGCGCGCGGAGCTGGACGTCTCCGCGCATCAGGTGACGGGGCACCTGCTCGACGCGGCCTGGGCCGAGGGCGCGCTGCTGTCCTCGCTCTCGGGCGTCAAGTACTTGATGCGGCTGACGATCTTCGCCTTCGGGGGCTACGCCGTCCTGCGCGGACGCATGACGGTCGGGACCATGGTCTTCTTCCTCTCGTACGTGGACGCCGTCGGCGGTCCGGTCAAGGACCTTTCGAAGTTCGTCTCGCGCTCCGCGCATTCCCTCGCCAGCATCGAGCGCATCGAGGAGCTCCTCGACGCGGCGTCCGGCGCCGCGGAGGAGGAGGGCGCGTCGGCGCTCGCGGCGGAGCCGGCGCCCGCGCTGCGACTGGAGGACGTCGCCTTCTCCTATCCGAACGGACCGCCGCTGCTGCGCGGCTTCTCCGCGGTCCTGCGCCCGGGCGACCTCGTCGCGGTGGTCGGGCCTTCCGGCGCGGGCAAGTCGACGCTCCTCATGCTGCTCAACCGCCTGCGCGATCCGTCGGAGGGCCGCCTCCTGCTCGGCGCGTCGCCGCTCGCCTCGCTCCGCCTCGACGCGCTGCGCGGCTACGTCACTTCGGTCGCGCAGGAGCCGCTGTTCTTGAGCGGCACGGTGCGGGAGAACCTGGCCCTCGCGCGTCCGCGGGCCGTCGAGGCCGAGCTCTGGTCCGCGCTGGAGCGCGCCGCGGCCCGGGACTTCGTCGCGGCCCTACCCGAGGGATTGGACACCGTGATCGGCGACGCCGGCCGGCGCCTGCCCGAGGCGCAGGCCCGCCAGCTCGGCGCGGCGCGCGCCTTCCTGCGCCCGGCGCGAGGCGTCTTCGCCTTCGACGAGCCGACGACGGGGCTGGACCCGTCCGCCGCGGCCGTCTTCGCGCGCTCCGCCGGGGAGCTCGCCGAGGCCGGCGCGATCGTCGTCTGGTCCACGCGCGACCTCGACGAGGTCCGCGCCGCGCGGCGCGCGATCTTCCTGCGGCCCGGGCAGGCTCCGCTGTTCGGGCCGCACGAGGAGCTTCTGCGCTCCTGCGCCGACTACGCGGCCTTCGCGCGCGGCGCGGCGCGCGACCCCGGGCCCGACGACGCCGTCGCGGTCTAGGGCTCCCGGATCGCCGGCGCGAGGAATATCTCGTCGGTGAAGTCGTCGGGAGCGCCGTCGCGCTCGGGCGCGGCCCAGACCGGCATGTTCCGCCAGGCGCGGACCTTGCCGTCGCCGTAGACGTAGGCGATCGGACGGAGCTCGATCAGGAAGGCGCGCGGCGGACGCCCCGGCCGGCGCAGGAAGGACGGCGAGTAGACCTTCTGAAGGACGACGGCGCGGCGCTCCTCCTCGATCCAGCGCTTCACGACGGGCGCCAATTCGCCGCGGCGGCTCTCGGAGAGCGCGCGCAGGATGTGGACGTCGCGGCTCGAGTCGCTGGCGGCTTTCTTGACGACCCAGTTCCGCCAATCGTCGGGCAGACGCGCGTCGGTCATCAGCCGCGTCGGCTGGGTGCGCAGGATCGGCTCTTCCTTTAAATAGAACCGGATCATGTCCTCGACGAAGGGGAGAAAGCCCTTGCTGCAGACCATTTTCACGCCAGGTCCCTCGAACAGCTCCACTCCGGCCGCGCCGAAGACCTCGTCCAGCAGCTCGGCCTTCGGCTTCCACGTGCGGACGTCGAAGTTCACGAGCGCGCGCAGGCGTCCCGCGCGGAAGAGCGCGCGGACCTCCGCGAGGCGGCCGGCGCCGTACGCGGGCAGGCCCGCGCGCGCGGCCGCCTCGAGCTTGCGCGCGTTCTCGCGCCACGGCGGGCCGGCCTCGGCGTCCTCGCGGACGCCGAGCGCGGCGGCGCCTCCTCCGCCGGGCGTGACGCCGGCCTCGTCCAGGAAGAGGCGGATCGCCGCCTCGAGATCGTCGCTTCCGGCTCCCGGCGCGGCGTCGGTCGCTCCGGTCGCGGCCAGCAAGCGCGCGAGCGCCGGGCCGGCGTCGGCCATCCCTCCGACGCGGCCCGCGTTGTCCTCGGAGACGACCCAGTCTCCGTCCGGAAGCCGCGCGAGGTCCGGTCCGTAGACGAAGCGGATCTGCGCGCGCGTCTTTCCCTTCCAGACGCGCCGTAGCTCGTGCAGGCCAAGGCCCTCGTCGTCCCAGACCGCGCGAACCTCCCGCGCCGGCAGCGGCCCGTCCGGCGACAGGATCCGCTGCGCGCCCAGGACCATGTCGGCGAAGAAGTCCTGCAGCGCGCGCGCGCGCTGGCGCACGCCCCCCGCGAGGACCTCGCCGTACTCGCGCTCGGGGATCACGAGCGGGACCGGGAATATCCTCAGCCGGTCGCCGAACGGAGCGCCCTCCAGCGCCGCGAGCGCCGCGCCGCTCGGAGCGAGCGGATCGACGCCGCAGCGCCGGAGGAAGGCCGCGTAGGCCGCGCGCGGCCGGCCGTCGGCGGCGAGCGCCTCGTCGTAGCCGGCCGTTCCCGCCTCTTCGGACATCGGCGATCTCAGCGCGCGACGCGGTCCTGCGCGGCCTGCGCCGCTTCGCGCAGGCCGCGCTCGCGGTCGGGGTCCTCGGCCGCGGGCTCCGGGCGCAGGCGCAGGACCTCGACGCGCGCGTCGAAGCCCTTGAGGGACGCGGACTCGCGCGCGGCGCCCGCGAGCGTGCGGGCCGCGTCGGGGTCCGCGAGCGCGGCGCGGCTGACGAGGACCTCGCCGTCGCCGGCCTGGCGCATCAGCCGGGCGGCGGCGTTGACCGAGTTGCCGAAGAAGTCGGGGCCGTCGACGCGGTCCTCGCGGAGGACGCGGCCCCAGCTGACGCCGACGCGCGCGGAGACGAGGCGTCCGAGCGGCGCGGCGCGGCGGAGCTCGCCGAGGCGGCTCTGGATCTCGCCGCCCGCGCGGACGGCCGCGGCCGCCGAGGGGAAGCTCGCCATCACCGTCTCGCCGTCGGTCTTCACGACGAAGCCGCCGGCGCGCTCGACCGCGGCGCGGACGTGCTCGTGGAAGGCCTTGACCGTCGCGTAGGCGGCGCGGCGTCCGTAGCGCTGGTAGGTCGAGCTCCAATCCGCGAGCCCCGCGAACAGCGTCGCGGCGGCGACGAAGCTCGTCGCGGCGAGGGGCGGCTCGACCGCCGGCGCGGCGGCGGGACCCTGCGCGCGCGGCCGCAGCAGGATGGCGCCGTCCGCGCCCTCGGCGGCGGTCCACTGCGCGGCGCGGCGCAGCGCGGCGTGGTCCGCGAGGCCCGCGTCCACGGCGACGTCCCCGCCGCGGCTCGCGGAGGCGAGCGCGAAGGTCCTCTCGACGGCCTGGCCGTAGACCTCGGGGGAGCGGCCGGACGCGTCGACGAGCACGCGTCCTCCGTGCGCGGCGGCGCGCAGGGCGAGCGGCGGGGCGCCGGCGCCGCGCCGCCACGACTCCAGGCCGCCCTGGATCGCCGCGGCGGCGGCGAGGGCTTTCGTGAAACTCGGGAAGGCGATCAGGTAGCCGTCGCCGACGCGGCGGACGACGGCGCCGTCGAAGACGGACGCCGCGGCCGCGGCGTAGTCGAGGGCGCCGGCCACGATCTCGTGCGCGCGGCGGTTGCCCTGCGCGAGGTGCAGCCGCGTCGAGTCCTTGAAGTCGACGGCGAGCAGCCCGACGCCGCGGCGTTCGTAGACTCCCGCCGACGCGTCGAGCGCGAGCGGAGCCGCGGCGGCCGCGGCCGCCGCCGACGCCGGGACCGCCGCCAAGGCGGCGCTCGCGAGCGGCCGCGGCGCGAGCGCGGGAGCGAGAGAGGGGAACAGCGGGAGCGAGAGCGCGGCGGCCGGCGCCGGGATCGCGAGCGCGGAGAGCGGCGCGGTCGGCGCGAGCTCCGGGACGCCGAGTTCCACAGCCGCGGCGGCGCGAGCCGGCCCGGCCGCCAGCGCGGCGGTCAGCAGTGGGGCGAGACGTCTCATGAAGCGACGATAACACGGACCCCGACGAGACGGCAGGGGCGAACGCCCCAGGCGCGCCGCGTCAAAGGTCCTACCCGCGCGGGGCGGCCTCGGGCGCGAGGTCGAGCCGCCGGTGGAGATCGCGGATCAGCAGGTCCGGGAAGTGCTTGTCGTCGAGCTGGCTCCAGATCCAGGTCGCGTGGTGGGAGGACGGGACGACGTAGCGGTGGTGCATCGGACGCACGAAGTCCTCGTAGAGGCGCAGCGTCTCGTCGAGGTCCACGCGGCGCTCGCGCGTGTCGCGGTACACGCGGCGCATCAGGCGTATGTCGTCGGGCACGTCGATGAACACCGAGATCGTGAAGCGGCTGAGCAGGCTGGGATCGTGGAGGATCAGGATGCCGTCCACGATGAGGAGGGGGCGCGGCGCGACCCGCCGCGTCTCCTTCAGGCGCGCGTGCGTCGCGTAGTCGTAGATCGGCGCCTCGACGTCCTCGCCGTTCATGAGCCGGTCGAGGTGGCGGCCGAGCAAAGACGTCTCGAGCGCGGACGGATGGTCGAAGTTCAGCTTCCGGGCGTCCGCGTCGGACAGCCCCGCGTTGTGCTTGTAGTACCAGTCGTGGCAGAGGATCGCGGTCCGGCCGCGGAACGCCTCTCCCACGGCGTGCGCGAGCACGGACTTTCCCGAGCCGCTGCCGCCGGCGATCCCGAGCACGACCAGCGGCTTCGCCTTCTCCGGCGCTGTCGTCACGGCGAAGATTATAGCGCGAATGCCGCCGCGCCGCGCGAACGCGAAGCGGTACAATCCCGGCATGAACGCCCACGCGGGGACCGAGATGCTGAACGTGCTCGGAGCGCGGATGCTCGCGCCCTACCTGCGCCCCGAGGGGCCCGCGCGCCGGCGCTTTCCCGCCGTGCTCTTCCTCCACGGCTTTCCGGGCGTCGAGAAGAGCGTCGACGTCCAGCGCGAGCTGATGCGCCTCGGCGTCGCGTCCCTCGCGCCGCACTTCCTCGGCGCCTGGGGCAGCGGGGGGACGTACCGCTTCACGACGCTCGTGCCGCAGGCGCGGGCGGCGCTGCGCGCGCTGCGCCGGCTCGACTACGTCGATCCGCGGCGCGTCGCGGTCTACGGCTTCAGCATGGGCGGCTGGACGGCGCTGAACCTCGCGGCCGGCGAGCCGTCCCTGCGCGGCGTCGCGGCCGTCGCGCCCGTCGGCGGGCCGGAGATGATCGGCCCGGAAAATCGGGACTTCCTCGCGCGGCTGTCGCGGCCGCTGCGCGCGCCGCCGCTGGGCCGGCTCCTCGCGGACTTCCGGCGCGCGCTGACCGAGGGCGACCCGGCCCTCGCCGCGGCGCGCCTGCGCGCGCCGCTCCTGCTCGTCCACGGCGACGCCGACGCCGTGATCCCCGTCGCGGTCTCGCGGCGCCTCGCGCGCCTGGCCGCGGGGGGCGCGCGTCTCGTCGTCGAGCGCGGGGCCGGGCACGACTTCCTCGATCGCCGCGCCGCGCTCGCGCGCAAGACCGCGCGCTGGCTCGCCGATCGGCTACAATAAAGGCGATGAAGCTCCGCGCGGCGCTGGCCCTCGTCCTGGGACTCGCCGCCGCGCGCGGCCGCGCGCAGGCGTTCGACGTCGAGCCGGCGGTCGCCGGCATGCGCGCGCAGATCCGCGCGGGTCTCGCCGCGGCGATCCCGCCCGACCCGATGACGCCGGACCAGGTCCGGGCGCGCGTCGAGGCTCTGCTCGCGGGCTCCGTCCCGCGCGGCTACGTCGCGAAGGCCTTCGCCGACCCGCGCACCAAGGTCCTCGACGGGATCGCGGAGAAATTCGGACATCCGGCCGAGGCTCTGCCCTACGAGAAGTACCGCCTGCTCTTCGCGACCGAGGCGAACGTCGCGGCCGGCGCCAAATTCGCGGCCGACCACAAGGAGCTCCTCGAGCAGGTCCGCGCGCGCTACGGCGTCGACGGCGCGCTCTTGACCGCGCTCGTCTGCGTCGAGACCCGCTACGGCGCGAACACGGGCTCGATCCCGGTCTTCGACGACCTCTACACGATCGCGCTCAAGGTCAAGCCGATGTCGGACTGGGCCGCGCGCGAACTCGCCGCGTTCGTCAAGACGTGCTGGAAGCAGGGCGTCGATCCGCACGTCCCGCTCGGCTCCTACGCGGGCGCGACCGGCTACGTCCAATTCGAGCCCTCGACCGTCGCGCTCGACGGCGTCGACTTCGACGGCGACGGCAGCGTCGACTTGAACGCCTGGCCCGACGCGCTCGCTAGCGCCGCGAACTACCTCGCGCGCAGCGGCTACGACGCGTCCGCGCCGTTCACGCCCGAGTCGAAGATCGGCCGCTCGATCCGCGCCTACAACCACTCCGACAACTACGTGCGCGTGGTCCTCGAGCTGCGCGGGCTGATCTCCGCGCGCGCCGGCACGCTTTAATCACGGGCTCGTTGAAGACCTGACGGACAAAAAATAAACCACAAAGACACAGAGACACGGAGAAAAAAGTTTACGACGTTTCTCTTTCGTTCTCTGTGTCTTGGTGTCTCTGTGGTTATCTCCGTTTCTTTAGCGCGCGCCGACGGGGCGCAGCTGCTTGAGGAAGTGCGCGAACACGTCGCGCGTTTCGAGGTAGGCGTCGCGCGCGCTCACGAGGCGCACGACGTAGTACGACTCGCCGCGCGGGACGATCGCGACGTATTCGTGGATCGTCTCGGGCAGGGCCGGACCTTCGTCGGGCGTCTCGCGGCGGATCTGCGTGACCTCGAAGATACGCGCGAGCCCGGCGGCGACGCGCATCGCGCGGACGGGCGTCGAGTCGCGGCCGGGGGCGTCGCGCCGCATCGCGTCGGCGGCCTGCCGGGCCGGGACGAAGCCGGGCGTCGAGCGGTCGAACAGGCGGACGGACAGAACCGCGCGCGTCCCGCCGGAGGGCGCGTCGGGCCCGAGCACGCGCAGGACCGAGCCGAGCGCGTCCTCGTCCTCGAAGGCGCGCCAGCCGCGGTTCGGGAGCTCGGAGCGCAGGAGCGGGCCCTCGTAGGGAACGTAGGCGGCGGCCGGCTTCGCGGGCAGCGGCTCGTCGTAGATCACGGCCTGTTCCGAGGCGTCCGTCGCGGACTGCAGCCAATCGTCGGCGAGCGCGGGCGCGGCCGCGAGAGCGGCGGCGAGCAGGAGGCTAGCGCGACGCATGCTCGCCTCCCTCGGCGCGGCGCTCGCGCAGGGCGGTCTCGGCGCGGACGGCCTCGGTCAGCAGGAGGGCCGATTTCCGCAGGGACTCCGCGCGCGCGGGATCGTCGGCGGGGCACGCGGGCGGATGCGCGGTCAGCGCGCCGCGCGCCTCGGACTCCGCGTCCGTCGCCGCTTGGGCGGAGGCCTTCGCGGCGGCCGAGTCGACGAGCCCGGCGTCCAACAGCCCCTCGAGCAGCCCCACGCGCCGCGCGCGCCGCCGGGACGCCTCGGCGAGCGCGTCCGCCAGCGCCGAGCGCTTGCAGGTCTGCCGCGACGCCGCCTCATAGGCGCGCTGGGCGTCGGGCGGGCCGCGGCGCGGATCGAGGAGCGGCTGGCGGGCGGAGCTCCAGCCCGCGACGAGCAGGTCGTCGAGCTCGTCGGAGCGGTCGAGCCAGTCCGCCAGCTCCGCGCGGCGGTCGGGGTCGAGGAAGGCGTCGCTGAAGTCGTCCTTGAGGCGGGACCAGAACATGAGCTTCGCCGTCCGCGTCCACCGGCGCGCCGCGTACGACGAAGCCGCGAAGCCTTCGCGGCGCAGGCCGATCAGGAGCAGCTGCTCGAGCAGCTCGCCCGCCTGCTCCTGCGGCGAGTACGTCCCGCGGAGGCTGCCGTCCTTGAAGGCGCGCGTCGGGCCCCACGGACCGTTCTGCGGCTCGACGGGCGGAGGCTCGGAGCTGAAAGCCGCGAGGGCCGGGAGCGGAACGCCGAGCTCGGCCCAGGCCTCGGGCGACTCCGGGAGCACGAGGGCCTCGCGCGGCGAGAACAGGCCGCCGCGGCGCTCGATGAAGACCGGCCCGGGGCTCAGCGCGACGATCGCGGGCTCGTCGGGATTCGACGCGTCGCGCACGATCGCGGCGCGAAGGCTCGAGCCGGTCTTGGCGCCGTCGATCAATATCTGCGGCACCGCGGCCACGACCGTGCGCCGGAGCAGGGCGAGGCAGAAGTCGGGAGCCCGCGCGCCGATCAGCTTGAGCATGTCCTTGCTCTCGCGCGTGTACGGGCCGTCCGCGACGAATTTCGCGTATTCGTCGGCGCCGATCACGACGGGTTTGGGGGCCGGAGGCGCCGCGGGAGCGGGAGGAGGCGCGGCGACGGCCGCCGCGGAGACGCCGGCAGCCGCGGCCGTGGAAACGGAGGCGGCGCGAGCGGCCGCCGCCGTGGAGAGAGCGGGCGGCGTCCAGGCTTTGAACGCGCCGGCCGTCGGGTCGGCGGGCTTTATCGCCGTCGCCGTCGAGGTCGAGCCGCTCGGCGTCGAGAACGGGACGGCCACGACGTTGGCGGCGGGCGCGGCGCGCGGCGCGGCCGCGGGGGCCGACGCCAGGAAGGGACGCGCGAGCGCGGACGCGACCGCCGCCCCGCCCGCGGCGGCTCCGGCGACGGCGGCTCCGGCGGCGGCGCCCGCGACGGCGGCCCCGGCGACGGCGACTCCGGCGGCGGCGCCCGTGACGGTCGCGGCGGCGGCGGCTCCGGCGGTCGCGCCGGCGATCGCCGCGCCGGCAACCGGGACCGCGGAGGTCGAGGACGCGACCGCGGGGGCCGGGGGCGGAAGCGCGGTGACCGAGACGGCGGTCGGCGTCGAGGCGGCGACGGCGGCCGCGGGCGGCAAGGCGGTCAGCGGCGCGGGAGCCGCCGGCGGCAGGGCCGTGAGGGGAGAGGGGTCCCTCATGTCCCGCGCGGCCGGCGGATCGTAAGGCGGGATTTTGTCGAGCGCGTCGAGCTCCTGCGCGCTGAAGTAGGGACGGACGTCGCGCCGCGGGCCCGAGCCGAAGACGGCCCACGCCTGCCGCGCGATCGTCCGCACCGCCTCGCGGTCCTCGTCGCTCAGATGGCGGTCGCTGTCGTAGCGGTTGAAGACGATGTTGAGCTGGAGCAGGGCCTTCAGCCGGCGCGCGCTCGCCAGGCGGCTCAGCAGGTCGGCCATCGCGTCGGCGCCGACCGGAGTTTCCGCGATCTTGTCCCAGACCTTGCCGTCGTCGCGCAGCTCGTAGCCGCTCGAGGCGAGCAGATCCTTCGACAGGTCGTCGAGAGGCGCGGCCTTGGCGTCGTACGCCGCGGGCGGCGCGGCGTCGGCCGCGCGCGCGGGGGAGCCGAGCAGGGGGCCGAGACTGAACGCCAAGGCGGCGGCGGCGAGCATCGTCATAATCTTACGTCGGGCTGATTATACAATTGTTGCCGATCGGCGCCCGGAAAAGGCATCATCGCCGCCGATGGACGATTTCGTCGGGGCGTGGTTTCCGGGCGGCTCCGCCCTGACGGCCGAGGACTTCGCCGTGCTGATCGCGGCCTTGGCCTTGATGATCTGGCTGGGGCGGCGGGCGGGCCGCCGCACGCGCGGCTCCGAGGATTTCTACCTCGCCGGGCGGCGCATGCCGGCGTCCGCCGCGATGCTGTCCTTCCTCGCGACCGAGGTCAGCGCGATGACGGTGATCGGCGTGCCCGCGATCGCCTTCCGCGAGAACTGGAACTACCTGCAGTTCTTCGTCGGCTCGGCCGCGGCGCGAGTGTTCGTCGCGCTGCTCTTCCTGCCCGCGTTCTACCATCACGGCGGCGAGACGATCTACGGCTACCTGCGCACGCGCTTCGGCCCGCGCGCGCACGCGGCCGGCGCGGGCTTCTTTTTCGTCACGCGCCTGCTCGCCTCGGGCGTGCGCCTCATGGCGGCGTGCGTGGCCGTGGGCGTCCTCATCGGCTGGGGAGTGCCGCCGACGGTGCTGGTCTTCGCGGCCGTCGGCGTGGCCTCGCTGTGGGCCGGGGGGGCGGAGTCCGTCGTCTGGACCAACGTCCTGCAGGCGGCCTGCTTCCTCGGAGCGGGGATGCTGACCGTCATCTTCCTTTTAAGACGCATCGACGGCGGCGCGACGACCGTCCTGCGCCTCGCCACCGACGCGGGCAAGTTCGATATCTTCCGCTGGGCTCCGGCCCCCGGTCCCGGCCTCGGCCGCTTCTTCTCGGACCCGACGCTGTTCTGGGTCGCGGTCCTCAACGGCTTCTTCGGTTCGGTCGCGGCCTTCGGGACGGACCACGAGATGACGCAGAAGCTCCTGACCGTTCCGAACCTGCGCGAGAGCCAGAAGGCCCTCCTGCTCTCCATCGCCGGGTCGCTCGCGACTTTGCTCATCTACCTGAGCGTCGGGACCTTGCTCTTCGTCTACTACAAGCAGAACCCCGGCCTGGCCCTGCCCGACGGCCTCGACCGCATCTACCCGCACTTCACGGCGACGGTGATGCCGCGCTTCCTGCGGGGCGTCGTCCTGACCGCGATCGTCATGGCCTCGATCGACTCGCCGCTGGCCTCGCTGAGCGCCGTGTTCATGGTCGACGTCTATCGCCCGCTCGCGCGCCACCGCCTGTCGCCCGCCGCCGAGCTCAAGGCCGCGCGCCTGGCCCTCGCGGCCTTCGCGGTCGCGCTGGCGAGCATCGCCGTCTTCTTCAGCTCGTTCGACCGCATGCTCTGGCTCGCCTTCAAGATCGGCGGCGTGACCTACGGCTCTCTGCTCGGCGTCTACCTGCTCGGCCTGCTGACCGACCGCGAGGTCGACACCGGCGCCGCCGTCGCGATGGTCGTCGCGGCGATCATGAACGCGGTCCTGCTCGTGCTGTCCGAGCGCGGCACGATCCCGCTCGGCTGGAGCTGGCTCGTGGCTCTCGGCACCGTCGTCACCTTCGTCCTCGGCTGGCTCTTCGGCCGCGCGCCGTCGGCGCACAAGCGGCACGCCCACTAGGCTAAGGCTCGGCGCGCAGGCCCGGGACCGTCACGGGCAGACGCCCTTTCGCGGGGATCTCGCCGAAGATCACGCGCGCCGCGGCCTTCAGCGACGACTCGGTCATGCCGTAGACGCAGAGCGCGGCGCGGGCGCGGTTCCAGGCCGAGAGGTCGTACGGATTCATGAGGCTCAGCGCGATCACCGGCGTGCGGAACGAGGTCAGGCGCGCGATCAGGCCGGTCTGTCCGGCGGACAGCGGCATCCCGAACTGATAGGTGCCGGCGATGACGACGTCGGAGCCCGCGAGGCGCGCGAGGGCGCCGGCGACGGCGGCGGTGCTGGGGGAGATCGGCAGGTCCACGAAGACGGAGCGCGGATGGCGGCTCGAGATCTCGGCGGCGAACAGCGCGGCTTCGGCGGCGAAGCGCGGCGAGTGAGCGAGCACGACGCCCAGCGTCTTGTCCGGGCCGAGCCGGAGCGGGAGCAGGCCGCCGCGGCGGACGACGGTGACGGAGGACTCGGCGGAGCGGCGCGCGAGGTAGCGGCCGGCGGCGAATTCCTGCGGCGTCTCGGGGCGCGGGTCCGCGCGGCGGAACAGGCCGAGACGCTCCTTGGCCGCGAGGATTCGGTCGACGGCGGCTTCCAAGCGCGCGCGCGGAAGGCGGCCGTCGGCGAGAGCGGCCCGCACGGCGGCGAAGGCGGACGGATAGTCGGCCTTGCCGAGAAGGAGCACGTCGTTTCCGGCGAGCAAAGAAAGGATCGCGGCCTGCGAAGAACCGTAGACGTTGGCGATCGCGCCCATGTCGAGGCTGTCCGAGACGACGAGGCCGTCGAAGCCGAGGCGGCCGCGCAGGAAGCCCTCGATGGCCGCGCTCGACAAAGTGACGGGCTGGTCGGGCGCGGTTCCGAGGGCCGCGAAGACCATGTGCGCGGGCATCACGGCCTCGGCGCCCGCCGCGAAGGCGGCGCGGAAGGGGACGAGCTCCGTTTTTTCCAGGGCGTCGAGCGGCTTGGAATTCACGGGCAGCCCCAAATGCGAGTCGTCGCTGGTGTCGCCGTGGCCGGGGAAGTGCTTGACGACGGCCAGCACGCCGCCGTCGCGGTAGCCGCGGACGGCCGCAGCGCCCAGGCGCGCGACGAGGGCGGGGTCCTCGCCGAAGGAGCGCACGCCGATGATCGGGTTGGCGGGGTTGCTGTTGACGTCGAGCGCGGGCGCGAAGGTCACGTGCGCGCCGATGGCGCGCAGCTCCCGACCGGTCGCCTTCGCGGCCTTGTAGGCGAGCTCTTCGGAGCCGGCCGCGCCGAGGGCCATGTTGCCGGGAAACGGCGCGGTCCCGTAGCCGCGCTGAGTGAAAGTGGGACCGCCCTCGTGGTCGACCGTGACCCAGACCGGCACACGGTGCGGGGCCGAGGCGGACCACGCCTCCAGCGTCGCCGAGAATCCGCGCGCCTGCTCGCCGGTGAACTTGTCCCAGCGCAGGAGCACGCCGCCGAGGCGGCCCGCGCGGATGTCCGCCTCGCGCGCCGCCGCGACGCCGGTGTCGGCCGCGACCACGAAGACCTGGCCGACGAGCTCGTCGTCGCTCAGCTCGGCGGCGCGCGGCGCGGCCGAGACGGAAGAGACTCCCGCGGCGAGAAGCGCGCAGAGGACCGTGGTCTTCATTTGTCGGGGTACAGCAGGTAGGGCTTGCGCCACTCCGCGAAGCGCGCGGCGTCCTCGTCGAACATCCGCGCGAACTCGGCGGCCGGGGCGCCGGACTCGTAGAGCTCGCGGAAGCGGCGGCGGCCGACGAGGCGGCGCGTGTGCTCCCAGCGCAGCTTGAACTCGTTGGGATGCAGGTCGCGCAGGGCGGTCACGAGCTCGGCGAAGACGCGCAGCGGCCGCGCCGTCTCGCGATCGACGACCTTGATGCGGATGCCGGGGCAGGACTGGTTGGCGTAGATGTCCTTCGTCGGCCAGCGCGTCTCGGCGGAGAACTCGACGCCTTCGAGCGTGGCGGCGTTCAGGCGCTGGAGCAGGGCCTCGGAGTCCAGCCAGGGCGCGCCGATCCAGCCGAACGGCGTGGCCGTGCCGCGGCCCACCGACAGGTTCGTGAACTCGAGGCTCGAGACGCCCGGGTACAGCGTCGCGGCCGCGAGGTCGGGCATGTTCGGCGACGGGGGCGTCCAGGGCAGGCCCGTGTCGTCGAACCACATGCCGCGCGTCCAGCCCTTCATCGGCACGACGTGGAGCTTCGCATGGCCGATCTCGGCGTCGTGCAGGAGCGCCATCTCGCCCGCGGTGAGTCCGTGGCGCGTCGGCACGTCCATGTAGGCGACGGGATCGCGGCCCGGCAGGCCGGGCTCGTCGACGCGCGGACCCTCGACGACGCGGCCCCCGATCGGGTTCGGCCGGTCCAGGACGTAGAAGTCGATGCCGGCCTTCTTCGCGGCCTCGAGCGCCATGTTCATCGTGGCCAGGTACGTGTAGAAGCGGACGCCGACGTCCTGGATGTCGAAGACGAGAGCGTCGAGCCCCTCGAGCTCCTGCGCCGTCGGACGCATGCCCTCGACGCCGCCCGAGTAGAGGCTATAAAGAGGAAGCGTGCGTCCGGCGATCTGCAGGCGGCCGGAGACGATGACGCTGCCCTCGCTCGTCGCCGAGAAGCCGTGCTCGCTGCTGAAGACCGCGGACAGCTTCACGCGCGGCGCGGCGACGAGCAGGTCGACGATCGAGCGGCGCCGTTGGTCGACGCCGGTGCTGTTCGTGATCACGCCGACGCGCTTGCCTTTCAGCGCGCGGAAGCCGCCGGCCTCCAGCACGTCGAGTCCGGTCAGGACCTTGGGCCGCGCGCCGCGCGGCGCCCCGGCGCAGGCCGCGAGCAGGGCGGCGGAGAGGAGCGCCAGACGCCTCATCGCGCGCGGTCCAGCACGATGGAGACCCCGCCCGCGCCGGGCAGGACGACGCCCGGGACCGCGCCCTCGATGTCGCCGGCGTGCGTCGTGCCGATCCCGCCGTGCGTGGTCAGCACCGCGTGCAGAGTCAGCGGCTCGCGCGGGCGCACGGCCGGCACGAGCAGGTCGCCGGGACCCATCTCGAACGCGGCCGGAAAATCGGGGTTCACGATGCGGTGCAGCGCGACCGGGACGCCCCCGGCGTTCTTCGCGTAGATGAAGAGCATCGCGCTCTCGCGCGGCGCGCGGTCGCGCTCGCGCGCGGCGATGTCGACGGTGCCCGACAGGCGGAAGTCGCCGGTCAGCAGGTCGCAGCCGGCGGCGGCGGCGAGCGCGAACCCGAGAGCGAGGGCCCGCTTCATACGGCCGGGGTCGGCTCCTTGGCGCGCGCGGCCGCGCGCACGCCGAGCCAGACGTAGACGACGCTCACGACGGGCGAGAGCGCGGCGAGGTACGGAATCCCGCTCGGCAGCAGCGTGTCGAGCGCGCGCAGGAGGGCCGCGGCCGTCTGCGCGTGGACCGCGATGCGGAACAGCGCGCCGAAGCCGAGCGCGGCCTCGCTCAGCGAGGACACGAGCATCCCGACCAGCGCGTACGCGAGCCCGAAGCAGGCCAGCGTGGCGGCGAAGAGGAGGAACATCATCAGGAGCATCATCGGGTAGAACACGACGTTGAAGGCGCGGTGCATGTCGCGGTAGGACTGGGCGTCGAGGACCATCGGACGCTCGCCCCCCGACTTCGAGAGGTCGAAGACCTCGACCTTGTCGTCGTGCTCGAGGTACAGCGCGTTCGACGTCAGATAGCCCTTGATCTTCTGCTCGGCCATCATCTGCGCGGTGACCGGCTCCTTGCGCGAGGTGTCGACCATGATCGCGACGTCCTTGAACTGCGGATGCTCGAGGCGCACGGGCCCCGGGGCGGAGCTCGTGATCTTGCCCTCCGCGATCCGCAGCGACGGCATCGACGTCTCGAACCAGCCGAAGGTGTCGTCGATGACGGGCGCCAGGCGCAGCTTCAGCGTGACGCACAGCGCGCCGACGAAGACGATCGAGAGGAAGGCGATGTAGCCGGCGCAGCGCGCGGAGGCCTCGCCGGCGAAGCGGCGGTACGCCGCGGGGCGGATCAGGGCGTCGAGCAGGTCGGGCAGCATGGACGCATTCTATCTTTCCGCGCGCCGCGGCTCCAGGGCCGCCCTTCGGCCGTAGCCGTTTCGTTGCGGAGGCATGTTTCGATCCCGGGAGGAAGAACCATGCTCGTTCCCCACTATCTCGACGTCGCCGAAGACTCCATCCGTCCCAACGCGATCGGCATGAGCCTTCTGCAGGACCCGATGCTGAACAAGGGCTCGGCCTTCACGCTGGAGGAGCGCCGGCGCCTCGGCATCGACGGCCTCCTGCCGCCGCACGTGTCGACGATGGACCAGCAGGTCGCGCGCGTGCTGGAGAACGTGCGCAGCCAGACCTCGGACCTGCACCGCTACACCGAGATGATCTCTCTCCTCGACCGCAACGAGACCTTGTTCTACCGCGTCGTGATGGACAACCTCGACGAGATGATGCCGATCATCTACACCCCCGTCGTCGGCAAGGCCTGCCAGCTCTACGGCCACATCTTCCGCCGCCCGCGCGGCCTCTTCGTCACGCGCCACGAGCGCGGCCATATCCGCGAGGTCCTGCGCCACTGGCCGCACCGCAACGTGCGCGTCATCGTCGTGACCGACGGCGAGCGCATCCTCGGCCTCGGCGACCTCGGCGCCAACGGCATGGGCATCCCGGTCGGCAAGCTCTCGCTGTACACGGCGTGCGCGGGCGTGCATCCCGCGTGCACTTTGCCGATCACGCTCGACGTCGGCACGAACTCCGAGACGCATCTGAAGGATCCGCTGTACCTCGGCGTGCAGGAGCGGCGCATCGCCGGCAAGGAGTACGACGAGCTGGTCGACGAGTTCGTGTCGGCCGTGCAGGACATCTTCCCGCACGCGCTGATCCAGTGGGAGGACTTCGCCAACCACAACGCCTTCCGCATCCTCGAGAAGTATCGCGACAGCGTCTGCAGCTTCAACGACGACATCCAGGGCACGGCCGCGGTCACGCTCGCGGGGCTGATCTCCTCGGCGCGGCTCACCGGCGTGAAGCTCAAGGATCAGCGCTTCCTGTTCTGCGGCGCTGGCGAGGCCGCGATCGGCATCGCGAACCTCATCGTCAGCGCGCTCGAGGCCGAGGGCGTGTCCGAGGCGGACGCGCGCGCGCGCTGCTGGTTCATGGACTCGAAGGCGCTCGTCGAGAGCTCGCGCAAGGACCTGCAGGAGCACAAGCGGCGTTACGCGCACAAGCACGCGCCGATCGCGGACCTGGCGGCCGCGGTCAAGGAGCTCAAGCCGACCACCCTGATCGGCGTGTCCGCCCAGAAGGGGCAGTTCACGAAGGACATCGTCGACGAGATGGCCCGGCTCAACAAGCGCCCCGTGATCTTCGCGCTGTCGAACCCGACCGACAACTCCGAGTGCACGGCCGCGCAGGCCTACGAATGGTCCAGCGGGCGCGCGGTGTTCGCGAGCGGCTCGCCGTTCCCGCCGGTCAAGTTCAACGGCACGACCTTCACGCCGGGCCAGGGCAACAACGCCTACATCTTCCCGGGCGTCGGCCTCGGCGTCGTCGTCTCCGGAGCGTCGCGCGTGACCGACGAGATGTTCTTCGTCGCGGCGAAGACGCTCGCGGAGTGCGTGACCGACGCGGACCTCAAGATGGGGCGGCTGTACCCGGCTCTCCAGAAGATCAACGAGGTCTCCGCCGTCATCGGCGCCGCGGTCGCGACGGTCGCCTACGACCGCGGCGTGGCGCGGGAGACCCGGCCCGCCGACGTCGCGCGGCACGTGCGGAGCCTGCAGTACAAGCCCGTGTACAAGAAATACGTCTAGACGCCGATTTCGAGGAGCCGATATGAACAACGAGATAGCCGCGAACGATCCGTACCGCTCGACGGGCCGGCCCTGCTCGGTCGCGTCGAAAAAAGGCGGCTGTTCTCTCGAGCGCTGGTGCGCGTCGAGCGGGATGTCGGCTTCGCAGAGCGCGGGCTTTTCCGGCGGCTGGCGCTCGAACCGCTACGAGCGCGGGAACGTCCTCTTCTACCAAGGCAACGAGCCCTTCGCCCTTTTCTTCCTGTGCTCGGGGCGCGTCAAGATCGTCCGCGCCGACCGCGAGGGCCGCCGGCAGATCGTGCGCGTCATCTCGGAGCCCGATTTCGTCGGCGAGCGCTCCCTGATCGCGCGCCAGCCGTATCAGGCGACCGCGGAGGTCATGGACGACTCCGACGTCTGCGTGATCGACTCGGCCCGCTTCTTCCGGTTCTGGGGCGAGCGGCCGGAGTTCGCGCGCGTGCTCGCCCAGCGCCTGGCGATCAACCTCGGCAACGTCCAGGACCTCGCGAGCGACCTGGCTCTGCACACGATCCGCGAGCGCCTGACGAAGTTCATCGCGCTCCAGGCCGAGACGTCGCCGAAGCCCGGCGCTCCCCTGCAGCTCGTCGAGTCGCGCCAGGAGATCGCCGAGCTGCTCGGGACCTCGCCCGAGGTCGTCAGCCGGACCTTGCGCGAGCTCGCCGACCACAAGATCATCGCGATCGAGGGGCGCCGCGTCCGCGTGCTCGACGGACAGCGCCTGCGCTCCGCCGCGCGCCTGCCCGCGAAGCCCTCCAACGGCGCGGAGCTCCCGCGCGGCGCGAAGCGCGGCGCTTGACTTTTATCAAGTAGGCGGACGCCTTCCGTCATCGCGGCCGGCTCGCGTCGCGAGGCACAATCCTCAGGTCGATGCTTGACAATGATCTAGGGCCGATGGGCCGCGAGTCGAGGAAGGTTCTCCCCCAGGAGCGTCCTTTCCCTACGACGCCGCGGCTCGCTCCTTCGAGAGGAGCCCTTCCGGCCGTTCCGGAGATCGGCCGCCCTCTGCCCGTCGTCGCGAGACGAACGGCCGCAGGACACCAGAAAGTCAGGAGGAAGAGATGAAAACAAGACGACTGAGCCGGGCTGGCGTTCTCGGCCTGGCGGTCTTCGGGCTGCTCGCCGCCGTTTGGGTGCTGCCGCCCGTGGTCCATCGCGCGAGGCACCTGTGCCCCGTGCGTCCGGACGGGATGAACGAGGCCGGCGCCTACGCGGCGTTCGCGCGCCGTTACGGCGTCGGCTGCGAGACCTGCCACGCGTCCTATCCGCAGCTGAACGAGACGGGCTACAAGTTCCGGATCGCCGGGTACCGCATGCCCGACGAGATCGGCAACGACGCGAAGTGGAGCAACTGGGGAGACAACACGTCGATCAAGCTGCTGGAGAACTACAACGTCGCCGGGACCAAAGGCGCCGCCAGCAGCACTCCGGAGACCAACGGCTTCGCGAGCGGCGGCTTCCAGTGGTTCCCGACCGAGGGCGGCTACGGCAAGTACATGTACGCCAACACCGAGGTGGACATCAACGCCGGCAACACCTCGACGACGAAGGGCACCGCGGGCTCCGTGTCGTTCAGCAACGCCAACTTCGGCGCGACGCTGCCGATCAACGCGGACTCGTTCATGCTGGCGCGCGTGGGCCTGATCTCGTCCTTCCAAGGCTACGGCGCGTCCGACCGCGGAGTCGGCGCCGTGAGCCCGACGTTCAAGCCCACGCCGAGCCAGGTCCAGCCGGGCGGATCGAAGTCCTTCACCTACAACGGCTTCGGCACGAGCGGAGAAGGCCTGGAGCTCTCCTACAACTGGAAAGACACGCACGTGTCGGCGCAGGTCGTGAACGGCTACAACTCGTTCAACGGCAGCACCACCCAGGGCGAGGACAACCACCTGAAGGACTACGGGTTCTTCGTGAACCAGATGATCGGGGAGAACGCGATCGCCGCTTACTTCTACAAAGGCTCGGCCGGCTACAGCGACAACGCGGCCGTGGCCGTCAACGGCATCGGCGGCGCGGAGGGGGCCGGCTCGCCCTTCACGTCGGGCTGGATGGACAACTACCTGCGGGGCATCGTCTACGGTACGATCAAGCTCTTCCCGCAGGACAAGCTGGACGTGCTCCTCGGCGGCTGCGACGGCGTCGACCATACGTACGACTCCGTGACCAAGGATGCATCCGTTTCGTTCCACAGCTTGGGCTGGTTCGCGACGCTCCAGTCGGTGCAGCACCTCTGGGAGCATCAGCTGACGACGGCGCTCAGCTACGGCACGAACCGGGCGTCCGTCGCCACGGCGGGCAACCGGGTCAGCGACGTGACGCTCTCGTTCGCCGTGCCGATCGAGAACAACAAGTTCGCCTTCGACCTGCAGACGCGACGGAGTCAGAACGGCGTCGGCGGCGGTCCCGATACGACCGCGAACATCGCCGACTTCCAGTGGGAGTTCATGTACTGACGTCGATTGAGCGCACCGGCCGGAGGCGGGCGGGCCCCGCCTCCGGCCGGAGACGGGCGATGGAAATAACGTTGCTAGGAGATTGGACTGAGATGGTCTCGGGAACGCGAAAGCTCGTCGGGGTCGGGTTCAGCCACCTGCTGGCGCCTCTGGCCTGCCGCGAGCGCGCGATGGTGCCCGAGGCGCAGGTCGCGGCCGTCCTGCGCGGTCTCGCCGCCGCGATCGGCGCCGAGGAGGCGGTCCTCCTCGCGACGTGCAGCCGGCTCGAGCTCTACGCTGCGTCCGGCGACCCCGAGAGGACTTTGGCGCTGGCGCGGTCCTGGTTCGTCGCGCGCGCCGGCGCCGAGATCCAGCCGTGCCTGCGCGAGAGGCGCGGAGAGGACGCCCTGCTCCACCTGTTCGAGGTCGCGTCCGGCCTCGACTCGTGGATCATCGGCGAGTCCGAGATCCTGGGCCAGGTCAAGCGCGCCTACGAGACCGCGCGCGGCGCCGGCCTCACCGGCCCGACGCTGAACCGCGCGTTCCAGAGCGCCGCCGCCGCCGGCAAGGCCGCGCGCGCGCAGACGGGCATCCAGCAGGGGATCGCGTCGATCGGCGGCGCGGCGGCTTTGCTCGCGCGCAGCATCTTCGGCGAGCGCGAGGGCGGGGCGACCGTGGTCTTCGGCGCCGGCGAGGCCGCGCAGGCGACCGCCCGGCACCTGGCCGCGAAGAATTTCGCGAAGATTTTCGTCGCCAACCGCACGATCGAGCGGGCGCGCGAGCTCGCGGCGCAGATCGGGGGCCTCGGCATCTCTTTCGACGAAGGCTTGCGTCTTCTGGGTCAGGCGGAGATCGCGGTATTCTCGGTGACCTGCGCGGAGCCCGTCCTCGACGCGGCGACCCTGCGCGCGATGACGGCCGCGCGGCGGCGTCCGCTCTTCCTCGTGGACCTCGGCCTGCCGCGCAACGTCGCGGCGGACTGCGCGGGCCTTCCCGACGTGTACCTCTACAATCTCGACGACCTCAAAGGCGTCGTCGCGCGCAGCATCGCCGGCAAGGCCGGCGAGAAGGAGAAGGCGGAGGGCCTGGTCGCCCGGGCCGCCGCGGCCTGCGCGGCCGAGATCGACAAAGCCGCCGCGTTCCGCGCGGCGGAGACCGTCGCGGCGGACCGCCGATGACGCAAAAGGAGAGGATATGAACGCACTGTTGACGCTGTTGCTGGCCTTGAACGCCGCGGCCGAGGCGCCCGCCCCGGCGAAGGTGGACGCGGCGAAGCTCTTCGCGGGGAAGTGCACGACCTGCCACGCGAAGGACGGGACCGGGAGCCCGGCGATGGCCAAGATGTTCAAGGCCGACATCCAGAAGATGAACCTCGCGGCCGGAGACGCGGTCAAGGCGGCGGACGCCGACCTGATCAAGGTCATCAACGAAGGGCGCGGCAAGATGAATTCCTTCAAGGGCAAGCTCAAAGACGAGGAGATCAAGGCCCTCGTCGCCTATATCCGCTCGCTCCAAGCGAAGCCGGCCGACCCGAAGGCGCCCGCCAAGCCGTGAGGAGGGCGGCGCTCGTCGTCCTCGTCCTGCTGGCCGCCGGAGTCGGCGCTTTCAGTTTGGAGCGCCGGCTCTCGGCGGTCGAGCAGCCGATCGCCTACAACCATCAAAAGCACATCGCCGCCGGCCTCGAGTGCCAGGCCTGCCACGAGGGGATCGCCGAGGGGCGCGTGCACGCGCAGCTGCCGCGCACGGAGGTCTGCGTGAGCTGCCACGGCACGGAGGACAATCCGCGGACCCAGGCGATCCGCGATTTCGCGGCCGCGAAGCGCGAGATCCCCTGGCAGCGCGTCTACGTCGCGCCCAAGCACGTCTATTTCTCGCACCAGCGCCACGTCGGCGTCGCCAAGCTCGACTGCGCGGTCTGTCACGGCAACATGGCCGAGAAATCGACGCCGGTCTCGCGCCAGGCCGTGCCGATCCGGATGGATCGCTGCATCGCCTGCCACAAATCGCAGGGGGTCACCACCGACTGCCTGGCCTGCCACCGCTGATATGGACGACATCGAACTCTCCCGCAAGAATTTCCTGAAGCTGGCCGGAATCTTCGGCGCGGGCTCCGTCCTGCCCGGCTGCGCGCGCGAGACGCTCCTGAAGCCGCGGGAATTGGGCGCGCCCGTCCTCGGCCTCGAGACCTTCTCGAGCTCGGTCTGCGCGCTGTGCCCGGCCGGCTGCGCCGTGCGCGTGCGCCTGATCGATGGCCTCGCCGTCGGCGTGTCGGGCGTTCCCGACCATCCCGTCAACCAAGGCGGGCTGTGCCCCAAAGGTCCCGCGCTCCTGCAGGAGCTCTACCATCCGGACCGTCTGCGCTCGCCTTTGGTCCGCGGCGGCTCCCGCGGGAAGGGGAGCTGGAGCGAGCTGTCGTGGGAGGAGGCGCTCAAGCGCGTCGCCGCGAAGCTGCGGCCCGGCCGCTTCGACGCCGTGACGTCCGCGCGCCTGCGCGACGCCGAGTCGGAGGCGCTCGCGGCGCTCGGCGGCCGGGTCCTGGCGCTCGGGTTCGCGCCCAGCGAGCCGCCTCTCGACGCGCATCGCGCGATGCACGGCCGGGCGCTGACGTGCGACCCCGCCGGCGCGCGGCTCGTCGTCGCGTTCGGCAGCGACTGGCTGCAGACCCAGGCGTCGCACGTGGAGGCCCAAAGGCTCTGGGGCCGATTGCGCGGCGCGCAGCCGCGCGCGCGGATCGTGTCCGTCGAGCCGCGCTTCTCGATCACGGCCGGCAAAGGCGACTCCTGGATTCCGGCGCGGCCTGGCACGGAGGGCTACGTTGCCCTCGCCGTCGCGCGCGAGCTGCTCAAGACCGGCCGCCACGAAGGCGGAGGCCGCGGGCGGGAGGACCTTGAGCGCGCCGTCGAGCCGTTCGCGTTCGAGCGCGTCGCCGAGCTCACGGGCGCGCCCCTGCAGGGTCTGCGCGCCCTCGCCGAGAATTTCGCGTCGGCGCGGCCGGCCGTGGCCTTGGGCAGCCGCAGCGCGCCGGCGTGGAGCCAGATGGCGGTCCACGCCCTCAACGCGCTGTGCGGCGGCTTGAGCCGGAATTTCCGTCAGAGTCCGCAGGAAGCGCGTCCGGCTCCGGATCCGTCGACGCTCGCCTCCGTCGTGCTCTTCGACCGCGTCAACCCGGCGTTCACGGCGCCGCGGGCCTGGCGCGCCGCTCTCGAGAAATCGGACTTCGTCGTCGCGGTCTCTCCGTTCATGACCGAAACGGCGGAATACGCCGACATCGTGCTGCCCTGCCGCACGCCGCTCGAGCAGCGGCACGCGTCCGAGCACCCCCTGCTTTCCGGCGCGACGGCGGTCAATTCCGAGGAGAGCGGCGTCGCGCCGCTCTACGACGCGAAGGACGCGGGGGAGATTTTCCTCGCCCTCGGGAGGGGCGGCGACTACGGCGCCTACGCCAAAGCGAAGGCCGCGGGGTGGACCGCGCGCCGCGGCGCGGCGCCCGCCGGGACCATCGATTTCGCGCCGCTGGCGCAGGCGATCGGGAAAATCGCGCGACCTGCGCCCGCGGACAAGGAATTCCCCCTGGAGCTCTGCGTCTTCACGCCGCTGCCGTTCTCCCGCGGAGAGGGAGCGCACCTTCCGTATCTGCAGAGCCTCGCCGGAGTCCAGACCAGCGAGCAGTGGGAGACCTGGGCCGAGGTCCACCCGGACACCGCTCGGGCCTGCGGCGTCGCGGAGGGCGGGGCGGTCCGGCTCGTGTCGGCGGCGGGCCGGATCGAGGTCAAGGTCCGCGTGCTGGCCTCGGCGATGCCGGGCGTCGTCAGCGTGCCCTTCGGACTGGGCCACACCTCCTACGGCCGCTGGGCGCAGGGCGTCGGCGCCAATCCGATGGAGTTCGCCGATTCTTTCGAAGGCGCGCGCGTGCGCATGGAGCCCGTATGAGCGAACCGCTCGAAGATCCGCGGCAGGAGCCGCCGCGAGGCGTCTCGCGCCTGGAATTCGTGACCCGCGCGCTCGCCCCCGTCGCCGCGCTGGCCGCTCTCGCCGTCGGTAGGAAGGCGTCGGCGGCCGAGCTCGCGCCCAAGGAGCCGGTCTCGAAGGAAGGGCACCGCTGGGGCATGGTCATCGATCTCGACAAGTGCACGGCCTGCGGTTCCTGCATCGTCGCCTGCTCCTCCGAGAACAACCTCATCCTCGGCAGTCCGCAGGAAGCGGCGATGAACCGCGTGATCCGGTGGCTCAAGATCCTGCCGATGGACGAGGGCGAATACCCGTCGCCCAAGCAGCGCCTCGTGCCGCTTCCGTGCCAGCAGTGCGACGACCCGCCGTGCACGAAGGTCTGCCCCGTGTACGCGACCTACCGCAACCCCGAAGGCATCGTGGGCCAGGTCTACGCACGGTGCATCGGCTGCCGCTACTGCGTCAACGCCTGCCCGTACACCTGCAAGGAGTTCAACTGGCGCACGCCCGAGTGGCCCGAGGAGATGTCGGCGGGGCTCAATCCCGACGTGTCCGTGCGTCCGCGCGGCGTCGTCGAGAAGTGCCTGTTCTGCCACCATCGCCTGCAGCGCGCCAAGGAGAAAGCCGCGTCGGACGGCAATCGCCCGCTCGCGGACGCCGACTACCAGCCGGCGTGCGTCGAGGTCTGCCCGGCGAAGGCGATCGTGTTCGGCGATCTGAACAATTCCGCCAGCGCCGTCTCGAGCCTCTCGAAAGATGACCGCGCGTTCCATCTGCTCGAGGAGCTCGGAACCAATCCCAAAGTGACGTATCTGCGAGGCGGCGCATGATCCGGAAATTCAAGGACAGGAGTTGGACGTTCTACTTTCAGCTCGCGATGTTGTGCGGCTTCACCGCCTTCGCGGCCGCGGTCAACGTCTGGTTCGTCTGGCGTGCGGTGCAGCTCCGCGGCCTTTCCGACATGTGGCAGCCGGCCGTCGCCATCGGCATCGTCGAGGGGCCGCTGTTTCTCGTTTTCACGGGAATTCTCTGGACGCTGTTCCTGACGATCCGAGTGCCGGGACGTCCGGTCGAATCTCCGGCGGCCGAATTGCGTCCCGCCGAGCGCGTCCTGCTCGCGCCGATCCTGAGCCGCCCGACCTCCGGAACCGTCAAGTCCGCGGGGGCCCTCCTGATCGTGGCTCTGTGGGGAGTTTTCGCGTGGTGCTGGCAGCTCGCGCACGGCCTGCGCGTGACGGGCCTGGGCGCGCCGGTGTTCTGGGGCTTCTACATCACGAACTTCGTCTTCTTCATCGGCATCTCGCACGCGGGCACGCTGATCTCCGCGATCCTGCGCATCGCCAACGCCGAGTGGCGCCGCTCGATCACGCGCTCGGCCGAGGTGATCACGGTGCTCGTGATCATGTTCGGCGCGGGCAACATCATCCTCGACCTCGGGCGCCCGGAGCGCGCGCTCAACGTCTTCTTCAACGGCCGCCTCCAGTCGCCTCTGCTGTGGGACGTCTGCAGCATCACCGGCTACATCACGGGCAGCGTGATCTACCTGTACCTGCCGCTGATCCCGGACATCGCGATCCTGCGCGACCACGTGAACGATTGGCGCCACGGCTTCTACGACCTGCTGTCCCTAGGCTGGACCGGAACCCGCCTCCAGATACGTGTTCTCGAGACCTGCATCGCGATCATGGCGCTGATCGTGATCCCCGTCGCCATCTCCGTCCACACCGTCGTCTCCTACGTCTTCAGCATGACCATCCAGCCGATGTGGCACTCGGCGATCTTCGGGCCATACTTCGTCGTCGGCGCGATCTTCTCCGGGATCGCCGCGCTCATCATCGCGATGGCGATCCTGCGCTCGGCGTACGGCCTGGGCGACTATCTGCGGCCGATCCACTTCCAGAACCTCGGCGCGCTCCTGCTCGTCATGAGCTGCCTGTGGCTGTACTTCACGTTCTGCGAGTTCATCACCACCTGGTACGGCGCCGAGCCCGGCGACATGGTGATCTTCTGGTCCAAGATCAGCGGCGCGTATGCCCCGTTCTTCTGGACGATGGTCGTGACCTGCTTCGTGATCCCGTTCTCGGTCCTCGTCTCGCCGCTGCGCAAGACCGTCGCGGGGCCCGTGATCGCCTCGGTCCCGATCTGCGTCGGCATGTGGCTCGAGCGCTTCCTGATCGTCGTGCCGACGCTCGTGCGTCCGCGCCTGCCTTACGCGGCCGGCCACTACACGCCGAGCTGGGTGGAGCTCTCTCTCTTCGCGGCGTGCTTGGCCGCGTTCGCGCTGCTGTACGTCGTCTTCACGCGCTTCTTCCCGATCGTGTCGATCTGGGAGGTCCGCGAGGGCCAGGAGCACGCCGTCGCCGAGGTCTCCGAGCGCGTCGCGAGCTACCTTCCGGCCGCCGAGGGCTGACTCGGAGGAGCGCCGGTCGCTACCGGAACCGGACGTCGCCCTCGCCGAGGGTTCCCGTCATCAGCTGCGGCGTCTGACGGCGGCCGGCCTTTGCGGCGTCGTCCTGGACGCGCCGGCGAGCGTACGCGAACAGGCCCTTGAGCGTGACCCAGCCGCCCGGGGCGGCGGCCTCTCCGTTGAGGCCCTTCAAGACGTAGTAGGTCAGCGCGCCGTGGCCGCGCTCGGCCGCCGCGCCGGCGTCGTCGCCGTCCGAGACCGCGAGCAGGGCCGCGACGTCGCCGAGGTCCTTGGCCCCGAGATCGAGCTTCGCCGGAGGCGCGGCCTTGGGCGCCGCCGCGGTTCGCGCGGCGCCGCCCGAGAAGCCCGCGTCGATGACGGCGACGACCGCGCGCGCCTTCAGGGCCTGCAGCTTCGCGAACAAGCGCGACAAGGGGTAGCCGGTCGACTCGAGCAGGGCCGGATCGCCGTCCCACGGGAGCAGGAACGCCTGGCCGGTTTTGGGATCGGCCGCGCCGTCGCCGGCGAAATAGAAGAAGATGCGGGCGTTTTCGTTGACGTTGTTCGGCAGCCAGCGCTCGAGATATTTCTCGAGCCCGGCTCGCCCCGCGCGCTCGCCCGTCAGCACGAGGATGTTGCGGCTCGGCCAGCCGAGGGCCTCGAGGTGGCGGCTCATCGCCGCGGCGTCGCCCTCCGCCCCGGGAGCCCCGGGCGCGTCCATGTACTTCTCGATCCCGACGACGAGCGCGAAGTCGTCGGGGCGCTCGCCGAGCTTGTAAGCCGGCGCGTCGACGTCGGCGGCGGTGGAGCCCGCGACCGCGGTCGGGACCGCGTCGCGCGATTGGCGCTGCGCCGCTTCCTTTAGATGGACGGCGATCGCGGCCTTGTCGGGTCCCAAGGCCCATGAGACGTCGCGCGGCGTGACCTCGGCGCCGCGCGAGAGCAGGAAGTCCACCATCGCGAGGCTGCCCCCGATCGACGCCATGCTCAGCGCGCTCGTGCCGTTGCGGCGGATATTGACGTCGGCGCCGCGGTCGAGCAGGAACTTCGCCATGCCCATGTCACCCCTCTTGACCGCGACTTTGAGCGGGGTCAGATGCTCCATGCCGAACGTCCCGTTGAGATCGGAGCCCTTGTCGAGCAGGGCGGCGACCTTCGCCGTGTCCCCGGACTCGACGGCCGACTGGAGCGGCGACTTGAACCACGAGGCCGACGACGGCGCGGCGACGCTCAGCGCCGCCAGCAGACCGGCCAGGACTTTTACGCGCATGATCGCTCCGTTCGACGGGGGCATCGAGGCATCTTAGCTCATCGCATGCGCAACATCCATGCCGGGGTTGACGCCGCGCCGCGCGTCGTCTACACTTTGGAGCATGAGGCGCGTTTGGTGTCTCGTGGCGGCGGCCGCCCTCTTCGGCGCGTGCTCGAGCGGCTCGAGCGGCTGCGACAGCGGCGGAGGGAGCAGGGAGCAGTCGGGCCAGAGCTCCTCCTTCGCCGGCGGCTCCTCGAGCGGCGGCGGCCCCGACGAGGCGGTCTCCTTCCAAAAGACCGGCATGGGCCTGCGCCGCGGCGTCGCGTCCTCCACGGCGGCGGTGGCGGGCTCCACGGTCGCGGCGCCGGGCGGCTACTCCGCGGCGGTTCCGGCGCGGACGCTGACGGCGAGCGCGGCGACGCCCGGCGGAGCGCCGTCCGCCGCTCCGTCGTCCTCGGGCGTCTCCGGCTTCTCCGACGTCCTCTGCGGCGGATTCCCGGGACTGCCGGACGACTGCCTTGGCAGCCCCCAAATCCTCGCCGTCCAGCAGAAGTGCTGCCCGAACGGGGTCATCGTGGCCTGCCGCGCCATCCCGGGCGGCGCGCGCCTGAGCGGCCGCGGCTGCGCGTCGGCGGCTCCCTAGCCGCGCCTCAGTACGAGTACCAGATCTTCTGCTTCGAGTCGGTCTGCGTGCTGTCGATGAAGACCATGCCCACGCAGCCCTTCGCGGGCGCGCCGGGCTTGGCGCCGGGGCGCGGACGCACGTAGCCCCACTTTCCGCTGTCGCGCAGCTTCGACGCGTCGAGCTCCTCGCCTTTCGCCCCCGCGCAGACGTCGTCGTCGTAGTACTCGACGTCGGACGCGCCGGGGCGGTTCGGGAGCCGAAGCAGGGGGATTTGCGGCAGGTATTTCGGGACCAGCGCGTTGAGGTCGGACGGATAGGCGCCTTCTTGGTCGCCGTAATAGATCGCCAGGCCCGAGCGCAGCGAGCCCAAGCCGCCCTTCGCGGCCGCTTCTTTGGAGCGCGCGTCCATCTTCATGAAGCTCGGGATCGCGATCGCCGCGGCGATGCCGATGACGGCCACGAGGGGCAGGAAAAGGCCCGCCGCGATCACGGCGATCTTGCGCAGGAGGCCGATGTCGAGGTCGAGCGCGACGACGGCACCCACGCCCACGTGCCTCCGGGCCTGCTCTCGGGCCCCCTGCGCGTCGGCCTGGGCAAGGCCAACTACGGCGCCGACGGCCAGGCCCGCTCGCGACGCCGCTCGGTCCAGAACATGATCCCCGTCGGCGACGAGGTCGACCTCGAGCCCGCCAGCTCCGTGCTTGCCGCCGGGGCCGCGGTGGTGATGACCTACGATCCGCTCCTGGTCGGCGCCGCGGGGACCCGCGAGGACAGCCTCCTCATCTGGTGCTGGGACCCGCTCGGCCAGCAGTGGCAACCGCTGCCCTCGATCATCGACAAGAAAGCCAACACGCTCACGACGCAGGCCGCGCGCTGCGCCATCTACCAGGTCGCCGCTCCCGGCCGCGCGCGGCCCGGCCACTGAGCCTCGTGCGGCGAACGTTCGCGAAGCCGGGACGTAGGAAGGTTGTTCGGATCAAGGAGAGAACGACAATGAAGAAGCTACTGATGGCCGCCGCGCTGGCCGCGTTCGCCGGGATCGCTTTCGCCGACACTCAGACCGCTCAGCCCGCGGCTCAGCCGCCCGCGAAGCCCGCGGCGGCCGCGCCGACAACGACGTCCAAAACCGCGACGACGCCGGTCAAGAAGACGACGATCAAGAAGGCCGGAAAGGCGACCAACAAGCAGAAGGCCAAGAAGCCCGCGACGACGACGGCGACCCCGGCGACGACTCCGGCCGCCGCGCCCGCGTCAAAATGAGCCGCCACGGCTCCTCCCGCGCGCGGGAGGACGCCGCGCCGGACAGCTTGGACCTCGTGCAGGTGGAGGAGCCGGGCCTGCGCCGCAAGCCTGAGCGGACGTTCCTGGGTCGATCGCTGAGCGAGATCGAGGCCAGGGCGGCCAGGAGCGTCCCTTTGGACGTCCTCGACCTGCCGCACTGGCTTGAGGTCAAGTGCCGTGTGGCCCGGCACAAGACCCTCCTCGATCTCGCGACGGCCTCTCGCCTGGCGATCATGAGACGATCGCGGGAACACCCCCTCGCGGTCTCCCGGTTCGTCCTCAAGCTCGACAACTTCATCGCCGGCAGCCCCTTCGCTGAGCGGATCGGAAGCGACGGCATCGAAGGCCTGCCCGGCGAAGTCCGCCGACTGCTCGCGATCATCGGCCACCGCTACCGCGATATCTTGGAAGGGACCGCAGGGCTTTGGGACGGCCGCCGCATCCCGCTCAGAACGCTCGGCGCCCGCCGCCGCGTCTCGGCGACATGGATCGAACATCTGCGCGATTGCGCCCATTCTGTTCTCAAGCAGGAGCTTGATGGCGCGCGTTTCCGCGATTGCCTGCGTTCGCTGTGCGGCGAGCTTCTGACCGCGCGCCAAGGGCTCGCGCGCGTCGAGGAGTGGCGCGACCCGGGCTCGGAACTCTGCCGCGGACAGGAGGAGGCTTACCTCGCCTTCCGTTTCCTCTGCCGGGTATGCAGGGTCGAACCTCAGGCTCTGTCGATCATGACCGACGACGGACTCTGCTGCGACCGGCCCGCGACGGCCGAGCGGCTCGGGGCCGCGATCAAGGAGGCCGTGAAAGTCCTGCGCCGAGCGGGCCGCGCGGTTCATTTCGAGGAGCTGCGGCGGCAAGTCGCGAGCGAGGAGAACGACCCGGAAGGCGCGTTCCTTTGGCGCGCTCTCACGCTGTCGCGCGAGGTCCAGATCGTGTCCGACCGCGTCGTCCGGCTTCGACGCAAGCGGCAACCGCGACCTTCGCGGCGCGGAGATTCTGACACTGTTGCGGCGCCTGCGGCGTCAGATAACGGGGAGGACGTGGCGCCGGAAATACCGGAGCGTCCGAACTAAAACGGGCTGGAGTCGTAATGGTTTGCCTGCCTCGAATGCCCGCCACCCCCCTCGGGCAGGTCCTCGGGCGTGCCCGAGGGGGGGCTCAGGCAGGTCCTCAGGCGTGCCTGAGGGGGGTCACGCCATGTAATACATACAGAAACGCTGCTTTTCTCGATCCTTCCTGCCCGCCGAAAAATCGTCTTCGCCGATTTTTTCCCCTGACCACCCACCCCCAACCAACATATTTTGGGGTTGGGTGGTCAGGGGAATGGCGGGTCGAGGATCGAGAAAAGCAGATATAAAGGATGCAGGTGAGGGAATGGATGGATGAAAAATCAGGATGAAGAAATGGATTGGGATGAGGAATGAAGGAGAAGAATCAAGGGGGTGGAGTGGTGGAGTAAGAGGTGAGTTCAAAACAAAAGAGAAGAAAAAACAGAAACAGAAACGGAACGGGAAGGGACATAAGTGATGAGCGGATTGAGAGGAAAATGTCGGTGGCGGATGGGATTCGGAGTCGGGTCGGAGCGGTGAAATCGCGCGTTAGCGGGCGGGAAATGCGGCGGGTCAGGCAGGGTTCGGTGAGTCTGAGGGTTCGGAATCTTTAGGTACAATGGCGGCATGGCGAACCAGATGAAGGACCTTCAGAAGCTGCCGGTGCTGAAGCCGGAGCAGGTCATGGAGCACTTCGGCAAGAAGAGAGCGGGCGGTGAGGAGCCGGGGAAGGTCCTGGTCGAGGCTGGAGACTTCATCGAGATGCTGGAGGCGGTGAGCGGCCTCAAGCTGAGCCGGCGGGAGCTGCTGCGCTACTGCTCGGGGCGGCTCGGCCTGGTCGACGCGCCGGTCACGGTCGGCGCGAAAGCCTGCTTCGTCTTTCCGGACCAGTTCGACCGCGTCGGGATCGTCGCGACCCTGCGCCGGGTCTACCACTTGCCGCTGGCCGCGATCCGCGACCTTCTCGCGCACTACCCGCGCGAGAACTACGACCTCATCATGGAGCGCAAGATCGAGCTCCATGAACTGCTGGACCTAGCCCAGTCGCTCAAGAACGGCTTCGGCTTGGGCGACATGATGATGGCCAAGGCGAGCGACGTCCTGCTCTCGGACCTTCTGTCCTCCAACAAGGCGCTGTCCGCCGCGCTGGAGCCCGGCGACACGCTCCAGCAGCTCCAGGAGAAGCTGGTCCTGGGCCGGCTCGACGAGATGAAGAACTGGGTCAGCTCCGGCCGCTGGCGGGAGTTCCTCAAGCGCGAGTCGGCCGAGGACTTCAAGAACCTGGCGGTCAAGCAGCTCCTCCACAGCAAGATCCTGGCCAAGGTCCTGGCCAAGCGCGCCCGGCATCAGGCGAGGAAGAAGTCCTGACTACCCTCGAAGAATGAACCGGCTCCTGACCGTGGCCGAGGTGGCCGAGTGGCTTCAAGTGAAGCCGCGGACCATCTACCAATGGGTCCATGAGGACTACATCCCGGTCATCAAGCTCGGGGTTCTCAACCGCTTCGATCAGGCCAGCATCGCGGCTTGGGTCAAGAAAAGAGAGACTCCGGGGCGAGCAACCAAGCGGTTGGAAGTGGACATCAATTGAACTTTCCTGTTTATGGCTATTTTCCTACGCAGGAAAATAACGTGTTTCAGGAAAAGAGTTGAAGGGCCTCAGCCAGGGGAATCGCTTCGATGCGATCGGCCATCGGGAACCGATGCGTCCCTGGATAAACCACATGGAGCCGCCGGAGTTTCAAGTCTTTCAGGGCGATGTGCATGGATTTCGTGACGCTCGGCGCCTCGCTCACTTTGAATTCGAATCCCCAGCGTTTGCCGTCGCGAACGATCAGCAAATCCAACTCGGCTCCGGCATGGGTCGCCCAGAAATAGGCGTGCCGATCGGGGACGCGCCGGACCAGCTGCTCCAGGGCGAAGCCTTCCCAGGACGCCCCGAATTTGGGATGGGCGTAAAGGCTCTCCTTGGTCTGCAGGCTCATGAGCGAATGGAAGAGCCCCGAATCCCGGATGTATACCTTGGGAGCTTTGACCAGGCGCTTGCCCAGGTTCTCGTGCCAGGGCTGCAACTGCCGGACCATGAAGGCGCCGGCCAGGATGTCGAGGTAGTGCTGCGTGGTGGTATGCGCCGTCCCCAATGAAGAGGCGATCTCGGAAGCGTTCCAAGTCTGTCCATGGTAGTGGGCGAGCATGCCCCAGAACCGCCGCAGCGTCGCCGCCGGCACGCGGATGCCCCACTGGGGGATGTCGCGCTCCAGAAAAGTCTTCAGGAAATCCTCCCGCCACTCGAAACTTTTGGAGCCGCTGGTCGCCAGGTAGGAAGACGGAAAGCCTCCGCGCAGCCAGAGCCGGTCGAGCTGAGGCGCTTCGGCCAGATCGAATCCCCCCATGTCGATGAAGTGCACCCGCCCAGCCAGGGATTCCGAAGAGTGCCGGATGACGTCGGGCGAGGCGCTCCCGAGGATCAGGAAGGACGCCCGCCGCGGCCGCCGGTCCGCCAAGACCCGCAGGGTTTCCAGCAGGTCGGGCTTTTTCTGGACTTCGTCCAGGATGACCAGGCCCCGGAGCTCTCCGAGCGCGCGGACCGGGTCTTGCAGGCGGGCGAGGTCCTGACGATTCTCGACGTCGAAGAACGACCCCTTCATCTGACGGAACAACTCCCGGGCCAGCGTGGTCTTGCCGCACTGCCGGGGCCCCAACAAAGCCGTGACCGCGTGCTCCTTCACGCTGCGGCGAATCCTTTGGAGAAGCGCCCCTCGCTGGATGTGCATAAGTAATTCTAGAATATTGAGCGGTCAATGCTCAAATATCAAGGTATACGATTCCGCCATCCCCGCTCGTCGCCCGGCCCGATAATGGAGCTTGCCCATCGCCGGCCGGAGGCGGTCCGAGTCCGGGTGAGCGCACGCTCATGCGCGACCATCTTTCGGATCCTCAATAATGAAGACGCTTGACGGCCGATCGCAGATAGTCCGGAGCCAAGTGGGCGTAGATCTCGGTGGTCTTGATGCTCGAATGGCCGAGCAGCTTCTGGACCGTGTAGAGATCGGCGCCGCTCATGACCAAGTGACTGGCGAAGGTGTGGCGCAGGGTGTGGATCGAAACGCCCTTGATGCCGCACGCGCGCGCCAGCTTCCGGAAATCGCGCGAGAGCACGTTCCCGTTATGAGTTCCGCCGCTTTGGGTGTGAAAGACGTAGGCGCTTGCGTTCCTGTGCTGAGCCTTCAACAGCGCCGCGAGTCGGTCGGTCATGGGGATGTGCCGGACCTCGTAGTCCTTGGGATGCCAGCCGTCCTTGGCCTGGACGGCGATCGCCTCGCGGTTGAAGTCCACGTCGGCCCAGGTCAGGTGGGCCAGCTCGTCGCGCCTCAGGCCCGTGTGCAGGAACGTCTCGATGATGGGGGCCAGCCGCTCGCCCGCGGCGGCGAGGAGCGCCTTGGCCTCGTCCTTCGACAGATAGCGGACCTGCTTGCGCGGCTCGCGGAACTTTTGGACCGACTTGGCGGGGTTTTGAGAGAGGGCGCCCCAGGCCACGGCCTTGTTGAACATCGCCTTGAGGGTGTTGAGCTCTCGATTGAGCGTGGAGGGCTTCGCGCCCTGCTCGCGCCGCGCGGCCTTGTAGGCTTCGAGCTTGGCCGCGGTCACGGCGCTCAGCTTGTCGGCCTTGATGAAGTCGGTGAAGTGCCGCAGGGTGATCTCGTCGCGCGCGCAGGAGTTCTTCGCCTTGTTGCCCTTGGCGTAGGTCATGTACTCCGCGATGAAGTCCGTGAGGGGTCGGTCCTTGACCGCGAAGCCGGCCTCCTTGCGCTCCAGCTTGACCTCGATGTCGGCCAAGGAGAGTTCCGCGATACGCTTGGACTTGCCGACCCGCTTGCGGACGCGCCGGCCGTCCGTCTGGTAGTCCACGTACCAAAGCATCCCCTTCTTGCCGGTGCGCGAATAGATGCGGGCCATGGAATTACCCCCTCCCCCTCTTTGGTAGAATGCTTTTCGTCGCTCGGCGCGGAGTTTCCTTTTGAGCGCCAGGCCTCAAAAAGTATGGCACGAATTTGGCACCAGCGCAAGGGGCAAAAAACAACGGAGAATCGGCGGCCGGGCTTCCGGGCCGATTCTCCGTCGAGAAACTACTTCAAAACCTCCCAGGGGTCTGGTGGCGCGTACGGGATTTGAACCCGTGATCTCTGCCTTGAGAGGGCAGCGTCCTAGGCCGCTAGACGAACGCGCCACCCGAACCCCGGAAGACGAAACGTATTCTAGCACGCCGACGACGGCCGGCGCAAACGACGGGCCGAAGGCCTTTTCATGAACGAACGCATCCCCCGAGAGCTCCTGTTCGGCAACCCGGAGAAGGCCTCGCCGAAGATCTCTCCGGACGGCGAGCGCTGGGCCTATCTCGCGCCGGACGAAGGCGTGCTCAACGTCTGGGCCGGCCCCGAGAGCAGCGCGGCGAAGCTGCTGACGCGCGACCGCGGCCGCGGCGTGCGCAACTTCCTGTGGGCCGAGGACGGGCGCTCCCTCCTTTATATCCAGGACAAGGACGGCGACGAGAACTGGCACCTCCACCAGACCGACGTGGAGACGGGAACGACGCGGGACCTCACGCCCCTCCCGGGAGTCCAGGCCCAGATCGTCGCCACCGAGCCGCGCTTCCCCGACGAGATCCTCGTCGCCCTCAACGACCGCGATCCGCGCGCCCACGACGTCCACCGCGTGAGCTTGAAGGACGGCTCGCGCGCGCTCGAGGCGAAAAATCCCGGCGACGTGATCGGCTGGGTCGCGGACGCGGACTTCCGCGTGCGCGCGGCGAAGGCGATGCGCGCCGACGGCGGCTCGGTCCTGCGCCTGCGCGAGGGCGGCGCCTGGCGCGATTTCCTTTCGTGCGGTCCCGACGACCAGCTCGGCGCTCACGGCTTCGCGCCGGGAGGCCGCGCGCTCTACGTCGAGTCCAGCGTGGACCGCGACACGACGGCGCTTCTGGAGTCGCCGCTCGACGGCGGCGCCGCGCGCGTGCTGGCCGAGGACCCCGAGTCCGACCTCGGCGGCGTCCTGCTCCACCCGCGCGACTACCGCGCCGAGGCCGCGAGCTTCACCGCCGACCGCCAGCGCTGGGCCGTGCTCGACTCCGCCCTCGCCGCCGACTTCGAGGCTTTCGCGAGCCTGGACGGGGACGTCTCCATCGTCAGCCGCGACGACGCGGACCGCGTCTGGTATCTCCTCGTCAACCGGCCCGACCGCTCGCCGTCGTTCTGGCGCTGGGACCGCGCCGCGCGCAAGGCCAAGTTCCTGTTCGCGACGCGGCCTAAGCTCGACGGCTACGACCTCGCGCCGATGCAGCCCGTCTCCTTCGCCGCGCGCGACGGCTTGAGGATGCGCGCGTATTTGACGACGCCGTCCGGAAAGGAGCCGCGCAGGCTCCCGCTCGTCCTGCTCGTTCACGGCGGGCCCTGGGTGCGCGACCACTGGGGCTTCCATCCCGAGGCGCAATGGCTCGCGAGCCTGGGCTTCGCCTGCCTGCAGGTCAACTACCGCGGCTCGGCCGGCTTCGGCAAGCGCTTCCTCCACGCGGGCGACCGCGAGTGGGGCGCGAAGATGCAGCACGACCTGACGGACGCCGTGCGCTGGGCCGCCAACTCCGGCGTCGCCGACGCCAAGCGCGTCGCGATCTACGGCGGCTCCTACGGCGGCTACGCGGCGCTCGCGGGAGCCGCCTTCACGCCCGGCGTGTACCGCTGCGCGGTCGACGTCGTCGGCCCGTCGAACCTGATCACGCTGATCAAGTCGATCCCGCCGTACTGGGAGCCGATGAAGCGCGTCTTCGACCTGCGCGTCGGCGACGTCGAGAAGGAGCCGGACTTCCTGAAGTCGCGCTCGCCGCTGTTCGCGGCCGACAAGATCGACATCCCTCTGCTGATCGCCCAGGGCGCCAACGACCCGCGCGTCAAGCAGGCCGAGTCCGAGCAGATCGTCGCGGCTCTGCGCGCGAAAGGCCGGCCGGTCGAGTACCTGCTCTTCCCGGACGAAGGCCACGGCTTCGCGCGGCCGGAGAATCGGCTCAAGTTCTACGCCGCCGCCGAGGCCTTCCTCGCCCGGCACCTCGGCGCGAAGTAGCGCCGCGCGCGGGGGGAAGCCGCGCGAGGTTATGTTGTAGGATCGCCCCTGTCGTGAGCGAAAAAGAAGTCGTCCAGCGGATGAGCCGCCGCGGAGAATTCGCCACCTTCGAAGAACTCCTCGCCGCCGAGGGCCAGAAGGCGTGGAACAACCTGCGCGAGGCCGCGCGCTCCTGGCCCGAGGCCTTCGACGACGCGGTGCTGGACAAGATCGCGGCCCGCGCCTCCGACACGCCGGGCCTCGTCTTCGGCGCGCTTCTCGACGTCGCGGGGCGCGACCAGAAGCGAACGGCCCAGCTCGTCGAGCGCTATCGCGGGCTCATGAAGAAATTCCCGGGCCCCGGCCTCGCCGCGGCGGGCTACAACCTCCACGAGTACTGCCGCATCCTCGACGCGGATTGGATCGCCGCCGCGCGCGCCCACTACGACGCCGACCCCGAGGGCGGCTGGGGCATCATGACGTCGGCCGCGTCCTACGCGCCGCGGCTCCTGACCGACGCCGACGTCGCCTGGTTCGAGGAGCGCTGGGAGGCCGACCCGGAAGCCTACTTCACGATGGCGCTCCAGCTCGCCTCGCACGACGCCGCGCGGCGCGAGAAGCTCCTCGCGCTCGCGCTCGGCCGCTTCGACAAGCGCCCCGCCGAGGCGGTCAAGGCCGCGGCCGGCGTGTCGCGCGACAAGGCGATGCTGAGGCCGGACCTGTTCGCGGCCGTCCTGCGCAGCCTCGAGTCCAACCCCGAGAAGGGCTGGGATTATTTTTCCGGCGCGTCCTACGAGACCGCCGAGCCGTTCGACGAGGCGGCGCTCGACGCGCTGGCCGCCAAGCTGGCGACGGGCGCAGGGTCTTATTTCGCCCTGCTCCACCGCGTCGCGGAGCGCGACGCGGCGCGCGCCCCCGCGGTCCTCGAGCGCTTCGCGCGCCTGATCCCGCGCGACCCGAAGGCCGGCGTGTATCAGGCCTACTACATCGCCGCCAACGATCCGCAGCTGCTCACGCAGCGGCTCGTCGACGCCGTCGCGGACCATTTCGCCGCCGAGCCCTACAAGGCGTACGACGTGCTGTCCTACTCCCTGAAGAGGCGGCCCGAGCTCCTGCACCAGCGCCACATCGAGATCGCCGCCGTCCACATCCAGGAGGCGACGAACTGGGCCTTCGGCTTCTTCGAAAGCCTCCTGCAGGCCCGGCCGGACTGCGCGCCCGTCTGCACGCTCGCCTTGTTCGAGTGCCTCGCTCACGAGCCGCCGAACCGCGCCGACACGCGCGTCGAGGAGCTGCAGTCGATCGTGACGATCGCTCAAGCCTCGCACGTCAAGACCGAGCTCGAGCGGGCCCTGCGCGAGCCGCCGAACGTCGGCTCGCGGCGCGCGCGCGCGCTGATGGCGATCCTGTTCCGTCAGAAGCTGCGCGCCAAGCAGCACGTGCTTTTCGAGGCCCTGCGCCTGGCCGCGACCGCCTGCACGTGGACCAACCGCAACCGCACCCCGCTCTGGGATTTCTTCCTTCTCCTCCTCGACGAGTCGCCGGACAAGGCGATCACGACGACGGCCGCGGAGCGCTTCCTCGAGGGCGCCTTCCAGCTCACGTACCTGATGGACCGCGGCGCCGACCACGACGAGTTCCGCGAAAAATTCGCCTTCGGCGAGGACGTTCCGGCGGCGCCCTGGCCGCCGTCCGTCGCGTTCCTGGGCGAGGACGCCGCGCTCGACCGCCTACACCGCGTCGTGTGCGAGCTCGCGCGGCGCTGCGGGGCGGAGGTGAAGCTCGAGGTCTTGAGCGAGTACGACGAAAGGGCCTCGCGCGCCGAGAGCGAGCTGGCCGCGATCTCGCGGCAGTCCGCCGCGGCCGACGCCGAGCGGCGCGCCCGCCTCGACAAGCGCCGCGCCGCCCTCGAGAAGAAGCTCGCGCTGTGGCGCGACGCCGCGCCGGGGCCCGCGGCGCGCGGCGAGCTCGAGAAGGAGCGCCGCGGCCTGCGCAAGAGCGCGACGGACGCCCTGAGATCGGAGCTCGCGCGGATCTCGGTCGAAGCGGTCGAGGGCGCGCGGCAGGGCCTCTACGAGGGGAAGATCGAGGCGGTGCTCGGGCACAAGGTCGACGTCTCGCGCGTGGACTCCTCGATCCTCCCGTCGTTCCTGTTCTTCCCCGCGCTCGGGCCTTACCCGAACAACCGCAAGTGGCTCGCGCGGCTCATCGAGGACCGCCTGCTCGGGAAGCCCAGCGACTGGCTGCGCGGCGAGCCGCGCGCCCGCGAGTGGGCCGAGCGCGTGCGCGCGGGACAGCCCGGCGTCGTCCTCGAGCGCTGGCGCGGGAAGTTCTCGAAGAAGTACGACTACCGCCCCGCGGACGCCGCGAGCGAGAAGAAGCGCCGCCTCAAGGCCGATCTCGCGCAGACGCGCAAGCTGCTCGAGAGCCTCGGCGCGGCCGGATTCAAGGACGAGTCGTTCGAGGAGCTGTCTCGCGCGTTCGCCGCCCTGCTGGCGAAGGTCCCGCCCGCGGAGGAGAAGGCCTCCGACGAGAAGCCCGCGGAGCCCCCGCCCGATCCGCGCGTCCTCGAGGAGATCAGCACGAACCTGGAGCGCGTCAAGATCGTCTCGGAGACGCCCGAAAGCGACTACCAAGGGATCATCGAGCTCGAGGTCGAGAGCGATCCCTTCCAGATCCTCTTCATGGGCGAGTACGGCTTCGCGTCCTGCCTGTCCCTGCGCGGCAGCAACGTCTGGAGCGCGGTCTCGAACGCGATCGACGTGGACAAGACGGTCGTCTGGGCCCGCGAGGCCGGCACGAACGTGGTCGGCCGGCGGCTCATCGCCCTGACGCCGGAAGGCATCGTCTCCTTCCGCACCTACGCCAACCGCCACGGCCTCGCGCTGGACGGCATGTTCGAGGACTTCCTGACGGACTACGCCGCGCACTGCGGCGCGCGCACGGCGCACGGCGCCTCGCCCGGGCCGCTGCTCAGCGACCGCTGGTACGACGACGGCGCGCTCTGACGCGCGCCGCTACCGCGGCCGCGCGGCCTTGGACGCCTTCGCCTCCGACACGTCGACGACCTTCCAATGGTCGCCCGTGAAGTCGACGACGAAGCGCAGGCGGACCGTTCTCTTGCCGCGCGCCTCGCGCAGCAGCGCCGGCCCCGCGTAGCGCCGGCCGCCGACCTTGACCGCCTTCTCGGCCTCCACGCGCGTCAGCCGCAGGCGCCGCGCACGGCCGGCCGCGTTCGTGTAGATCCAAACGCCGTCCGTGCTCTCGCGCTGGATCTTCGCCTCGACGATCGTCTTGAAGTTGTCGCGCGCGTCCTCCAAGGTCATTTCCGCGTCGAGGGCGGACGTCTCGACGTTCTGATCGTCGGCGTTCTGATTGTCGCCGTTCGGATTCCCGTTGTTCTGGCCCCCGTTGCCGGGGCCGCCGTTGTTCTGGTTCCAGTTGTTCTGACCGCCGCCGGCCGGGCCGACGCCGTTCGGGTTGCCGCTGTTCGGGTTGACGCTGTTCTGGTTCCAGGTGTTCGGGTTCGCGATGTTCGGATTCGCGCCGCCGTTGTTCTGATTACTGTTGTTCTGATTACTGTTGTTCTGATTGGCGCCGCTCGAGGACGCGCCGGTCTGCTCGTTGTTGCTTTGATTCGAGCTGCCCTGGCCGCCGCCTCCCCCATGGGCGTCTCCCGAGTTGTGCCCTCCGGCCCAGAGCCGCCCGGCCGCGGCGCAGAGGAGCGCGCACGCGGCAAGGACCGCCATGAGGCTGCGTCGGCACCGGTTCATGGTTCGGCGAATCGAAGGACGCCTACCACAGTTTACACGCCCTGCGCGCGGCGTCAAGAGGGGGCGTCAGTCCGGGATGGTCACGCCCTTCGTCTCGGGCGGGTCCGGATAGCGCAGGCCGAGCCGGGACAGCATCTTGCGCGTGAGGCGCGCGACGCGCCAGTCGCGGTTGGGCTTGTCGCCGGCCGCGATGATGCGCCACGGCGCCCACGGCGTGCTCGTGCGCGCGAGGGCCTCCGCGTAGGCGCGATGGAAGGCGTCCCAGCGCTTGCGCGTCTCGAGATCGGCGAGCGAGAACTTCCAGCGCTTGTCGGGACGCTCGAGACGGCGCTCGAGCCGCGCCTTCTGCTCGCCCTTCGACACGTTCAGGAATATCTTGATGATCACGACGCCGCTGTCGACGAGCTCCTTCTCGAACGCGTTGATGCGGCGGTAGCGGCTCTCGATCTCCTCCGGCGAGAACGTCTTGTACACGGCCGGGACGACGAGGTCCTCGTAATGCGAGCGGTTGTAGATGCCGATGATGCCCTTGGCCGGGAGCTGCTTCTTGATGCGCTCCAGAAAATCCTGCGCGGCCTCCTCCGCGGTCGGCTTCTTGAACGCGGCGACGCGCGTCCAAGTCGGGTTCAGCGCGAGCGGACGCTTGATCACGCCGTCCTTGCCCGCGGTGTCCATGCCCTGGACGACGACCAGGACCGCGCGGTCCTTCGAGGCCGCGATGACCTCCTGGAGCCTGCGCACCTCGCGGCGCTCGGCCTTCATCGCGCGCCGCGCCGCCTTCGCCCCGAGCGCGTCCTCGTCGACGGTCGGCAGGCTCCTCAGATCGACCCTCTCCCCGGGCGCGGCTGACGCGCCGTCGAATCGCGCGCGCAGGCCCGCGGCCGCGCGCGCCAGGCCGGCCCGCTCGGAGGCCGGCGCGGCCGAGATCGTCTCGTGCAGCTCGGAGAGGGCGTCGGCGGCCTTCTCGGCTTTGCCGCCGGGCGTCGCCCGCGCGGCCTCGATCAGCGCCGGCAAGGCGGTCTCCGGCGCGGCGAGAGCCTCGACGAGCGCGGCGCGCGCCGCGAACGCCTCGGGCGTCGCGGCCCGCGGAGCGGGGGCCAGCGCCGCCGCGAAGGCCTGCGGAAGAGGCGCTCCCGTCGTGAGAGACTGGGTCTGCAGGCGCAGTTCCGTCAAGAATCCGCCGCGCGGCAGGGAGGCGAGCGCCGCCGCCGCCGGCGCGACCGGGATCGTGGGCAGAGAGACCCGCTCGACGACCTGCGCCGCCGCGGGAAGGGCCGAGAAGACCGCGAGGGCGAGCGCGGCGACGCTTCTTCGCATATAACGGCAGTGTAACGAACGCGTGACGCTCCCGCCTGGGCCGCGGGGGCCAGGCCGTCTTGGTCAAAAGACCTAGGGCCGAAAGCCGGACCCCTTGAAAACGGCCGCCGCGCGAGCCATACTGACCCCAAGATGCTCGCGGCCGCTCTCGCCGCCTTCCTGACCTCCGCTTCGGCCGGGTCTCCCGCTCCCGCCGCTCCCGCCGCTCCCGTGAGCCGCTGCCTGCCCGCGCCGGGTTCCAAGGAGGAAAATCCGAAGAGCTTCGCCGCTCTGCGCGCGTGCCAGGACAAGGCGCGCCAAGCAGCCCTGCGCAAGGCGCGCCGCGCCGGGCGATCGCTGACCGCCGATCAGCTCGAGACGATCGACGAGGCCCAGCGCGCCGAGGCGCGCCGCTTCCTAGCCTCCGACAAGGGAGTGATCGAGGGGCCGGCGCAAGCTCCGGCCGCCGCGAACGCGGCCGCGGCCTCCGGCGCGAAGACGGCCTCGCTCGGCGGCGAAACGCCGGGCAATCTCCAGCGCCTCGACCCGGGCGGCGCGGCGTCCGTGACCGCGCTGCAGGCGCGCCTGCAGGCCGCCGCGGGCGACGGCAGCAACGGGATCACGCCCGACATGGCCGCCGACATCCGCGCGACCTTGATGCAGTCCCAAGGCGGCGTCTCGCCCGACATGCAGGCTCTGCTCGACGCCGTCGCGCGCGACGGCGGCAAGCTCACCCCGGAGACGATGAAGCTCATTCAAGGGGCGGGCGGCGCGGCCAAGGGCGAAGGGCTCGACCTGAACATCGACCCCGACATGGAGAAGCAGATCCTCTCGCACGACTTCGAGGGCGACAAGAAGTACTTCGCTCCGCCGCAGGGCGCCGCCGCTCCCGCGCAGCCCGGTTCGCTGTAGCCCCGCCGCGCTCGCTATAATCTCCGGCATGAAGCCCGGAGCCATCCCCCTCTTCTCGCACCTGACCTCCGTCCCGACCGCGCCGTTTCGCGAGCGCTCCGTCGCGCGCCGCGCGCGCGCGTGGATCGCGCGCCATCTCGGCCGCGGCGTCTCGGTCCGCGAGGTCCGCGGCGGGCTGATCGTCTCCTACCGCGGCGCGGGGAAAGGCCCCGCGCTCGCGCTGGCCGCGCACCTCGACCATCCCGCCTTCCGCGTCGCCGCGTCCACGCCGCTCGGCGCGCGCGCCGAGCTCCAGGGCGGGCTCCCGCCGCACCTCCTGCCCGGAGCGCGCGTCGAGGCCTTCGCCGCGGCCCCGACGGACAACGTCCCGCTCGCGCGCGGCGTGATCGGGGCGCGGCCGGCGAAGGCCGGCGGGCTCTGGACGATCCGCTGGACCGAGCCGCCGCGCCGCGGAACGCGGCCCGCCTTCGCCGTGCTCGCGCTGACGCCGTGCGAGGTGAGGAACGGCTGGCTCTCCTCGCGCTCGGTCGACGACCTGCTCGGCTGCGCGGTCAGCCTCGAGGCGCTGCGCCGGCTCGCCGCCGCGCGCGCGAAGACGAACCTGATCGTCCTGCTCAACCGCGCGGAGGAGGTCGGCTTCGTCGGCGCGCTCGACATGATCCGCTCCGGCGTGCTCTCGCCCGACGACTCCTACCTGTCGATCGAGTCCTCGCGCGAGCTCCCGGGCTCGCGGCCCGGGAAGGGCCCGACGATCCGCCTCGGCGACAAGGCCTGCGCGTTCGACCCGAACCTCGTGGCGCTCCTCGACGAGGCGGCCGAGCGCCTGCGCGCGCGCGGCGCGAAGGTCCAGCGCCTGCGCCTGACCGGCGGGACCTGCGAGGCGACCGCCTACCAAACCTTCGGCCTCGAGGCCGCGGGCGTCGCGGTGCCGCTCGTGAACTACCACAACGGCTGGGGCGCCGACGCGGTCGCGCCCGAGCGCGTGCGCGTCTCGGACGTCGAGGGCGCGGTGCGCCTGCTCGTCGAGGCCGCGCGGCTCTTCCCGGCCAAGGTCCTGCGCGGGAGCCTGCGCGCGCGCCTGACGAAGCGCCACGCGTCGTCCGCCGGCGCTCTTTCGCGCTAGGGCTTCGCGGGCGAGAAGCGCACGCAGTCGACGCTCCGCCGCGCGGGGACGAGCACGAGGCCCTGGGCCGCGAGCAGACGCTCGAGCGCGGCGCGGTCGCCGAACGGCCACTCGAGATCGAACGCGTACTCGCCGGGGAGGCCGGTCTCATCGAAGACGGGCGCAGCCAGGCTCACCCACAGCGCCCGCGCGACCTCGGACAAAGCGACCTTGCCCAAGAGTCTCCCGCCGCCGTAGGCCATGAGCCCGGACCTGGCGTCCGCCGCTCCCGGCTTCGGGCGCGGCGCGCCGGGCGCGGTCGACAGGCGCAGGACGAAGGCGTCGGCCTCGCGCCGCTCCGGCGCCGCGCGCACGCCGAACGCCGCCTCGACCGCGCGCTGGAGCGCCGGGCGGCCCGCCGCGACGCCGACCTCGGGCGCGCGCAGCTCGAAGTCGAAGGCCGCGACCGGCGCGGAGTCGACGAGGACCTGATCGGGCTGGACGTCCCAGATCGCCGCGACCGCGCTGCGGAAAGGCAGCGCGCGGCCCGTCAGCTCGTAGGGATTCTCGCTCATGCCCGGCTCGCCGGAGGCCGCGGCGACGCGCACGGCGATCAGGCTCTTCGCCGCCGCCGGGCTCGGGCGCGGCGGGGACGGCCGCGCGGCCGCGCGCGGCGCGAGGCGCCCCGCGGCCGCGTCGCGCACGTCGCTCTCCTTCAGCTGATCGGGCTCGATGCGGGCGAGCAGGGTCCCGTCCTTGCCGATCAGGTAGCCGTCCGGACGCGCTTCGACGTGAAACGCCTGGAACGCCGCCCCCTTCTCGTCGACGCCGACCCAGGCCTTCATCTCGTGCGTCTTGAGGAACGCGCGCACGATCTCGGGGGCCTCGTCGCTGACCGCCAGGAAGACGACCGGCACGTCCTTGAGGGCGTCGATGAGCCGGTTCGTGCGCGGCATGCCCGCCACGCACGGCGCGCACCAGGTCGCCCAGAACTCGACGTAGACGACTTTCCCCCGAAGCTCGCTCCAGTCCGCGATTTTCGGGACCGGCGCGTTGAGGAGGAGCGGGATGACCGGGCGCGGCGCCTGCGGCGCGGCTCCGGCCGGCGCGGCCAGGGCGAGGAAAATCGACAGGAAGACCATGGCGAGATTCTACACGAAAGCGGGCGAAAATTTGATTCAATCCGCGCATGAGAAAAACTCTCCTCGCTCTCGTTTTCGCCGCCGCCGCGACCTCCGCGCGCGCCGTGCAGCCGAACCCGTTCTCCGGCTTCGAGCAGAACGCGGCCTCGAACCTGCTCAAGCCCTTCGCGCTGGACCTCGGCGGCGTCCTGGGCGGCTCCGTCGTCGACACCGGCCGCACCTACGGCTTCCCCGGCTTCTGGGTCGGCGGCGACGCGATCCTGCAGACGCGCCCCAACAGCGAGGACCTGATCCTGCGCGACGCCGGCGTGCACTCGTTCGCCCTGCCGATGATCCAGGCCGGCGTCGGCCTGCCGTTCTCGACCGACGTGATCGTGCACGGCGTCGGCGCCTACGGCGTGACCATCATGGGCGGCGGCCTGCGCAAGAGCCTCTACCGCACGGGCCTCGTCGACACCTTCCTGCCCAACGTCTCGGTCTCCGCCTACGGCGACAAGGTCAACGCGGGCCCGTTCAACGCGACTCACGGCTCGGCCAACGCGATCGCGTCGTGGAACCTCCCGGTGATCAAGCCCTTCATCGAGGCCGGCTACGACGTCACGAAGGTCACCGTCGGCGCCGCCGCGACGCCCGGCCTGGACGGAGTGTCGGCGACGTCGAACGGGACGCGCCTGCAGGCCGGAGTGGACTTCACCCCTTTCCCGTTCTTCGACCTGCGCCTGGCGGCCGCGGAGCTGCACGGCATCACCGCCGGACAGCTCGGGCTCGGCGTCACGTTCTGAGCTAGGCCGGGGATGGCGATCTACACGCGCGGCGGCGACCGCGGCGAGACCGGCCTGATCGGCGGCTCGCGCGTGCCGAAGAGCCACCCGCGCGTGGCGGCCTACGGCGCCGTCGACGAGCTCAACTGCGCGCTCGGCGCGGCGCGCGCCGCGCTCGACGTCCGCGGCCCCGGAGGCGTCGACGCGGCCTTGGCCCGCGTCCAGGACGAATGCTTCGCCCTCGGCGCCCTGCTCGCCGTGCCGAGCGCGGCCGCGGCGAAGCTCCCTCCGCCCTACGACAAGGGGCTGCCCGCCGACTCCGCGCGCCGGCTCGAGAGCGAGATCGACGCCTGGGACGCGGGACTCGAGCCGCTGAAGAGCTTCATCCTTCCCGGCGGCGGCCCCGCCGGCGCCGCCCTGCACGTCGCGCGCGCCGCCGCGCGCCGCGCCGAGCGCGCCGCCGTCGAGCTTTCCGCGGCCGACCCCCTCCCCGACGGCGTCCTGGCCTATCTGAACCGGCTCTCGACCTGGCTGTTCGTGGCCGCGCGCTTCGTCAACAAGTCCGACGGCCGGCCGGAGACGCGCTGGCTCGGTCTCGGCGGCCGCGCCGAGCCTTGACGCGCCGCGCCGCGCGAGCTACGCTGGCCGCATCGCCGCGCTGACGAGGAGCCCATGGATCAAAACCCCGACGCCGCGCCCGTGCCCGCAGCTCCCGAACCCGCCGCCTTCACGCCGGTGCCCGGCGGCTTCTGGCTGCGCGGCGGCGCGCTCATGATCGACTACCTCGTCGTCGGCATCGCCGCGGGGATCGCGCTCTTCATGGCGCCGCCGATCGTCGCGCTGCCCGCGCGCCTGGCCCTCAGCATCGCGTACTTCACCGTCGTGCCGGTGCGCTGGAACGGCCAGACCCTCGGCAAGACCGCCGCCGGCATCGCGCTCTATCGCGAGGACGGCGAGCCGCTCGGCTACGGCACGACGTTCGTGCGCTGGCTCGGCTACTTCGTCTGCATCGTCACGCTCGGGATCGGCTTCGTCGTGGCCGCGTTCACCGAGAACAAGCGCGGACTCCACGACTACATCGCCGGAACCCGCGTCATGCAGATCGAGCGACCTTTCCCCCGAGAAGTGGGCCAGTTGAAAGTTGAGTCCGAAGTGGTAAAACACCCAACGGAGGACTCAGAA
>Ga0209415_10000514_pt1 | contig 71934 bp, 64 predicted proteins | sample PeaSoiSIISIP2007_FD_187696 | JGI IMG/M metagenome (GOLD analysis project Ga0209415, IMG submission 187696) | Peat soil microbial communities from Weissenstadt, Germany - SII-SIP-2007 (SPAdes) (version 2) | ecosystem: Environmental > Terrestrial > Soil > Wetlands > Peat | place: Germany...
CCCGACGGCCCACCCGATGCCCGACCAGGGCGGCCAGGGCCCGGGGGCGGTCACCCGCCCGCATCAGGGTCTCCCCCACCAGCACGGCCCGGTAACCGGCGTCGGCCAGGCGGCGGGCGTCCCCGGCGTCACGGATACCGGACTCGGCCACCGCCACCACCCCGTCGGGGATGGCCCTCACCACCCGCAGGGCCCGCTCATGGTCGACGGCGAAGGTGACCAGGTCGCGTTGGTTCACCCCGACCAGCTCGGCGCCGGCATCGAGGGCCCTCCCCACCTCCGTCTCGTCGTGGGCCTCGACCAGGGTGTCGAGCCCGACGGCGCGGGCCACCCCTAGGAGGTGGCCGAGCTCGGCGTCGGTGAGGGCGGCCACGATCAGCAGCACGGCGTCGGCCCCCATCAACCGGGCGTCGGCCACGTCGGCGTCGGCCACGGTGAAGTCCTTGCGCAGGACGGGGAGGGCGCAGGCGGCGGCGGCCCGGGTCACGTCGTCGGCCGACCCCCCGAAGAATTCGGCGTCGCTCAGCACCGACAGGCAGGCGGCCCCGCCCGCCTCGTAGTCCCGGGCCACGGCCGCGGGGTCGAGCCCGGGGTCGAGCTCCCCGCGCGACGGCGACCGGCGCTTGATCTCGGCGATGACGGCCAGGCCCTCGCACCCGGTCAGGGCGGCGGCGAAGGGCCGGGGTGGGCGGCACCGCCCGGCCTCGGCCAGCAGGGCGTCGACGTCACGCCGGTCGGCCGCGGCGGCGGCGCGGTGGGCGGCCAGGATCCCGTCGAGATAGGTGGCCGTCGACATCGGCCCAGCCTATCGGTGGGCCCAAGGGCCTCAGCGAAGGCTCGCCCCGACGCGACAGTGCGCCCGGCCGGAGCCGGGCGCACTGTCCACCAGGGGGCCGGGAACCGGCGCCTGGTATCGAACCCTTCGGCTTCGTCAGCCCGTCAGTTCAACATCCCGTTCAGCGTCTCCGTCTTCCCCACGAAGTTGGCGCTCGTCCCCAGCGACGCCGTCACGTCCCACGTGGCCTCCGGGGTGTGCTTGGGCAAGGTGAACCAACCGGCAGCCAGGAGGCACTTGGCCGTCGCGACCTTCTTCTTCACGATGACGGTCACCGAGTCACCGCCGGCGCATATCCGTTTGGCGTTCTTCGTCGGTGGTACGTCGGACACCGAGAACACCACCTGCTGGCCAGCCAGGAGCTTTGTGGCCTTCTTGGCCGTGAGCGTGGCCGTGAAGGTGTTGGCCGAATCGTTCTTGACCGCCGGTTTCACCGTGAGCTTCATCTTCGTCTTCGCCGCAGTCACCGTCTCGGTGGTCGTGCCACTACTGCTGGCGAAGTTCGAGTCACCGGAGTAGGCCCCTTCGATGGTGTACGGCGATGCCGCCCCCTGCAACAACCCGGCGGCCACCTTGCACTGGGCCAGGCCCGAGCCCGAGATCGCCTTGCTGTTGCCCTTCGAGCAGCTCACCGTGCTGTGGTTATGGCCGGTGATCGTGAAGAGGACCGTCCCCGTCGGGATGTCGGCGTTCTGCGTCACCGGCACCGACACCTGGGCGCTGATCGTGATGGGATTCCCGGTGGCGGTGTGGGTGGGGGTGGCCGTCAAAGCCGTGGCCGTTCCCGTCCCCGACGCACTGGCGACCAGGGGAACAACTGCCAACGACGTCATGGCCATCACGACGCTGGCTCCCGCGGCGGCCGCCACCTTCTTGCCTCGACCTCTGAACATATTTCCGCCTCCCGACGAGTGCGCGCGGCGCAGCGGCCGCATCAGCAAAGTCTGATCGAAGTCGACGCTCGGGACATCACCAATTCTGATGACGTGGCGTCCCTTTCGGAGGCCGACGGGGCCCGGAGGCCGGCGCGGCGGGGCCAACCGTCACGTGGCGCGGTCCTCCGGAGTCACTGCGCCCCGGCCCCCCGGAGGAGGCAGTCGAGGATGAGGCCGACCGACTCGTCCACGGGTGCGTCCCCGGCCACCACCAGTTCGGGGGACACGGGCACCTCGTAGGGGTCGTCGACGCCCGTCATGGAGGCCACCGATCCCGTCTCGGCCCGGGCGTAGAGGCCCTTCGGGTCGCGACTGACGCAAACGGCGACGGGGGTGGCCACGTAGACCTCGACGAAGGGGATCCCGGCCGACTCGTGCCGCTGGCGGGCCAGGCGTCGGGCATCGGCGTAGGGGCTGATCAGGGCGACCAGGGCCACCAGCCCGGCCTCGGCGAAGAGGTACGCCACCTCGGCCACCCGGCGCACGTTCTCGTCGCGCCCGGCCCGGTCGAACCCGAGGTCACTGCACAACCCCATGCGCACGTTGTCGCCGTCGAGGCGGTAGGCGGGCCGGCCGTACTCGACCAGGCGGTGCTCGAGGGCGACGGCGACCGTCGACTTGCCCGACCCGGACAGGCCCGTGAGCCAGACGGTGGCACCCTTGAGCCCGAGCGCCCGCCAGCGGTCGCGGCGGCTCAGCATGGCCGGCGACCAGACGACGTCGGGGTGCACCTCCACGGTCAATCGGGGCCCAGGATCATGCCGGCACCCACCGTGACGTTCGTCTCCTCACTGGCCAGGATGAACGATCCGGTGGTGCGGTTGCGGCGGTAGCTGTCGTAGAAGAGGGGCTGGGTCACCCGCAGGCCGACGCGGCCCACCTCGTTGAGGGTCAGCGACTCCGCCGACTCGTCGCGGTGCAGGGTGTTCACGTCGAGGCGGTAGTGCACGTCCTTCACCACGGCCCGCACCCACCGGGTGGTGTGCTTCACCGAGAGGAAATCCCCCGGTCGCAGGGGCTTGTCGGTCATCCAGCAGACCATCGCATCGATATCCTGGCCCATCGACGGGTGGTTGTGGGACCGGCAGATCATGTCGCCACGCGAGACGTCGAGATCCTCGGCCAGCCGGACGACGACCGACATGGGAGCGAAGGCCTCGTCGGCCGGTCCGTCGAAGGTGTCGATCGACGCGATCGTCGTGGTCAGGCCCGAGGGCAGCACCGTCACCTCGTCGCCGGGTCGGAAGACCCCGCCGGCCACACGGCCGGCGTAACCGCGGTAGTCCCGGATGGTCGAGGCCGTGGGTCGGACCACCCACTGCACCGGGAACCGGGGATCGATCAGGTTCCGGTCCGAAGCGATATATACCTGTTCGAGATGGTGGAGCAGGGACTGGCCCTCGTACCACCCCATGTTGGGCGAGCGCTGGACGACGTTGTCCCCGTTCAGCGCCGAGATGGGGATGAAGGCCAGGTCGGACACGTCGAGGCGGGTGGCGAAGGCCTTGAACTCCTCGCAGATCTCCCGGAAGACGGCCTCGTCGTAGCCGACGAGGTCCATCTTGTTGACGCACAGGACGAGGTGGGGGACACGCAGCAGCGAGGCCAGGAAGGCGTGGCGCCGGGTCTGCTCGACGATCCCCTTGCGGGCGTCGACGAGGACCAGGGTGAGATCAGCGGTGGAATTCCCCGTCACCATGTTCCGCGTGTACTGGATGTGGCCCGGGGTGTCGCCGATGATGAACTTCCGCACCGGCGTGGAGAAGTACCGGTAGGCCACGTCGATGGTGATCCCCTGCTCGCGCTCGGCCCGCAGGCCGTCGGTGAGCAGCGCCAGGTCGGTGTACTCCTCCCCCCGCTGGCGGCTGACCCGCTCGACCGCCTCCAGCTGGTCTTCGAAGATGGCCTTGGAGTCGTACAGGAGCCGCCCGATCAGCGTGCTCTTGCCGTCGTCGACGGAGCCGGCGGTGGCGAATCGGAGAAGCTCCACGGCTAGAAGTACCCCTCCCGCTTGCGGTCCTCCATCGACGACTCGCTGATACGGTCGTCGGCGCGGGTCGCACCGCGCTCGGTGAGCCTGGACACGGCGATCTCCTCGATGATCTCGACCAGGGTCAGGGCCGTCGACTCCACCGCCCCCGTGCACGTCATGTCACCGACGGTCCGGTAACGGACGGTGGCCTCGAACGTCTCCTCGCCGCTCACCGGGCTCGTGTGAGGTCCGATGGAGAGCAGCATCCCGTCGCGCCGGAAGACTGGCCGACGGTGCGAGAAGTAGATGGACGGGATCTCCACCTGCTCCTGGGCGATGTACTGCCAGATGTCGAGCTCCGTCCAGTCAGACAGGGGGAACACCCGTATGTGCTCGCCGGGGTGATGGCGGCCGTTGTACAGCCCCCACAGCTCGGGTCGCTGGTTCTTCGGGTCCCACTGGCCGAACTCGTCGCGGAACGAATAGACGCGCTCCTTGGCCCGGGCCTTCTCCTCGTCGCGTCGGGCCCCGCCGAACACGGCGTCGAATCGCTGCAACACGATGGCGTCCAGGAGGGTTCTCGTCTGCAGCCGGTTGCGCGAGGGATGGAGGCCCGGCTCCTCGGCCACCCGCCCGCTGTCGATGGATTCCTGCACCGAGGCCACCACCAGCTGGGCGTCGAGCTCGGCCACCCGCCGGTCGCGGAAGTCGATCACCTCGGGGAAGTTGTGACCGGTGTCGACATGCATGACCGGGAACGGCAGGCGGGCCGGCCAGAAGGCCTTCTGGGCCAGCCGAAGCATCACGATCGAGTCCTTCCCGCCCGAGAAGAGCAGCACGGGCCGCTCGAACTCGGCCACCACCTCCCGCATGATGTGGATGGACTGCGCCTCGAGCGCCTCGAGGTGTGACAGCTGGTACTGCCCCGGACCGGCCGACACCCCCCCCTGTTCCATGGTTTTCCACAGTAGTCCGGACCACCTGGGAACCGGTTCCGGCCGGGTCAATTAGGGTCATCAGACCCACTCTCCGTCCGCCCCGCGAGGTTCTCCCCATGGCCACTGCCGACGATCACGAGCTCGCCGCCCGCATCGCCGAGCGCGCCGGGGCCCTGCTCCTCGAGGTCCGGGCCGGCGCCGCGGGCAGCGACGACCGTACCGTGGGGACGGAAGGCGACCGCCGGGCGCACGAGCTCATCACCACGGCCCTCCGAGAAGCCCGCCCTCTCGACGCGTTGCTGTCCGAAGAGGGCGTGCCGTCGGGGGAGGGCGCCGCGGGCGGGCGGTCCGGGGAGGGCGGACCCCATGGCGCGGCGGGCCCCACCCGGCGGGTCTGGATCGTCGATCCCCTCGACGGCACCCGCGAGTTCTCCGAAGGTCGCGCCGACTTCGCCGTCCACGTGGCTCTGGTCGAGAACGGGATCCCGACGGCGGGGGCCGTCGCCCTCCCGGCCGAGCACCTGGTCCTCGCCACCGCCGACCCCCCCGCCCTGCCTCCCCGCCGTCGCCGGCGTCTCCGCCTCCTGGTCAGTCGCACCCGGCCCCCGGTCGAAGCCTCAGCGGTGGCCGGCCGCCTCGACGCCGAGCTGTTCCCCATGGGCTCCGCCGGCGCCAAGGCCATGGCCGTCGTGCGCGGCGAGGGCGACATCTACATCCATGCCGGAGGCCAGTACGAGTGGGACTCGGCCGCCCCCGTAGCCGTCGCCGTGGCCGCCGGGGTGCACGCCACCAGGCTCGACGGATCGGTCCTGACCTACGACCATCCCGATCCCTGGCTTCCCGACCTGCTCATCTGCCGCCCCGAACTGGCCGCCGAGGTCCTCGTGGCCCTCCGCCACGACCCGTAACGTGACCCGGGTGAACGAGCAGGCCGATGGCGTCCCCGTCGTGATCCGTCCCGGGACCGCCGCCGACGCCGACGCCGCCGCCCGGCTCCACGCCGGCCTGATCACCGAAGGGTTCCTGGCCCGGTTGGGTCCCCGGTTCCTGCGCCAGCTCTACCGCTGCGTCGCCCGCGGCCCGGACTGCTTCCTGCTGATCGCCGAAGGGCGCACCGGCGACGCACCGGGCCTGCCGCCCATCGCCGGGTTCCTGGCCGGGGCACTCGATCTGCGGGCCCTGTACCGCCGCTTCACCCTCCGTCACGGCCTGGCCGCCGCCGTGCCCTCACTGCCCCGCCTGGTGGGGGCCCTGCCACGGGTGTGGGAGACGATGCGCCATGGAGCCGGCCCCGCCACGCCGGATACCGCCGGCGCCGAGCTCCTCTCCGTCGCCGTCGATCCGGCGTGGCGGGGCCGGCACGTCGGCGCCCTCCTCGTGGCGGGCTTCCTGGACGAGCTCGACCGCCGGGATATCCCGACCTCCCAGGTCGTGGTCGGTGCCGACAACGCCCCCGCCGTGGCCCTGTACGGCCGGGCCGGATTCACGCCCGTCCGGACCTTCGAGCTGCACCGCGGCACGACTTCCCTCCTCATGCGACGACCCGGATGAACACCCTGGTCGTCGTGGGTGCGGCGGCGACGGCGACGGCCCTGGTGGCGACGCCGGTGGCGATGGCCGTGGCCCGTCACACCGGGGTCGTCGACCACCCGGCGCCGCTCAAGCCCCAGCGGGTCCCGGTCCCCTATCTGGGAGGCGCCGCCGTCTTTCTGGCCGTCGTCATCGGTGGGGCGGCGGGCCGTCCCCTGCTCCTGCTCCCCCTCGGTCTCGTCCTGCTCCTCGGGGTGGCCGACGATGCCGTCCATCTCCCACCCTGGACGCGACTGGCCGGGCAGGCGGCGGTCGGGGCCGTGGTGGCCGCCGCCGTCCCCACCCACCTGCCGGGGGCGCTCGGCCCCGTCCTGGTCATCGCCGTGACGGTGCTCCTCATCAACGGCGTCAACATGATCGACGGCCTCGACACCCTGGCGGGCGGACTGGTGGCCGTGGCCGCCGGGGGTTTCGCGTGGCTCCTGCGGGCCGATGCCCGCGACCTGGCCCTGGCCCTCGCCTGCGGCCTGGTCGGCTTCCTCTTCTACAACCGCCCCCCGGCCCGCATCTATCTCGGCGACGGCGGGTCGTACCTCCTCGGCACCGCCCTGGCCATCCTCCTCGCCTCGGCGTGGGGACCGGGGGTACGGGCCGCCACGGGCACCGCCGGTCTCGTCCTCGTCGCCGTCCCGGCGGCCGAGGTTCTCTTCGCCGTCGTCCGCCGGACACGCAGCCGACGTTCCCTGGTCCTCGGCGACCGGGGCCACCCCTACGATCGTCTCGTGACCGGAGGCTGGCCCACGCTCGGTGCCGCGATGGCCTACGTGGGCGTCGAGCTCGGCCTGGCCATCGTGGCCGTGGCGGTCGCCCGGCCACGCAGCGAGATCCCCGCCGCCGCCGCGGCGGCGGGGACGGCCCTGCTTCTCGTCGTGGCCGCCGCCCTCACCGGCTCCCTGGTGCCCGATTCGGGGCGCGACCGATGACGCGGGTCTACCTCTCTCCTCCCGACGTCGGCGACGAGGAGCGACGGCTTCTCCTCGAGGCCTTCGACTCCAACTGGATCGCCCCGCTCGGCCCGCACGTGGACGCCTTCGAAAAGGAGGTCGCCGAGCGGATCGGCGTCCCCGGCGCCCTGGCCCTGTCCAGCGGTACTGCCGCGCTCCACCTGGCCCTCATCCTCCTCGGTGTGGAACCCGGTGACGACGTCTTCGTCCCCACCCAGACGTTCATCGCCACCGCCAATGTCGTCACCTACGTCGGCGCCCGTCCTGTCCTGGTCGATTCCGACCCCGGCACCTGGACCATCGACCCGGTGCTCGTGGCCGACGAGCTCGAGGTCCGGGCCCGCCAAGGCCGCCTCCCGGCGGCGGTCGTCACCGTCGATCTGTACGGGCAGTGCGCCGACTACGACCGGCTCCTCAGCACCTGCGCCGAGTTCGAGGTGCCCCTCCTCGAGGACGCCGCCGAAGCCCTGGGTGCGAATTACGGCGGACGGCCGGCGGGCTCCCTCGGCGCCGCCGGCGTGTTCTCGTTCAACGGCAACAAGATCATCACCACCAGCGGCGGTGGCATGCTCGTCTCCAGCGACGAATCGTTGATCGACCGGGCCCGGTATCTGTCGACCCAGGCCCGCGAGCCGGTCGTCCACTACGAGCACCTGGCCGTCGGCTTCAACTACCGCCTGAGCAATCTCCTGGCCGCCGTGGGGCGGGGGCAGCTGCTGGGCCTGGACGACCGCGTGGCCCGGCGCCGGGCCATCAACGCCCGCTACCGCGCCGCGCTGTCCGAACTCCCGGGCCTCGAGTTCATGCCCGTCGCATCGTACGGGGAGCCCAACTACTGGCTCACCTGCGTTCTCGTCGACCCCGACCGTTTCGGCGCCACGGGCGAGGACATCCGCATCGCCCTCGAGGCCCTCGACATCGAGTCGCGCCCCACCTGGAAGCCGCTCCATCTCCAACCCGTCTACGCCGGCGCCCCCACCGTCGGGGGCGCCGTGGCGGCCTCCATCTTCGAGAAGGGTCTCTGCCTGCCGAGCGGGTCCCGCATGGGCGTCGCCGATCTCGACCGCGTCACGGAGACGATCTGCGCCCTCGCCGGCTGACGCCCCCTCCCCGGATCGGGCCGACCTCAGTCCCCGGATGAGCCCGTGAGGCGGCCCCAGGTCAAGATTCCCACGGAGAGTGTCGATACAACCATGATATGCGTCACCTTTCATGGCGGGCGAGCGGTGCCCGGCCCCGGACCCATGGTCTCGGCACGATCATCGGCCTCGTCCTCCTCGGGCTGGTGGCGGTCGTCGTCGTCGTGGGCCCCACCATCGCCTCGGCGTCGTCATGGAGAGGCACCGCCGCCACCGGGGGGCGGGCCGTCCCGGAGGCCCGAGGGCGAGCGAACGCGCCGACATCTTCATCCTCCGCCTCGGCGCCGTCATCTCGATCATCGCCCCACCGGCCCGACCCCCCGGCGGTGCCGTCGACGACGGTCGGGTCCCGTCGCCGTCACCGGGCGCCGACGACCGCCATGTTGACGACGGCCGACGTCCCGGGCCACGTCGATCTCGATGCGGGGGTTCCCGGTGTGGCCCCGCCTCCGTCGATCGCCGACAACTGCTCGGTCGACGTCTCCGGCGCGTTGCAACGGTGGTTGAGCACGCGCCCCCCGGGGACGCTGGTTCGTCCGCCGGTGGGCGCGTGCTACGAGGTCGACCGCGGCATCACCCTCCCGTTCCCCCACGGATTGACCATCGACGGCGGCACCTTCGAGAACCGCACCACCGTGAGGACCTTCCCCGGGAACGGGATCGGACGCGCCACCTTCGCCGTGGTGGGCGGCTCCCAGGTGACGTTCGAGGACCTGACCATCAAGGGCGCCAACCCCGCTGGCTACCACCCCCCTCTCGCCTTCGAGGCCGGCATCGAGCTGGAGGGTACGGCTCACGCCGACATCAGGAACGTGGCCGTCGAGCACGTCTACGGCGACGGCATCTCCCTCGATCCCCTACGCGGCGCCAGTGACCACCTGTCGGGGGCGATCCTGTCGGCCACGACCGATCTCACCGTCGACAGGGTGGTCATCACCGGCGTCGGCCGTCAGGGGATGACCCTGGCCAGTGTCAACGGCGCCGACATCGACGACGTGGCGTTGTCCGACGTCGGCATCAACACGTTCGACGTGGAGGCCGACCAGGCCAACGAGGGCGCCGAGAACGTGACCATCGACGGTTGCACATCGAGCTCGGCGAACGGGGGCTCGTTCTTCGCCAACGGCGGAGCGGGCAACGGGAAGCAGACGGGTGGCATCGTGGTGGAGAACTGCCGGATGCTCGAGCCGCAAGGAGGCGACGCCGTTCTGGTCGACAACATCACCGGCGGCGGCGAACGGCGTGGACCGATCACCTTCTCCGAGGACACCCTGTGGTGCGGCGCCAGCGACTACGTGGGCTGCTTCCAGCTGAACGGGGCGAAGGTGTCAGTGACCCAGAGCGCCATCAGGTTCGCCGGCCACAGCACCGTCCACGAGAACCTGTACAACGCCGCCGGAGCCAGCACGCTCACACTCGTAGGCGACTCCGTTCGGGGTTGCCAGAGCCTCGGTGGAGGCGCCGCCGGAAGCACGGTCCAGGTCTCCGGTGGGTCCTGGGCTCCGGCCTACTCCGCCGTTGCCGGCGCCGTGACCGTCGCCCATGCCGACGCACCGCACCACGCCGCCCGGTTCGTCGCCCGCATCACCGCCCGGGCCCGTCGTGCGCAGCGACACTCCCGGCGCTAGCCGTATCGCCGGACACCCCGCCCATTTCGCCGGCCCCCGGACATCGGTGACCGGGCCGCCATCACGAACCCAGCTGTTACCCTGACTGCCACAGTGCCCACCAGCACCCACGCCGGCGCCTTCGTCATCTCCCTCGACTTCGAGTTGCACTGGGGGATGCGCGACCACGAGGAGGGCCGCGGTGTCGTGGCCGCCGACCTCGTGAGCAGCCGCTTGCATGTCCGCCAACTGGCCGACCTCTTTGCCGAGCGCTCCATCAGGGCCACCTGGGCCACGGTCGGTCTGCTCTTCGCCTCGTCGCGCCGGGAGCTGGCGCCCTTCCTACCGACGATCCGTCCCCGGTACGCACGCAAAGAACTGGACCCGTATGTCGAGGTCCTCGGCGACGACGAGGAGGACGACCCCCTCCACTTCGCCGGCTCTCTGGTCCGGTACCTTTCCGCCACCCCCGGTCAGGAGATCGCCTCGCACACCTTCTCCCACTTCTATTGCCTGGAGGAGGGCCAGGACGAACAGGCTCTGCGCGCCGACCTCGACGCCGCCCGGGCCATCGCCGCCCCGTTCGGCCTGCCCCTGCGCACCCTCGTCCTGCCCCGCAACCAGTGGAACCCGCGGTACGCAGCGGCCGTCCGTGAGTGCGGCTTCACGTGCTACCGCGGTCCTCAGCCGTCGTGGGGCTACCACGCCCAGAGCACCGAGACGACGAGCCCGGTGCGCCGTGCGGCGCGGCTGGCCGACACCTACGCGGGACTGTCGGCTCCTCCCACCTTCGAGTGGGAGGATCTCGTCGACGACACCGGACTGTGCAACGTCCCGGCCAGCGCCTTTCTCCGCCCGTACTCACCGCGGCGGCGCGCCCTCGAACCTCTACGCCGCGCCCGCATCGTCTCCGGACTCCGCGCTGCGGCCCGGGGCGGGCGCGTCTTCCACCTGTGGTGGCACCCGCACAACTTCGCCCGCCATCCCGAAGAGAGCTTCGACCTCCTTCGTGCCGTGCTCGACGAGGCGGCACGGCTCGCCACCTCCGACGGGCTCACGTCGATGTCGATGGGCGACGTGAGCGATACCGCCGCCCGCTCAACGCACTCCCCGGCGGAGCCGGGCCCAGACGTACCCCCACACCGTCGGGTGCCAACGCAGCCGTGACTCGCCAGCGGGAGTGGCTTCGACCGCCGTCTCGCCGGGGACCGCCTCCCCGTTGAGGACACGGCCGACCCGCTCGGCCAAGAGGGGTAAGCCGTCGGCCAGGTGCCGGTACGGGTAGGTGGCGATGGAGTCATCGGGGGCCGCTTCGAAGTAGGCACGGGCCAGGACCCGTCCGGTGTCGATTCCCGTGTCCACGAGATGAACGGTGGTCCCGGCCAGGTCCGGACGACCCTCGGCCAGGGCCCAGTACCCCCCGTGGACGCCGCGGTAGCGGGGGGTGATGCCGGCGTGGATGTTGATGAAGGGGCACGGGACCGCCGACAACGTGGAGTCGGCGATGATCCTGGTTCCGTTGACCACCACGACTGCCGGCCCGAACTCGCGCAGCAGGGCGGGCGTCTGCGGATCGTTGACCGAGACGACGGCACGTATGCTCGGGATGTCGGAATCATCGAGGCCCGACTCCGTCAGGATGGCTTGTATCCGTCGGCGCGAGACACGCCGGAGCACGGGCATGAGCACGGCGACGAAAGCGATCTGGCCGACGAGGGTGAACCAGCCGAGACGTCGGGCCCGTCGGCGAGCCAGAGTGATGCGGGACACGGGCCGCTCCATCACCACCACCACGTCGGGGAACCGCTCGGCCAGATAATGATAGACGATGTTCGTCGCCGGACCCGGTCCGGCCAGGAGAACGATCCGTCCGGACCGGAGCGCGTCGGCGTCCGGACCGGTCATCGGCTGTGCGCGACGCGCCACCTTGCCGACGGCATTCGCCGCTCACCTCCCGTCTCGGACCCGGCCACCCGGTGACAGAGGATAGACAGCCCGGGACTCGGCGTCCGCCGCTCGGGTCCGTCGCCGGCCCCCCGGGCCGGCAAACGGGCCGCAGTAGTGTCTGGGCGGTGGCGGGACCGCAAAGCATGCTCGAGACCCTGCGCACCCGGGTGCGCGTGGCCGTCGGAAAGCCCGACAAACGGGACGGCTACCGCTGGAACCGCCTGGCCCGTCCCCAGAGGGAGAGCGATTGGGCGATCCATCGCCTCCGGGCATCCGTCGAGGGTCTGCGCTATCGAAAAGACTTTGACGACGTCCGACGGTTCTGCTTCTTCGTGGGCTACGGGCGAAGCGGTCACAGTCTGGTCGGGTCCCTCCTCAATGCCCACCCCGACATCGTGATCGCCCACGAGCTCGGCGTCGTCCCCTACGTGGAGCACGGTTTCACCCGGAACCAGTTGTTCAGTGCGCTGCTGCGGAGGGACCGCGATTTCGGATCGATAGGTCGGACGTGGACGGACTACGAGTACTCGGTGCCCCATCAGCACCAAGGGAGCTTCCGCCATCTGCGCGTCATCGGAGACAAATTCGGCGGTGTCACCGCCGTCCAACTGGCGGCACAACCCGAGCTGTTGGACCGTCTACGCCAGACGGTGCGTGTCCCCATCCGGGTCCTCCATGTCTCCCGCAACCCCTTCGACAACATCACGACGATCGCTCGCCGCATGAGTATCCCGATCAGCCGCGCCACGGCGCGGTACTCCAACCTGTGCCGCTCCATCGCCATCGTCACATCCATGCTGGACCCGAGCGAGATCCTGCACGTCGACTACGACGCCTTCGTCCCCGCCCCGGGCACGGCCTTGACCGAGATCTGCCGGTTCCTGGACGTCGACCCCGAACCCACATTCCTCCAGGACTGTTCCTCCGTGGTCTGGCCCAAGACCCGTCGGACCCGTGACACCGCCGAATGGTCGGCCCAGGACATCGCCGCGGTGCAGTCGATCGGGGACGCCTACCCCGTGTTGAGCCACTACCGGTTCGACGATTGACACCCGCCGAGCCGCCCTTTCGGGTGGCCTACCTGATCCTCAGCCACCGGCGCCCCGAGCAGGTCGAAGCGCTGGCGGACCGGATCCTGGCGTTGTCCCCCGGCGGTCACGTCGTGGTCCACCACGACGTGACCGCTTCGAATCCGCCATGGTCGGGCGCGCCGCCGCGGCGCGTCCACATGGTGGAGACGATGCCGGTGCTGTGGGGTGACTGGTCGATAGTCGAGGCGTCCCTGCGACTGCTGCGGTACGCATCGGAGGAGCTGGACGCCGACTGGTGCGTCTTCCTCTCCGGTGAGGATCGTCCCGTGGTGGACCTGGCCCGGTGGGAACGCTCGATGCAGCTGGCCGGGAGCGACGGCCTCGTTCCGGCCCGCGCGCTGAGGACAAGGCCCGCCTTCGGCCGGCGTCCCACGTTCGAGGACCTCAACTACGTGCGCTATTCCTACCGCTGGCGTCAACTACCGCCGGTGACCGGACCGGTCCGACGTCTGGTGGAGCTGGCCAGGAGGGTCAGCCGGTTCTCCCAACCCCTGTTCAAGATCGAGTACGCGGACCGACGGGACCGGTTCTTCCTCGGCCTCCCCCGGCGAGGGCGCTTGCCGCCGGACTGGACCCTCTACACCGGTCCCCAATGGGTGGCGGTCGGTCGCCGGTCGGTGGAGACGCTGCTCCATGCGGACGACACCGTTGTCGAGTGGTTCCGACACACGTGGATACCGGATCAGTCCTTCGTCCACACCGTCCTCCACAATCATGGCGACCTCGTCCTGGCCGACACCCCGCTCACCTACGTGGTTCCCTACAACACCAAGAGGCAACGTGGCGACATGGCGCTGCGCGTCGACGACCTCGGCGCTATCCGCGCCTCCGGCGCCGCCTTCGCCCGCAAGTTCGACCCGTCGGTCGACCCCGACATCCTCCGGGCCGTCGAAGCGGGGATCGTCGGAGACGACCCTGCATCGCGCTGAGAAACGCCACAATCCGTGGATCGAAATGCTACGGAATGCGGTAATATGGTCGACGCTATGAGACGGGGGCGGCCATTGACCACCGGGCGGACCGGAGTGTGCCCCCTTCAGCATCGAGACGTGCGCGGCCGGTGCCGGGGTGGCCCCGTTGCCTGCTGATCCGGCCACCGACACGGGTGGCGATACGCCCGCCGGGGACCCCGGTGTCATTGGGGGCCTGACCCTCATCGACGCGGCGACCATCGCCGATGAGCCCGCGCCCGACACCTTTTACCGCCACCGTGTTCAACTGTTCCCGGCCCTCAGGGAGATGTGGCGACGCCGGGAGATCATCTTCGCCCTGGCCGAGCGTGACATCCGGGCCAGCTACAAACAGGCGGCTCTGGGGATGTTCTGGGCTCTCATTTCCCCTGTCCTGCAGGTCATACTCCTCACTCTCATCTTCAGCCACGTGAAGTCGCTCAAGGTACCCCATGTCCCCTATATCCTCTACTCCTTCGTCGGGCTGTTGTGCTGGGGTTTCTTCTCGGGATCGCTCCAGCAGGGCGGCAACTCGATGATCGCCAACCTCCTGCTGTTGCAGAAGACCCACTTCCCGCGCGAGTGCTTCCCGCTGTCGCAGATGCTCGAGCAGTCGCTGTACACGGCCATCGGCCTGCTCCCGTTGACGATCCTCTTCGTCGTCAACGGATTCGTCCCCAAGGCCGGCGTCGTCTGGGTGCCGCTCTTCATCGTCATCGAAGTGCTGTTCACGACAGGGCTCACGCTCATGATGTCGGCGCTCGTCGTCTACCTCCGCGACCTGTTACAGGTCACCTCGATCATCCTGCAGCTCGGGCTCTTCGCCACGCCCATCATCTGGCCACTCTCCAAGCTGGCCAAGGTCTCCTTCGGGCCCTTTCACCACGTCGACCTGCGGCCGTACTATTCCGTCTTCAACCCCCTCGGGCCGGTCATCGACAACATCCGACGCACCGCGCTGCAAGGCCTGTCCCCCGATTGGCCGCTGCTCGCCGTGGCCACCATCAGCGCGTCGCTCTACTTCGTCATCGGTTACCGTCTCTTCAAGCGCCTCGAGGTGAACTTTGCCGACATCAGCTGACGGCACGATCATCGTCGAGCATGTGTGGAAGCGTTTCCGGTCCGATCGGGGTCGGCCCAACCTCCGCGATCAGGTGGCCAAGATCGGACGGCGCCTGCGGGGAGGCGGGCGGGACTACCGGTGGGTCCTGAAGGACATCAACTTCGAGTTGGAGCCCGGCGGGACGATGGCCCTGATCGGCATCAACGGCTCGGGGAAATCGACGATGCTCAAGGTGATCAGCCGCTGCATGTACCAGACGGCCGGTCGCTGCGAGACATACGGGCGTATCGGCGCACTGCTCGAGGTGCGCGGTGGCATCAACCCCATTCTGAGCGGCAGGGAGAACATCTACATGTTCGGCAGCCTCCTGGGGCTGTCTCGCCGTGACATCAACGCGCGCTTCGACACCATCGCCGAGTTCGCCGAGGTGACCGACGCCATCGACCGCCAGGTGAAGTACTACTCGAGCGGCATGCAGGTCCGCCTCGGTTTTTCCATCGCCTCCCACCTCGATGCCGACATCCTGCTCGTCGACGAGATCCTGGCCGTCGGTGACGCCAACTTCCAACAGAAGTGCCTCAGCCGCATCAGCGAGGTCGTGGCCAACGGCACCACGCTTCTGTTCGTGTCCCACGACCTCGCCGCCGTCGAGGCCATGTGCGAGCGCGCCATATGGCTGACCGAGGCCACGACCCGGGCATCGGGGCCCACGGCGGCCGTCCTGGGCCAGTACCGCGGGGCCATCGAGGAGCACGCCGCCACGGCGTCTGACGGGTCATCGCTACGCGTGCTCAAGGTCGAGGTCATCGGCCCCGACGGCGGTATGGCCCGGTCGGGCGAGGACGTCATGATCCGGTTGGCCCTGAGCGCTCCCGAAGGGGGCGCGGCGCGTTTCTTCATCGGTGTGTCGGAGGGCACCGCCGTGCCGGTCTTCGTGGCCAGGCGCCTGGCCACGTTCCCCGAGGGCGACTTCGAGGTCAAGTGCGCCCTGCAGAACCTGCCGCTCCCCCGAGGTCACTACTACGTGTGGCTGGCGGTGGAATGGACGGGCAACAAGCGCCCGGCGCAGCCGTGGAAGCCCGTGGGCTCCTTCGACGTCTTCGGTCCCACCCGCGTGGCGCCGCCCAAGGGGGTCATGGTCCTGTCGCCGGTCCTCGTGCCCGCCACCTGGGAGTTCTCGTGACATGACGGCATCAGCTCATCCATCGGTCCAACCACGACTGGAGCATGAGCACATCCCACAGGGCGTATCCGAGGTCGCGCCGTCCGCTCAGATGTGCGGCCCAGGAGCGCCGGACGGGTCCGGGATCGAGAATGCCGTCCCGCTCGAGACGACCACGCGACAGCAGCTCCTCGGCCCACGGCCGTAGGGGCCCCCGCAACCACGACCCGATCGGGACCCCGAATCCCATCTTGGGCCGGTCCACGAGGGCGGAGGGGACGTGCCGGTGCAACACCGTGCGCAGGACCCGCTTCGTCTCCGACCCGTGGAGTTTGCTGGACAACGGCAGGCGCCAGGCCACGTCGAGGACCCGGCGGTCGAGAAACGGCACCCTGGTCTCGAGCGACACGGCCATGGCCGCCCGGTCCAGCTTCGTCAGGATGTCGTCGGGGAGATAACCCACGAGGTCGAGCCACAACACCTCCTCGGTCACCCCCCCGAGGGCCGGCCACGCCGTCGAAGGCCACGCCCGCGAATCACGAACGCCGGCACCGAGCACCACCGTGTCGGCGTCGTCCCAGTGGGAGACGAGCGCCAGGTACGCCTCCTGCGCCCCGCCGGCGGCGAGGACCCGTCCGAGCTTGGCGAACTTGTCCGATGGATTGCGCACCCGCCAGCGGCGCGCGAGCACGCCGCTCAGCCGGGCCGCCCGGTCGACGGCGCCCGGTGGCACCCGGGCCATGGTGGCTCCCACCCGACGGCGGACGCCTCCGGGAACGACGGCGGAGCGCCGCGCCAGGCGCTCGAGCCAGGCGTGCCGGTTGTACCCAGCGAAGAGCTCGTCACCTCCGTCGCCCGACAAGGAGACCGTGACCTGCGTGCGCGCCAACCGGCTGACCAGCAAAGTCGGAATCTGTGAGCTGTCGCCGAACGGCTCGTCCCAGATCTCGGCCAGCGTGGGGATGACGGCCAGGGCGTCGGCTTCGCCCACCTCGAGGACGGTGTGCTCGGTACCCAGATGCGACGCCACGGCGGTGGCATCGCCCGACTCGTCGAAGGCCTTCTCGGCGAAGCCGACGGTGAAGGTCCGTACCGGACGGTGACTGTGCCTTTGCATGAGAGCGACGATGAGGCTCGAGTCGACCCCGCCCGACAGGAACGCCCCCACGGGCACGTCGGCCACCATGCGGGCGGACACGGCGTCACCGAGGACGGCCTCGACGCGGTCGGCCAATTCGACAGGGTCACCCGACAGGGGCCGGCACCGTGCCGCGTCCACGGCCTCACGAGTCGACCAGTAGGAACGGGGTCGGGGCGGGGAGCCGGGGCGATCGCCGGTGGCGACGGTGACGACCTGGCCCGGCTCGAGCTTGGCGACGCCCCGGTAGATGGTGCGTGGTGCGGGGATGCAATTGTGTCGCAGGAACATGGCGATCGATCCACGATCGAGCTCGACGGCGAAGGCCGGGAGACGCCGCAACGCCTTCAATTCCGAGGCGAAGGCGAACTGCGAGCCGACCCACCCGTAGTACAGGGGCTTCTCTCCCAGCCGGTCCCGCACCAGATGGAGCTCATGGCGGGTCCGGTCCCACAGGGCCAGGGCGAACATCCCCTCGCAGGCATCGAGCGCGGCATCGAGGCCCCACCGCTCGATGGCACCCAGGAGGACCTCGGTGTCAGAGCCCCCGCCCACCGCCACCCCGACCGACTCCAGCCGGTGGCGCAGGTCGCGATAGTTGTAGATCTCGCCGTTGTAGTTGAGGACGAACCGACCGGCCGCCGACACCATGGGCTGGTGCCCGGTGGGCCCCAAGCCGACGACCGACAGCCGGCGGTGTCCGAGGGCCACTCCGTCGGCGGCGTCGACCCAGAGGCCGCTGTCGTCCGGTCCGCGGTGCTCGAGGGCCGCCGCCATCGACGATGCATGGTCCGCCAGCTCCTCCGAGGACGTCGACCGGCCGGGGTCAAAGACCCCGGCTATCCCGCACACGCGTCCCCGACAGGTCTCACCGGCGTCACCGCACCGACAGGAGAGGCACAAGGGCGTCACGCCAGTCCGATGCCACCACGTCCAGGCTGAACCGTTCGGAGCACCGCCGCCGTGCCGCTCGTCCCATGGCGGTGCGGCGCAGGGGATCGGCGAGGAGCGAGGCGACGGCTCCCACCATCCCGTCGAAATCGTCAACGCCGACCACGAGGCCGGTCTCGCCGTCGACGACGATGGCGTCGACCCCGGGAACGGCCGTGGCCACCACCGGGACAGCGCTCAACCCGGCCTCTATCAGCACCCCGGGCATACCCTCGCCCCTCGGCAGGCTGGGGAAGACCACGATGTCGGTCCCCTTCAGCACATCGGCGACATCTCCGCGCACGCCGAGAAGCTCCACCCCCGCGGCCCGGGCGCCGGCGGAGATCTCCGGGCCCAGCGGGCCGTCGCCGACCACCAGAGCCCGGAAGTCGAGATCCCGGGCACGGAGAGTGGCGACCAGATCGACGAACCGGCCGGGTCTCTTCTGCTCCGTCAGTGCGCCCACGAAGGCGATCACCGGCACGGAGCGGGGGCCGGCCTCGGGGGCCGGTCGAAACTCCTCGGGATCGCGGCCATTGGGCACGAGAACAAGGCGTCCGGCTGACACCCCCAGGAAGGTGCGACATTCGTCGAGCACCTCCGCCCCCTCAGCGGCCACCAGATCGGGCCGGCGGGCCAGGAACCGCCACATCAACCGGCGGACAGGCTGCCGCCCCGGGGGACCCAGAGTCCCGATGGCGTAGTACGCCAGGGGGCACCGGCGCCGGAAGAGGGCGGGGACGAGGTACTTGAGCGGCTCGCCTCCGTGGGCCACGACGAGCACGGGAGCCAGACGGTCCAAGGCGCGCCGGAGCCGGATGACGAGCCGGGGATCGAATCCGACGGTGGTGAGCGAACCGCCACCGATCGTGTAGTCGACGACCACGCCGGCGTCGTCGACATCCTCCCCACCGGCCGATTCGACCAGCGCCAGGATGCGGTGACGCCGGACGCCGGGGGCGTCGAGCCGGTCGGCCAGGGCCCGGGCCTCGCGCTGGGCCCCCCGGGCCGCCCGCGTCGGGATCACGTGCAGAACGAGCGGCTCTGCGCCCCGTCTCTCCTCCACCTTCGATGGCCCCCTCTCGGCCCGGTCCCCCAGGCGTCGCTGCTAGCCACATGGGAGCACCCCGGGGGGCCGCCACACGTCGACTGGGCGTCATTTTCCCTGGCTAAATCACCACGGCCGGCGAAGGCCCAGGCTACCGTTTGTAGACGAGCACCACATGTGTCACCCTGCGTCGATGACGTTACGCTCCGTGGCAGCGGCCGGGCTGCGGCGCCTGCCTCCCCGGGCACGACTGCGCCTGCTCCACGGACTCGGTCGTTTCGCGCCCTGGGAGGCGGGCTTCGACTTCACGCCTCCACCCCTCGAGCCCGGGGACGAGGCAGGCCCGCCCGACTTCGTGGGCATCGGGGTGCAGAAAGCGGGGACGAGCTGGTGGTACGAGCTCATCGCCTCTCATCCCGGTGTCTCGGCCCGCCCTCGGATCCACAAGGAACGTCACTTCCTGTCGCGCTTCGGCACCGAGTCGTTCGGCCCGCTCGAGATCGAGGCCTACCACGGCTGGTTCCCGCGTCGCCCCGGTACCTTGGCCGGTGAGTGGACCCCCGACTACGTCGACTTCCCGTGGGTCCCCCCGCTGCTGGCCATGGCGGCGCCGCAGACACGCCTGCTCCTGATGGTGCGCGACCCGGTGGAGAGATTCCGATCGGGCCTGGCCCACCAGTGGCGTCACCAGGCGTCGGTCACGGGCGCCACCGTCGCCGACGCCGTGGCCCGGGGCTTCTACCATCGGGCGCTGGCACCGTGGCGCGAGTACATCGACAACGACAGGCTCCTGATCCTCCAGTACGAGCGCTGCACCGAGGACCCCGCCGGCCAGCTGGCCCGCAGCTACCGGTTCCTCGGCCTCGCCGACGACTTCCTCCCGCCCGATCTCCACCGGCCCGTGGGCGCCACGACGGACGGCAAGGTCCACCTGGCCGATGACGCCCGCCGGCGTCTCGTCGACGCCTACACTCCCGACGTCGAGGCCCTTGCCGCGCAGTTCGCCGAGCTCGACCTCGCCCTGTGGCCGAACTTCGCACCGCGCCCGATCACGTGATCCTCACCTACGCCGAGAAGCTCCCGTCATCGCCTCTGGTGGTGGCGTTGGTCGCATTCATCCTGATCGCAGTGAGCCTGCCCATCGCCCGGCGCCTGGGTCGGACCGAGAAGGACCCTCGTCTCGTGAAGCTGCTCATGATCGCCCTGCTCCTGCATTTCCTGGGTTCGGCGGCACAGATCTTCGTCGACAACCACGTCTACCACGGCGTCTCCGACTTCAACGGTTACGTCCATCAGGGCGCCACATTGTCGGGGTTCTTCCGCTCCTTTCACTTCACCACGAAGGGCGCCGGCCTCCGGGGAGTGGTCGGTGACGGTTCGGTGTCGATCGCCGCCGGTGTCGTGTACACCATCATCGGCGTGAACGAGCTGGCCTCCTTCTTCGTTTTCGCCTGGTTCTCGTGGCTGGGAACCATCTTCTTCTACCGAGCCTTCTGCATCACCTTTCCCGAGGGAGAACACCGCCGCTATGCGTTGATGATCTTCCTCCTGCCGTCGCTGCTCTTCTGGGCCTCCGATGTCTCCAAAGAGTCCGTCGTGATGATGGGCCTCGGTGTCGCATCCTTCGGTATCGCCCGCGTCCTCGGCCGCCGGCGCCGGGGCTATCCGCTCGTCGCTCTGGGCACAGTCATGGGCGTCGTCACCCGACCCAATGAATACGCCCTCCTGCTCGGGGCCTTCATCGTGGCGATGTTCTTCCGTGGCCGCGACACCCACCGGCAGATGCGGGCGGCCCGGCGGTTGGGATCCCTGGTCTTCATAGTCGTGATCATGGGCGTGACCGCGGTGCTCCTGAAGAAGTTCCTCCACACCAATGCCACTTCGCTCTCCGGTGTCCTCAAGAGCGCCCACGCGGGCAACAGTGGTCAGGGGGCCGGGTTCGGCAGCAGCAACGTGCCCTATTCCTCCAATCCGCTCCTCTATCCACGCGACGTCTACACGGTCCTCTTCGACCCCCTGCCCATCACGGCCGGAAGCGTGACGCAACTCCTCGCCGCGGCGGAGAACACCGTCATCCTGGTCCTGGTCCTCACCTCGCTGCGCAGGATCCGCCTGATCTTCCGAGCCGGTCGGGAGCGCCCGTACGTCATCATGTGCACTCTCTACACGCTCGGCTTCCTCTACAGCTTCGCCGCTCTCAGCAACCTGGGGCTGATCACCCGCGAGCGAACACTGATGTTCCCGTACCTCCTCGTCGTTCTGGCCATCCCGGTGACGCCGAAGGGAGAACCACCCAAGTTCCCGTGGGAACGGCCGCGTCTGAAGCGACGAGAACGGCGTCTGGCCGCCGCCCGTGGCGGCTTCTCCGTCCCCCCGTGACGCCCTCCGTACGCCCTCTCAGGCGCTCTCATGGCGCGCCATGAGGCGCTCGTATACGGCCAGGGTGGTATCCACCACGTCGCGATCGTCGAACTGGGACTCCGCCTTGGCCCGTCCGGCCCGACCCATGGCGGCCCGCCGGGACGGATGCGCGGCCAGATCCTCGATGGCGGCGGCCAGCGCGGCGGCGTCGTGCACGGGGACGAGCAACCCCGTGACCCCGTCGTCGACCGCCTGGCGACAACCCCGGACGTCGGAGGCGACGACGCTCACGGCGCTGGCGGCGGCCTCCATGGCGGATCGGGGAAACCCCTCCCGGTAGGAGGGGAGGACGAAGATGTCGAAGCCGTGGTACAGATGGTCCACGTCGTCGCGACCGCCCAGGAATGTGACATTGCCCAGAGCCTCGGCGGCGGCGATGTCCACCGGACCGAGCGCATCGGCCTTGTCGGGATCGGACGGGCCCACCACGGCGATCACGACCTCGGGCCGGGTGTGACGCAGCCGAGCGGCGGCGCCGAAGAGCTCCCGCATGCCCTTCTGCCACACGAGCCGCCCGACGACACCCACGACCACCTGCTGCGGCCCGACCCCCAGCGAGACCCGGGCCCGGGCCACCTCGTCTGCGCCTGAGGGTGGTGCGAAGCGTTGCAGGTCGACCCCGTTGCCCAAGAGGACGAGCTTTCGCTCGGGAATCCGTAGGCGCCGCAGCGTGTCGACGTCCTCCACGTTCTGCACCAGCTCGGCCTGCGAGCACACCGAGACGACTCTCTCGAGTCCGTACACGAAGGACCGGCGCACCCACCCGTCGTCCTCGGTGGCGTAGAGCCCATGCACGGTATTGACGACGACGGGCACACGGGCCAGGCGCGCCGCGATGCGACCGTAGAGCCCCGGCTTCGGATTGTGCGTGTGGACGATGTCCGGACGGATACGCCGGAAGAGGCGGACCAGCTCGCCCAGGGCCAGGACGTCCTGTCCCACGTCGAGGGCGCGCGTGGCATGACGCAGCGGTTCGTGCACGATCCCCGCCGCCGTGAGCTCCCCCACGTACGGGCCCGTAGCGGAAGCCCCCACCACCTCCATCCCGTTGGCGGCGAAGGCCCGCAATTGCGGTCCCAGCAGCAAGGCGAGGCTCATGTCCGTGGTCGTCACATGGACCACGCGGCGCCCGGCCAGCACGCTCACGAGACGCCGTCGAGGAGCTCGGCGTAGACCGTCTCGATGCGCGAGACGGCGCGGGTGATGTCGAACAGGTCGCTGCGAGCAAGGGCGCCGGCGCCCAGCCGACGCCGCAGCTCCTCGTCGGCCGCCAGGCGCTCCAGCGCCGCCGCCAGAGCACGGGGTTGTCCCGGCTCCACGACCAGGGCGTCGACACCGTCGGTCAAGAGATGCGGAATCTCACCGACGGCCGTGGTCACGATGGGCAGGCCGACACTCGTTGCCTCCATGAGGGCGACGGGAAGACCCTCGAAGTGCGAGGCCAGCACGAAGATGTCGGCGCCGGCCAGGAGACGCAGGGCGTCGGACCGCTGGCCCAGCAACTGGAACCGGTCGCCGAGGCCCATGGCGTCGCGCAGGGCGGTCACCTCCTCGCGTTGCGGTCCTCGCCCGACTGCCGCGAATCGCACGGGCGCGCCGGCGGCCACCACCAGCCGGGCCGCCTCCAGCAGGACGTCGTACCCCTTCTCCGGCCGGAGGTTGGCCACGGCCAGGACGAGAACCTCGTGATCAGCCACTCCCAGCTCCCGGCGCACCTCCCGCCGCACCGCCTGGCGGTCGGCTCGCAGACGGGCAGCGCGGGTCAGGTCCATGCCGTGGACCACCACGGTCTTCCGATGGCGCACGGACGCCGGCAGCGAGGCGCTCACCGAGTCGGATACGGCGATCACGCTGTCGTCGAACCTGATGCCCACACGGTTGAGGGCACGCACGATCGGAGCCGTCGCCTTCCACTTGCTGTGGACCGTGAACACGAGCACCGGCCGGCGGCGTCGCGGGAGCGACAAGGCGACCAACCGCCCGAGGGCGGCGGCGTAGGGCAGATGGAAGTGCACCACATCGAAGTCCCCGGCCACCAGAAGCCGCCTGAGCGCCGACATCCACCTCAGGTCGGCGTCTCGGCGCGCCCCCAGTGGATGGACGGTCACACCGGTGTCGGCCACCGACGACGCCAGGGCGTTCTCGGCCGCGAGGACGTACGCCACCTCGTACTCGAAAGACGCCCGGTCGCGGTGAGCGACCACGTCCACGACGAGCTGCTCGGCCCCGCCGTACCCCAGGCACTTGATGACGATCAGGACCCGCGGGCGGCGCCCGGGACGCGCCGTGTCGACGCCTCCGGAGGGCTGTTCCACGTCGACACTCTAGTGGTGGGACGTCACCGTTCGGCCACGACCGGTTCCCGGTCAGGGGAAGAAAACGCGCTCGCCCGCCGATCCCACCAGTCGACCGAGACGTACGCCCGCCGCCCGCACCCAACGGCGACGGACGTCGGCCCGCCCGAGTCCCGGCACGGATACCACCAGCCAAGCCCACGACTTGGCCGTCCCCGCGAGGTCACGCCGGGCCCCGCGTCGGCGGTACCGCCGGTAGAGCTTCGGGCCGCAACGGCCGTAGGCGAGCGCCCGCCGGAACAGGGGTCCGAGACCCGGGGGCTCCCGCTTGGCCACCACCGCCCCCCGGGCCACGGAGAATCGGTAGCCCTCCAGTTGTAAGCGCCAGGAGAGGTCGATGTCCTCGCCCACAGACAGTTCCTCGGAGAATCCACCGACGGCCTCGAAGGCGGGACGGCGCACGGCCAGATTGGCGGCCAGACCGGCGGGGAGGAAGCCGAGCTGGGTCGTGGCCGCCGGTGCCGGCTCACCGACCCCCATGCCGTTCAGCGACGCCATGTCGAAGGTACCGGCCACCACGTCGGATTCGGTGAGTGCGGCGGCACAGGCCTGCAACCATCCCGGTTGGACGACATCGTCAGCATCACAGAACGCCAGCAGGTCACCTCGGGCGGCACGGACGCCGGCATTGCGCGCCGCCGCCGGACCGTGAGTCGCCGATGCGTCGAGGACGCGTATACGACCGGACCGGTCCGCCCATGCCTGCGCCAGAGCCACGCTGGCATCGCTCGAGCCGTTGTCCGCCACCACGACCTCCCAGGGCACGTCGCATTGCTGGGCGGCCAACGCGCCGAGCTGCGCGTCGAGCCAGGGCAGCCCGTCGCGCACAGGCAGAACGACACTGATCATCGGGTAAAATACCAGCGTGACGGGACGCGGCGGGCAAGACGCGGTGCCCGGCGCCGACAAACCGCTGGCCGGCGTCGCTGCCGTGGTCGTCACCTATCGCCGCCGCCGCCTGGCCGGTGACCTGGTTCGGTCACTGCTCGATGTCGAGGGGTTCGACCCCGACCACGTCGCCGTCGTCGTGAACGGCGACGGCGGCCTCGACGACGAGGATCTCGAGGGCCGCGTCCGCATGCACCGAATGCCCACCAACGACGGACCGGCGGCAGCCTTCCGCCACGGCCTGACCGCCGTCTTCGCCGATCCCTCCATCACGTGGGCCTACCTGTGCGAGGACGACGTCGGCTTGTTCAACTTCCCTGTTCCCCGCGTCGCCGGCCTCGTGACCCGGGCGTCGTCGCTACGCGAGGACGGCGTCCCCGTCGGCGCCGTTGTCGCCTACGGGCGGACATTCACCGCCCACGGCGGGCACACGCTGAACATGGTCCCGGCCGGCGGAGGCGATGCACTGGCTCCCGTCGACGTCGCCTGCTGGGGTGCCACACTGGTATCGCGCGACGTGATCGACGCCGGCGTCCTGCCCGATCCGGCGTGGTTCTTCGGACTCGAGGATTTCGACTTCTTCTGCCGGGTGCGTGCCGCCGGCTTCTCGGTCCTGGTCGACCCCGCCGCCGCCCGCGCCGTGGCCGACCAGCAGACGTCGCAGGGACGGGCCGACGCGCTGGCGCCACACCGGCCGGTCGATGCCGATGAAGCGTGGCGGGCCTACTACGTGGCCCGCAATTTCTTCCCCTTCGCCCGCCGCCACGGTAAGAGGCGCTGGCTGGCGTGGCATCTGGCGTACTCGGTACGTCGACTGCAACTGGCTAGGAGCCGAACCGAGCGTAGCGCCTATCTCCACGGGCTCTGGGACGGGATGCGCGGTCGCCTGGGAGCGAACCCCCGGTACCAGAGCCGGCGCGGCGAATTGCCCCTCCCCGGAGACAGCGCTCCCGACGTCGCCGCGTCCTGACGGGGATTACCGACGGCGTCGGTTCCCGACGGCTTTCACCACCGAAGCGAGGTGACCACCCGGGTGTTGGCCCCGGGAAGAAACGGCACCCGAACCGGTCCGATGGTGGTGCGACTCGGTGGCGGGCCGATCCGCTTTCTGCTTCTGCCTTTGTCCGCGGCCAGCGTGGCCGAGACCAGCCGCCTCCCGGCCACACGCACCCGGCATGCGCTGCCAGCGGTGCCCGTCCCGGCCGTTGCGATCGGCCACGCGCAGGCACGCCGTGACCGCGACACCCGGCGTGCCGGGACTGCCCTGGTTGTCACAGAAATTCGACGCGTCACCGCCGTAGTGCGACGCAGCCCACGGCGAAGCCATCACGGCCCGGGCGAAGGCCTCGCACGTCGCCGTCCCTTCGCTCAGCGTCCAGAGGATGCCGCTGTAGGCACCGCTCGACAGAAGTGTGGTTGCGGTGGCGTCGATTCCGATCTGGATGTCGGGGAAGATCGGGATCTTCGTGTCCGCGCCCGTGGTCGTGAACTGGTGGGGATAGCGGGCGGCGTCGAGGGAGGTGTTGAGGGGGTTGTCGGCCCACAATCCCCCTTCATTGTCCATCCACGTCTCCAGGAGGGCGACGTTGTCCGGCGTGGTGCGAATGGCGTAGCGGCCGCCCGAGGTGGCGTCGATGGCGGCGATGAGATGGGCAGCCACCTCGGCCTCGGTGGGGGAGGCGGCCGCCGTCCCGGGACCAGCCGGTCCAGGGTGGACGAGCGAGAGGGGAACAGCCACAGCGGCGACGGGTGGGACGCGTCGCTCGTTCGCAGGACCTTCCACGACGGGACGCCCGCCGACGACTCCGAGGACGGAGTCCGACAGCATGCTCTGCGACGGCAGCGCTGACCGACCGACGGCGTCCGGTGCCGCGGCCAGGGCGGCCACGGCGCCGGCCACCAAAGCCGCAACGACGGTGACCGACACGGCGCGCGCCCGCCACCGCCGTGCTCCCCCCCAGCTCCACATCCGCGCCATGGTACGACACCTCTCGGCCGCAATCGGACGTGTTGGGCGTCAATTGGGCAGCGTCACGCCTCCAACCATCGGGCGTCACGTCCCTTTCTCCGACGGAGACGGCCCATCGGCGAGGTGCCCACCAGCCGGTCCTCGTCCTCCACGTCGGTGCGTCGCGGTCGTGGTTCGACGACCCGTCGGAGGTCCTTGCGGCCCAGCCGTACCTCGGTGAGCACGGCCCCCAGCACCGGTGCGGCGATGCGACGCAGGAAGACTCCCGACCGCGTGGCCTGATCGACCCTCGTCCACCACGACTCGACCACGACGACCACCACGTCCACGGCCGGAACCAGGGCTTCGGCGTCATGGACGGCGAGCAGGGGGGCATCCACGATGACGGCGTCGGCTATGTTCCGGGCGGCGGCCAGGACTGCCGGGGCGCGCGTGGCCAGTTGGCCGGGACCCCCGATCACGCTGCTCAGGGCCAGGCTCCGGATCCCCGCCACCTCGGTGGGCCGTGTCGACGCCGCCACGATCGCCTCCGACGGCTCGGCCCCCACGGGTGCGACGACCACGGTGTCGTCGAGCCGGTCCCGTTCGCGCAGGTCGGCGGTGGTGACGATCAGGGCGGATTCCCCGGCCTCGGCGAAGGCCGCGGCCAGATTGGTGACCACCAGAGCCCGCGTCGGCTCGACACCGGCGGAGACGACCAGAATGACCTGTCGGGCACTGCGATCGGGGATCGCCGGCGGTCCCGACGACGTGGCACCAGGACCGTTCGCGTCCCCGTAGTCGGCGGGCGTCGCCGGATCCGAGGCCGGTGTGGCTGGCGAGGCGGTGGGACCCGACCTCGCCCCCGGGCCGACGATCGGCTCCAGGAGAACCGCCGTGCGCAACATCCGGTACGCCTCGGCGACGGCGGAACCCGGCTCGCTGAAGGTGGCGAAGACAGCGGGCGGCGACACATCCCGACGGCGGCCCAGGCGCCGTCGGAAAGCGGGATCGTGAGCCGCCGGTATCTCGGCCAGAACCAGGTACCCGAGCGTCTCCTGGGTGCGGCCGGCCGTCCGGAGACTCTTGTTGAGGGCGTCGAGCAGGAAGATGATCCCGACCCCCACCAGGAGGCCGGCCACGAGGCCCAGGAGGGCCCGCACCGAGTGATGTTTCAGGAGGGATGTCTTGACCGGGTATTTCGTGGCATGACGGGGATCCGCCGCCTGCAGGACCACGATGCCCGATCTCGGGACGGGACTCTGCTTCAACGAATTCACGCTCGTCAGCGCGTTCTTATAGGCCGAGTTGAGGACGTTGAGCTGTTCCTCGAGCTGGGCCAGGTCGGGGTTGGACACCTTCTTCGAGGCGACGAGCACCGCCGTCGTCGTCCCGGCTCCGTCACCACGAAAGGCCGTCGTCCCGGCCGTCGTGGTGGTCGTCTTCGGCGCCGTCGTGGTGGTCGTCTTCGGCACCGTCGTCGTCGTGGTGGTGGTCGTGGTCGTGGTCGTGGTCGGCGTCAGGCTGAGGATCTGGGCGTCGAGGTTCTGGATCTCGTTGGCCAGGTTGGAGACCTTCTCCTCGGCGATCGCCAGCGAGGCTCTTTGTTGAGCGGCCTTCTCGGTGTTGATATAGGCGATGAGAGCTTTGACGAAATCGTTGGTCAGCTTGGCCGAACGCTTGGCCGACGGCTGCCGCACCCCCACCTTGAGCGTGCCCGACGGCAGCCCGGACGACGACTTCTTCTTCTTCCCCTTCTTGGAAGTGGGGTAGACGATCTCACCGACGAGGGTGGCCGGCCTCGCCTTGATGCCAGCCGCCTTGGCGGCGGTGGCCATCACCTTCGGATTGATGGCGTCGTACTTGAAGACTTGGAAGCCGCCCTTCGATCCCGGTGGCTGCGCTACCAAGGTGGTCGCCAGATACTCGGTGTGAGGAGGCGGGTAGGCGACGTGCTCGGGGAAAAGACCACCGACGATGGCCCCCACCAGGGCGAGGGCGATCGCCACGGGCCACCGGCGGCGAAGAGCGTCTCGATAGTTGATCGGCTCCATGGCCCTGTTCCTATCTCCTGCGGACTGATTTCCGGCCCGGTCCGGCACCGGGCGACGAACCCCGGTGGGGGGCGGCTCTGGTGCCCCGATGTCCCCGGGGAATGCCCCCAAGGTACTGCAGGGCCGTCACGAATCCGTGACGGTCGGTAGCCGATAGGCCTCCCCACGATCGCCACCGGAGGCGGTCACCCCGGCGCCCAGCGCCGGGGTGACGGGTGGGCCCGGGAGGGTTGGCCAGATGTTGAGGAGCCATCGTGCCTGCCTTGAGGCGGGGATCCGCACAATGAGTGAACTCTCAACGACTGGCCGCTGTCGTGGGCAAAGGGCAGGCGAAATGCACCGGGAATCCTCAATCGTGACGATGCCACCGGGCGCCAGTGTTCCTAACGTGGATTGTGCAACGATCAATGGGGGGCGAGAAGCGAGAACCACCGGTCTGGGGGCCGATGGTGACGAAAAGGGGCAGGTACAGGGCCCGAGGAGTGAGCGTCTAGGGGAGGCGTCTTCATCCTCCGACGGCGTGCCGGGCGGGAGTTCGGTGGTCGCCCGGCGGGAACCTCGTGCCCCGACAGAGGAGGCTGACGGGCATATCGATTCGGCAGGGGCACGCACTTCGGCATACCGAAGTGCCAGGACTTTCGCCTCTCCCACTCCTGACCCGGGTCCTACGATCCGGCGACGAGCGGAGAGTCTGACTTGGGGGCATGTAGCCATGACGGGGTGGGACCAGGATCCCGGCTCAGCGTTTCCTTTCGGAGCACCTGAGATGGGCTCGGGTGACAGGGCGCGACCACAGAAGGTGGGGGGGGTCTCACAGGGCGCAACGACCTCGCCGGCTGGCGCACGGCGGTCCCAGCGACTGGCCATGGCCGCCTCACGAGTCCGGTCCCGGCTGCTGTTCATCGTTCTCGATGCCGTCATCCTCGCCGCCAGCTACAGCCTGTTCGAGCTGGCCTACGTCAACAACCACACCCCGTCGTCCTTCGTCGGGCAATTCGCCGTCTTCCTCGTGGTGGCGCTGGCCCTCCAACTCACGGCCAACCACCTCTTCGGCCTCTACGGGCGGATGTGGCGCCACGCCGGTATCGAGGAGGCGCGCCAGATCCTGCTGTCATCGGGCACCAGCCTGGTCGCTCTGATCGCCCTGTACCTCGTCGGCCGGGCCACCGGCGCGGTGACCGTCGTACCCCTCGGCGTGGTCGTGATCGGCGGCGTCTTCGGTTCCATGGCCATGGGTGCGCTGCGATTCCACTCCAGGTTGTTCGCCTGGCAGCGCGGCTCTCGGCGCTCCGGCTTGCGCGTGGCCGTGATCGGCAGCCGCGACGCCGGGGCGGCGGTGGTCCGCGACATGTTGCGCAATCCCAAGGCCGGTCTCATCCCGGTGGCCGTCTTCGACGACGATGCCGGGGCCCACGGCCTGTCCCTTCTCGGCGTCCCCGTGGTGGGCGGCGTCGACGACATTGAGGCGGCCACCCCCCGCTACGACATCCAGCAGGTGGTCCTGGCCATCCCGTCGCCCTCGTCCGAGCTGGTCGAACGCTCCCTGCGGGCCTCCGAGGCGTCCGGGGTGACGATGAAGATCGTCCCCGGCGTACGCGAGATGGCCGGCGACACGGGAAAGGCTCCGCCCATGGCCCGGGTTCGGTCCCCGCGTATCGAGGACCTCCTCGGGCGTACCCAGGTGGCCACCGACCTGGAGGCCGTGCGACGCTCCATCGCCGGGCGCCGGGTCCTCATCACCGGTGCCGGCGGCTCCATCGGCACGGAGATTTCTCGCCAGGTGGCGGGCTTCGAGCCCGCCACGCTCGTGCTCGTGGACCACGACGAGACGCACCTGTACGACACCGCCGCCCTCGTCGACGGGCCAGTGGAGCAGGTTCTGCTCGACATCGGCAACCGCCAGGCCGTGTTCGAGGCCATGAACCGGTACAGCCCCGAAGTCGTCTTCCACGCCGCCGCCCACAAGCACGTCCCCCTCCTCGAGTCCCACCCCCTGGCCGCGGTGTCGACCAACGTCTTCGGTACCCTCAACGTCGTGGAGGCGGCGGCGGCGGCGGGCACCGAGCGCTTCGTCTGCATCTCCACCGACAAGGCCGTCCGCCCCCGCAGCATCATGGGCGCCTCGAAGTGGGCCGCCGAGCAGGTCGTTCTGTCCCGGGCTCCCGAGGGTGCCCCCTATTGCGCCGTCCGGTTCGGAAACGTCCTCGGTTCGCGCGGAAGCGTCATCCCCACCTTCGCCCGTCAGATCGCCCTGGGGGGGCCCGTCACCGTGACCGACCCCCGGATGACCCGGTTCTTCATGAGCGTCAAGGAGGCCGTCCAACTGGTGCTGCAGGCCTCAGTGCTGTCGAACGGGGGCGAGGTCTTCATGCTGGAGATGGGCAAGGCCGTCTCCATCCTGGAGCTGGCCGAACGCATGATCCGCCTGTCGGGGTACGCCGTGGGCACCGACATCGCCATCGAGCTCACCGGGGCCCGACCGGGCGAGAAGATCGACGAGGATCTGACGGCGTCGGGCGAGGAGCTCCTCTCGACCCCCCACAGCGCCGTGTACCGGCTGATGCCGGCCACCCTCGCCACCGAGGACCTGGACCTGGCGCTGTTGGAGCTCGACGAGTGTGTCGAATCGCGTGATCCCGAGTCGGCGCGCCAGTCGCTGTTCACCATGACCGAGTCGGCGGGCGCGTCCGAAGCGGTCGTGGACGAGGTGGCGGTGTGAAGCAAGCGGTCCGGCCGGCCGGCGACTCGCCGGGCCGGCCCGGCACGCTCCTCGTCATCGGCCAGGGCTACGTAGGGCTCCCCCTGGCGCTGGCGGCGGTGGACGCCGGGTTCGACGTGGTCGGTTTCGACACCGACGACGCCCGCGTGAAGCGATTGTCCGCCGGCTCCTCGTACGTCGAGGACGTTTCCGACGAGGCGCTGGCCCGGGCCCTGGCCACGGGCCGCTACCGGCCCACCACGGAGGAGACCCGCTGCGCTGGGTTCGACGTGGCCGTGATCGACGTCCCCACCCCCCTGCGCGACGGCCAGCCCCACCTGGCCCACGTGGAGTCCGCCGCCGCCATGGTGGCCCGCCACCTGCGACCGGGGGCGACCGTGGTCCTCGAATCGACCACGTACCCGGGAACGACCGAGGAGCTGCTGCGGCCCATCCTGGAGGAGAACTCCGGCCTCCTGGCCGGGGAGGACTTCTTCCTGGGTTACAGCCCCGAGCGCATCGACCCCGGGAACACCACCTGGGACCTGCGGTCCACCCCGAAGGTCGTCTCCGGCGTCGATGCGGCGTCCCTCGAGGCCGTCACCGCCTTCTACGGCCGGATCGTCGACACCACCGTGCCCGTGTCCGGTACCCGCGAGGCCGAGCTCACCAAGCTGCTCGAGAACACCTTCCGCCACGTGAACGTGGCCCTCGTGAACGAACTGGCCATGTTCGCCGGGGAGCTGGGCATCGACATCTGGGAGGCCATCGACGCCGCCTCCACCAAGCCCTTCGGCTACCTGCGCTTCACACCGGGACCGGGGGTCGGGGGACACTGCCTGCCCGTCGACCCCAGCTACCTGTCGTGGAAGGTCCGCCGCAGCCTGGGCCGGTCCTTCCGCTTCGTGGAGCTGGCCAACGATGTCAACGCCCACATGCCCGACTATGTCGTCGGCCGGCTGGTGGCGGCGTTCAACCGCCGGGGTCGGGCCGTCCGGGGCTCGCGCGTGCTCATGCTCGGACTGGCCTACAAGAAGAACACCGGGGACGCCCGCGAAGCGCCGGGCACGGTGATCGTCGAGCTCCTGACCTCCCTGGGCGCCGACGTCCGGGTAGCCGATCCCCACCTGGCCGATCTCGACGGCACCGCCGTGGTCGAGCTGAGCGAGTCGGAGCTGACGGCCGCCGACGCGGTGATCATCGTCACCGACCACGACGCCTTCGACTACGACCTGGTATCGCGCTGTGCCCCGTTCGTCCTCGACACCCGCAACCGGCTGGACGGGCCCAACGTCGAGCGGCTCTAATCCGACGCGGTGAGCCGCAACCTCGTCATCGCCCCCCTTCCGCCACCGCTCCCGGTCTCCACGTGGCCCCGGTAGGGCCCTCAGACCGCCCGCAGCGCCTCCTGGACGTCGTGGTGACCGGAGGGGCCGGGTTCATCGGCGCCAACCTGTGCCGGGCTCTGAGCACCAGCGCCGGCGTCGGCCGGGTCGTGGCCGTCGACGACCTCTCCACCGGCCGACGCGACAACCTCACCGGAGTGGCGGGTGTCGAGCTCGTCGAAGGGTCGATCCTCGACCCGGACCTCCTCGACGCCGTGACGGGTGACGCCGACGTCGTGGTCCACCTGGCGGCGCGCCCGTCGGTGGCGCGGTCGGTCCAGGACCCCATGGCCAGCCACCTGGCCAACGCCACCGGAACGGTCGAGGTGCTCGAGGCGGCCCGCCGGGGGCGGCGTCCGCACGTCATCGTGGCCTCGTCCTCGTCGGTCTACGGCGCCAATCTGGCCCTGCCCAAGCGTGAGGACATGGTGGCCCTGCCGGTCAGCCCCTATGCGGCGAGCAAGCTGGCCGCCGAGGCCTACACACTCGCCTACGGTTCCTCCTTCGATCTGCCCGTGCTGGCCTTCCGCTTCTTCAACGTCTTCGGGCCGTTCCAGGGGGCCGATCACGACTATGCCGCCGTCGTCCCCGCCTTCGTGTCGGCCGCCCTACGGGGTGAACCGCTCACCATCCACGGCGACGGGCGCCAGACGCGGGACTTCACCTTCGTGGGCACGGTGGTGGCGATCCTGGTCGAGGCTCTCCGACACCGGGTCACGAGCCCGACCCCGGTCAATCTGGCCTTCGGCTCGCGCGTCTCGTTGCTCGAGCTGGCGGAACTCCTGGAGGGGGTCCTGGGCCGGCGTCTCCCCCGCCGGCACGCCCCCCGGCGGCCTGGGGACGTCCAGGACTCCCAGGCCGACCAGGCGGCCCTGAGGGGGCTCTTCACCGACGTCTCGCCGGTGACGCTCCCCGACGGCCTGCGAGCCACGGTCGACTGGTTCCGCCAGGCCGGTGGTTGAGGTGCCCGGCAGCTAAGCCACGATGTCGACGGGCGTGCCGGCGGGCACCTGGGTGGCCAACGTCGTGATGTCGGGGTTGGTCAGCCGGACGCATCCGTGGCTGGCGTAGCCGCCGATCACCTGGGGTTGGTCCGTGCCGTGGATGGCGATCTGACCGGGTCCGCCGTCGAACGAGTAGTAGGTGTTCGAGAAGCCCGACAGTCCGAGGGCGTAGGGCCCGTAGGCGTCGCCCGGGTCGGTGAGCTGCAGGACCTCGGTCACGAAGAAGTGCCCGGTGGGGGTGGGCGCATCGGGGGCACCCACGGCCACCGGCGCCTCGTACACCTGGACGCCGCCGCGGTAGAGCTTCACCTGGCGGGCGCTCAAGCTGACCACGATGTGCTCGTTGTCGGTGGCCAGGCTCACGTTCGAGCGCGTCACCCAGCCGGTGGTCTCGTTGGGTCGCTCGGGTAGGTAGACCTCGAGCCATCCGCCCTGCACGGCGTTGACGAGCAGGGTGAGCGGTGCGCCCAGGGGGTTCGGGTTGGCCAGCGTCTGCGACGGCCCGAGGGCGCGGGGGGTGACGTAGATGGGAAGAGAGGGCACCGTGGCCGTGGCCACCAGCACCGACCCCGGAGGTGCCTGGAGCGACGGGTCGGCCGCGATGGCGATCCCTGGCGTGCCCGTGGGCGAGAACTTCGGGCCCACCGCGTGGTGCGCCTGGGGCACCGCGCCCCCGCAGCCTCCCAGCACGACGACGAGGGCCGCTGTGGTGAGAAGCCCGATGCCACGAACCGTTCCCCGTCCGTGAACCATCACTCCGATGGTACCGGAGGGCTCCGCCGCGGAGGCATCACGCCGGGGTGTCCAGCGTGATCGTCAGCAGCCCCTCCGTGCCGGCGACACCGTCGGCACGGAGGGGCCACAACGGAACCGCACTAGCCCGTTTCTTCGCCCCGTGACCGTCGGCCGTGGTCGACGGCGAAGCGCAGGAATCGACGGGGACCGTCCACCACGACCAGCACCAGTCCACCGAAGACCATCAGCAGCACCCCGAGCGAACCCAACCACCAGAGGCCGGGGCCCGTGCCGGTGAAGGCCAGCGAGGACGAGGAGGCCTTGGTGGAAGAGGCCTTCTTCGCCTTGATCGTTGTCGTCGTGACCGACGAACCGGCCTTGGTGGCGTTGTTCGAAACCGTCCCGCCGCCGGCGGCGATGGCGTTCAAGTTGAACGAGATCGGCACGGGAAGCTGGTCGCTGGCCTTCGAGCCGCTCAGGTACGCCGTTCCCACGGCGATCACGCAGGAGTCGCCGGCGGTGGCCTGCGCAGGCGTCGGCGGACAGGGGTAGCTCCCGGCGTCGGTGGCGGCGCTGTTACCGGCGCTATCCGGACCGGCCACCGGCGGGCCCGTGATCCCCTGCACGATGGTGAACGACTGGGCCGGCAGATTGTTCGAGGTCAGAGCGACGATCGTGTTCGATCCGATGGCGGTGCAGCTGACGGGGATGGGATGACCGGCAAAGTCGATCGTCGGCTGACCCGGGGCGTTGTTGCATTCGATGACCGTGGCACTGCCGTTATTTCCGACCGAAAGACCCGTGGCCGCCACCTGCACCACATCGCCGCCCAGCAGACATGTGGCCGCTTGCGGGGAACTCGTCGGTGCCGCTCCCCCGGGCTGATCGACCGTGGCGGTCCCTGTTCCTGTCGTCACCCCCGCCACCGGTGCGATGATCTGCCCGTTGCTCGCGTTACACGGAGCCGTGGTCGTGGTCGGGGCGATCGTCGGATTCGGAGTCGAATTGCTGCCGGCGAAGGTGATGGAGGCCGAAGCGCTCATCCCGTTCGGCTCGATCACGTCGATCTCGCAGGCGTTGGTCCCCGCCTGGCTGACGTACGGCGGACACGGGTAGTTCGCCGCGTCCGTGGCCCCGCTGGCGCCCGAGCTGTCGTTGCCCGATGCCGGCGGACCGACCGTTCCCCCTAACACCGTGAATGCCGAGGCCGGGAGGTTTCCGCCCGAGTCGACCGGCGCCGCCACTTTCGCCGGCTGGGTACAGCCCACCGGCAGCGTCAGGGTCGTGCTCTTCTTCTTGGTGAGGAACACGCTCGCTTTCATGGTCGGTTCGGGAGGACCGCTGGTCGCCACGTTGCACTCCACGACCCACGGCTGAGTGGCCGGAACGAAACCGGTCCCTTGGATCAGGACTCCTCCTCCCGTGGAGGGAAAGCCACCCGGGGGCGCCAGCAGCAGCGTGATCGCCGGCCCCGATGCGCCGGCGACCGCCGCCGCACCGACTAGTGCTCCCCCTGCAACGAACGCCGCGCTGCCGACCATGGCCAGCCTTCGGGTGATCGACTTCGGACGTCTCACGATTCCTCCCCCTGGGAAGCCGTCGGATGACGGCCCTGTTTCAGAAAAGCGGTTTGGGGGCGGGGCCGAGGCCCCGCCCCCAAACCTGTTTTTTCAGGACCCCCGTGTTCTACCAGGGATTCCTTGGCGATGCGTCAACCCCTCTAGAGGTTGGTAACGGTGCCGCTGTTGATGGTGAGGCTCTTGACACCCTTCTTGTACGTCGGCTTCTTGCCCTTCTTGCAGGCCTTGCTGAAGGCCTTCGACGTCTCGGTGGTCTGGACCACGATGTTGGTCGTCGAGCTCGGGTACGAGCCCGTCGTGGTGGCACCCGTGATGGTGAAACCGAGGTGCGGCGTCGTCTGGAACGTCTCCGCCCCGCCCGAGGTCAAGCTGGGCTGGACCGACCCGGCAGGCTGCCAGTTCCCGGCCAGCGATGGTGTGCTCGCCGTGGCCAGACCCGAGCAATTGTTCTTACTCCCCGTGATGGTCGCAGTGCTCACCACCGATGCCAGGGAAGGCGAGCCGCCGCTGCAGCCCGACGCCGTGGCGTTGACCGTGGTCGTCTCGGGGGCCGTACCGGTCGTTCCCAGCGGCGGGCTGAAGGTGACCGTACCGGTGATGCTGGTGCAGTTCTCAAGGCCAGTACCGAAGGGCTGGTTGGTGCGGGCGGCTGATGCAACTCCGCCGATCCCGACGACGAGGCCGAGCGGCAGCAGGAGCGCTCCCGTCGCCAACACGAGCTTCTTGCTTACTTTCACATGTCCTCCTTGAGGGTCCGGCGGAACCGCGTTGTGCCGGTTCGTATGGCGCTATCTCTGGTTAAACGCTTGGGCACTGGATTTCATTACATCGCTGTCCGGAGCTACCTGTCTCGTTCGGCGACATCGCGCCAGGTGTGTGATCTCGAGGTTCGAACGGTGGGCGCCACGCGTCTCCGCGCGACCACCGACACCACCCCCCCTCACCGATCCCACCCCCAACATCGATGCCTCGGAACTCTACCCACCCCCACGGTTGGCTGCACCACGGTCGTCGGAGAATTCCTCCATGCATCGTGATCCCTGCCCGCTGGTGCGACATCCCCAGTATTGAGGAAATCCACCGAATCGGAAACAATGTGGCTGGTCCCGACAGGTGTTTTCTCGGTCCCCAGCAGGTGTTTCCACCTGGCTCCGGCCCGTGTCTCAGCGTCTGCCCGACCGTCGCCGGCATGGCACCCCCTTCTACACTGGAGAGGTGAAAGAAGGGTCGTCGGCGCTGAAGGCTGTCGGCAAAGTGCTGTGCGGCGTCGGGGCGTTACTCCTCGCGTTCGTCGCCTTCCAGCTCTGGGGCACCTCCCTGTCCGAGCACTCGGCCCAGTCCCGCCTGCGGACCGAGCTCGACGTCCAGCTCCACCGTGGCGCGGCCAGGCCCCATTCCCCCACCGCCCCTTCCCGAGGGGACGGGCCCGGCGGTGACATCCTGGGGCAGGGAGACGCTGCCGCCCTCGCCGACGGTCCGGCCGTCGGTTCGCCGGTCGGATTCCTTTCCATTCCCCGCATCGGCATGAGCGACGACGTGATCGTGGAGGGTGTCGGGACCGACCAGCTGCGCCAGGGGCCGGGCCACTACCCCGGTACCCCCCTGCCCGGTGAACCGGGCAACGTCGCCATAGCCGGCCATCGCACGACGTATGCGGCGCCTTTCTACAATCTGAACGAGCTCCAGGAGGGCGACCCCATCGTCATCGAGACGGTCCGGGGCACCTTCGACTATGCGGTGACCGAGAACGTCACCGTGACCCCGACCGACTCGGCCGTGCTCGATTCCACCTCCCAGTCCGAGCTCACCCTGACGACGTGCAACCCGCGTTACAGCGCCACCCAGCGTCTGGTGGTGGTGGCCACGCTGCGGAGCTCCCATATGAACGAGGTACTGCGCGCCGTCGCACCGACGGCGCCCGCCCAGAAGGCGACACGTAGCGGCGATGCGACGCTGGCCGACAACGGTGGCGGCGGGAGCGTCGGAGGCGCCGTGCTGTGGGGCATGTTGACCGCCGGTGCCGCCCTCGGCCTCTGGGTCCTGTGGCGCCGCGTGCGGACCCCCGGGCGCTGGGGTGTCCTGACGCTCGGCTCGCCGGTCGTCCTGATCGTGCTCTTCATCTTCTTCGGTCACGTCAGCGCCGTTCTCCCGGCCAGCTTCTGACGGCCCGCTCCGCCATGCCCACGGGTGAGCCGGGGCTGACGGGGTTCGTGAGGCGATTGTGGACAACGCGGGAATGCGACTCACCGCGCCTCGTGCATGGCCGCTTCCAACCCGGTCGAAATGCGCCTGTCTCACGTGGAAGGTGTCGTCAGGCACCTGGTATCCTCCTACCGCCAGGCGTGGTTGCTCTGGTGGAAGCTACGACGGTGATCTCTCTCCACGAACATCGGGAATCGTGGACGGTGCAGATCGCCGGTGATCCGGCGGAACCCACGTAACAATTCGCTCACGGTCAGCGTTACACAAGCGGATTTCGACCCCTCAGTTGCTGCCAGATAGAGACGAACCGCGTCGACATTGGGACGAGGAGGCGGAGAATGAAGCGACTGTGGTTGTGCATCGGGGCGTCTCTGGTGGTCGCCTTGGCCAGCGGGACGCCGGCGTCCGCCGGCCAGTCGGGGCCGATGATCACGCCGAGCCAGGCGACCTTCACCGTTGCCAAGGACTCTGCCGGGACGACATGGACCCTGAACCTGTGGGCCCACGGCAAGCTCGTCAGCACCACCTCGGGAACAGCGGGCACATTGGCGGTGGCCGTGCCCGCCACCCCCGCGTGCAAGTTTCAGGCCGACGTGCTTCGCGGTGGGAAATGGTTCGCCGGCACCTTCACCACGCTCGCAACCTGCGGCGGCCACTCAGCCACGACCACGACCACCACCACCACGACGACGTCGACGACCACGACCACGTTGACCCCTTCGGTGACCTCGTCGAAGGGTGGACACAAACCGAAGGACGGGAAACCGAAGGCAATAGAAGCGTCGGCCCCCTCACCGACCACGATTCCTCCGACGATCGCCGCCGCCAAGGCGACGAAGTCGCCCACCAAGGTGTCGGCGTCGCGACTGGCCTTCACGGGGACAGGCGTCGGTTTGTGGATCCTCGGCCTGGCCGGGAGTGGACTCCTGCTGCTCGGTGCGCTGCTCCTCGTCCGACGACCGCGGCTGCGCCTGCGGCGCTGACACCTCTCTGGCGCATAGCCACCGACCGCGTGGGGACGGTCCGGTGCCCGGGCTCCGCTCGTCTATCGACCGGTGGTCCGGGACTCCACCGGCGAAATGATAGACAGTCTCGTGCGTCGCTCGGTACATGTCATGAGGGTTCGACCACTCCGTGACCAGCTCGGAGAAGGCCTGTGATCAACATCGCCACGGTCCATTGGCAGACGGCGAAGTGGATCGATCCCCAACTCCACTATGTGGCCCGCAGTTTCGGTGATGCTCCCTACCGGGTCTTCGCTTCCCTGAACGGGATCGACGACGAGCAGACGTGGTCCCGTTTCCACTTCGCCGCCGACCTGGAAGGCGGGCACGCATCGAAGCTGAATCAACTGGCCGCCATCATCGCCGAGGACGCCGCCCCGACGGACATCCTGATCTTCCTCGACGGCGACGCCTTTCCCATCCGGAGGCTGACGCCGTGGGTCGAGGAGACCCTGGGCACCTTCCCTCTCACGGCCGTCCGTCGAGACGAGAACCTGGGCGACTGCCAACCCCATCCCCTGTTCTGCGCCACCACCGTCGGGTTCTGGAAGGACATCGAGGGTGACTGGCGAACGGGAGGGACGTGGATCAACACCGCCGGACGCGAGGTCGCCGATGTCGGGGGCAACCTTCTCGTGAAGCTCCGCGACGGCGGCATCGAGTGGTTGCCTTTGCTCCGCACGAATACGTCCAATCCGCATCCGGTCTGGTTCGGGATCTATGACCACCGGATCTACCACCACGGCGCCGGCTTCCAGGCGACCAGGGTCGAACGCGTGGACTGGGCCAGCCGCTACCAGAAGAAGGCAGCCGCCGGACGGGGGCTACGCCCTACCGCCGAAAGCCCGAACCTCGGTCTGTTGCGGGCCAGGGTCGCCGCCGACCCGGGCGTGCTCCGCCGGCTACGACCGGGCGTCGTCGCCAAGGCGGCGGTCAAGACGGTCAGGCTACGGCTCGAGCACCGGCACTACGTGAAGCTCACGAAGACAGAGCGCGGACAGAAGCTGGCCGCCTTGGGCGAAGACGTCTTCCGTCAACTCTCGACCGACGACGACTTCTTCCGGCTCTTCGACGACTCCGTTCCGCCCGATTGAGGTCGTCACGGCTCCCGTGAACGATCACTCGACGACCACCGCACGGGACCCGTCGGGCGGCACCTGTGTGTTCGTCGTCGGGATGCACCGCAGTGGCACATCGGCCGTCGCCGGAATGCTGGCACAACTGGGCATCAGGGGACCGTCGGACGAGGACCTGATTCCCGCCACCTCGTCGAACCAGCACGGGCACTTCGAGAGCAAGACCCTGACCCGCGTCGACAATCAGCTCCTGCACATTCTCGGCGGCACGTGGTCAGCGCCCCCGTCGCTGGAACCAGGCTGGGAATGGGGTCGGGAGATCACCGCCGTGCAGGGCTCGGCCCATCAGGCCTTCCACTCCACGTTTCCGGCCCGGCCCATGGTCTGGAAGGATCCGCGGAACTGCATCGTCCTGCCCTTCTGGCGCTCGGTGCTCGCACCTCCGTTCGCCGCCGTGTTCGTCTACCGCGACGGTCTCGAGGTGGCGCACTCGTTGCAGGCGCGCGACCACCTCACCCTGACGCACGGACTGGCGCTATGGGAGCGCTACCTGCGCAGCGCCTGCGCCGGCCTCGACGGTGTCCCCACCTTCGTGGCGGAATACGGCCGACTCCTCGAAGATCCGGTGTCGACGTGCCGGTCCCTCGTGGGCTTTCTTTCCGACGTCGGGATCGATGTGGACAGGGCCAGGGCGCGGACCGCCGTCGATTCCCTCGACGCCGGACTCCGGCACCGGGGCACCCCGTCGCACGAGCAGGCCGGGATCACGGCCAACCAACGGGACCTCCTCGCACTCATGCATCCGCTGGCCGGGCCCCACCATCCGTGGCGATCCCCCGACCTCGGCCGCGAGGCTCCGTGGGTCGAAGACTTCCTGTCCCTGCGCCGGGACTACGAGGTCCTGAACCGACAGATCCGTTCGTCCCGCGCCATGCGCCTGGTCGAGACGTGGTGGAAGGTGCGCGGGATACGACGGTCCTCGCCCGCCGGGGACGGGGGGGATGCCTAGGCCCATCCCGTCCGTTGTGCACGATTTCCCGACGTTCTGTATGTTCCACAGCGTGATGAGGCGCCGCTGGCGCCTGGCACGGCCCCGGTGGCTCGGACGGCGACCACGTGAGACGAATCCGAGGGCCCCGTCTCTGATGGCCTGTCAGATCTAGCTCGCCCCCGACGTCGGCGGAAACCCGAATATTGAGGGGGACGGGCCCGTTCGGCATGGACTGTGGCTAAAATTACCCCTAGTCCCGCGCGTACAGTGAGGTGTAGAGTGCAGGTCGTCGCATCGCGTCGGCGGAAGACGCGAAGCGACATGGGGATTTTGGGAGACCGGGGGGCAAGTTGACGTTCGCTGGCGAGTACGCCGACAAGACGCGGGGCGCCGCGACCTGGGCGACCCCCGAGCCTCGTCCGCGCGCTCTCACGCTGCAGGGCACCCCCTGCTCCGACGATCCTTCTGAGACCGCCGTCGCCGACGCCCGACCGCGAATCCTCGATCGCCGAGACGACACCGCCGATCCGAGCGTCCGCGTCATCGCCTGTGTCGACGTCAAGTCGAACGCCCTGGCCAATGGTCACAACGTGACGTCAGACGTCCTGCGCGACTTGGCGGTGCGACGGATGGAACGCTGCATCCGCCCCGCCGACCGGGTATGCATGCTCGGTGCGTCACGCCTCGCCGTGTGCTTCGGGCACGGCTCGCACAGGATCGCCCCGAGCGAGCTCGGAAGGCGCATGGCCCGCGCCATGGGCGACCACCTGACCGTCGGCACCACGACGCTCGACCTCAGGGTGACCATCGGCGTCAGTGCCGGGACGACGGCCGTGGAGCCGGGTGACCTGATCGACGCCGCCATCGCCTCGACGCGGTCCCCCCAGAGCCGGGTCTCCATCGCCCGGTCGCGCCTCGAGACGGCGAGCTCCACCGTCACCGTGATAGAGGTCCCCGAACGACACGAGTTGCTCCACGTGGCCCCGGGCGGGTTCGGCCAGTCCGTGCGCCGCTCCCGCGGCACGGGCGCCACCGGTGCGACGGCGCCGGCGACGACACACCGGTTGCTGCGCCGCACGTCCTACCGACGCCTCGACCCGGTCGACCGCGACACCGGCACCCCTGGCACGCGTGCGGTGAGGCACCAGGCGCCCGACCCCGACCGGTTCCCGCCCCATTCGAGGGTGGCCGGTCTCTCCATCCTCGTGGTCGACCCGGCCGTGGCCTCCAGCGACACCCCGCGCTCGGCCGTCCAGGGAGTGGCGGCCGCCGCCCGGCGGCTCGGCGTGTGCCCGATCCTGTCGGCGGCCGACCGGCCCGACACCGTGGTCGACGACCTCTCGGTCAGTGAGGCCGACGCCGTGGTGCTGATCCTGCACCCGGACACCGCCCGCCCCCTCAGTGATGCCGACGGCGGTACGCCATGGGAGCACCCGGCGCGCCTCGCCCGCGCACTGGTCGATGCCGGGGCCTCGGTCATCGCCTTGAGCGTCGGCTCCAGCGCTGCTGGCGTCGCCGCCTGCGTGGAGCAGGGGGCCGCCGGCCTGCTCCACATCGACGCCCTGGCCGACGAGCTGGTCACGGTGGCAAAGGTCTCGGCCGGGAAGGTGAACGGGGCAGCACGCGTCAACGGCAACGGCTCCCAGCGGGGTCGGCGCCAACTGCCGGCGCCTTTCGACGCCCTGGTGCACCTCACCTCCACTGAGCGCAAGGTCCTCTTCCACATGATGGAGGGTCGAGCCGCCGGTGAGATCGCCTCCGAACTCGTCGTGTCGCTCACCACGGTCCGGTCGCACATTCGTTCCATCCTGCGCAAGCTGAACGTCAATTCCCAGCTGGCGGCGGTGGCCATCGCCAACGGCGCCTACCCGCGAGCGACCGCCCTCGGCTGACCGGCGTTCCCGGTCGGCGTCGGACCCCGCCTTCGACCGGCCGGGGGGCGAAATCGCCCGGGCCTCATCCTGGCGCTCTCAGACGGCGAGCGGCAGAGTCAAGGCGTGAGCGGCGGCCGTCGCATCCGTGATGCCCTCCACCTGGACGCGCACGGCACACGACGGTTCAACATCGCGGTGGAGATAGCAGAGGGCGACCGCCGTCCCCAGCACCGGCGACCATGCCACTGAGGTCAGACGCCCGACCACTTTGTCCCCCACAGAAACCTCGGCGCCCGGTCGAAGGGTCGCTCTCGCGCTCTGCCCGGGGTCGACGGCGACAGCACGCAGGTGGCGAGCCACCTTGTTCCCACGGGCATCGAGCCGGGCCACGAGCTCCTGGCCCGTGTAGCACCCTTTGGTGAAGCTCACGCAACGTTCGAGAAGATCCGCCTCAGCGGCGATGGTGCGCTCGTCGAGCTCGGCTCCCATGACGGGAATGCCGGCCTCGACCCGTAACGTCTGCCAGGCGGCCGGTCCGCACCGACGGACCAGGGCCGGAATCTGGGGATCGGCGCCCAGCAGGTCCACGCCCGTCACCCCGCCCCAGGCGTAGGGCACGACGAACGACGTCCCCGCCGGCGCCGTCACCCCGTCGACAACAGTCGCCGAGCCGGGCCCGCGCAGGGCCACGACCCGCCAATCCACCGGCTCGATCCCGACTTTGACCCGGAGCTTGAAACGGGCCAGCCGAGCCATCACGGCGGTCCCGTAGCCGGCATCGACGTCCACATAGAGATCGTCCTCCCCGGACCGGGTCACCCGCACCAGGGCATCGAGCTTTCCCTGGGGAGTGAGAAGCAGAGCATCGGCCGACATCCCGATCTCCAGGGCCGCCACATCCTGGCTGCACTGGCCCTGCAGGTACTCGAGGGCGTCCGGACCCGAGACGAGGATCACCTCACGCGCCACGGTGACGACGCCCACCGCGTGGCGCAGCGCCTCACAGTCGTCGGTCAGCTCCGCCGACGGGGAAGGGGGCGACGTGTCCGAAGGAACCGGGCCGGTCACCGCTACCCTCCGGTGCCCGCGGCGCGGCGCCGGCGAGCGGCAGTGGCCCGACGCGCCGCGGGCACGGCCGCCAACAGGGCGGCCGCCTTGTGGACGCACTCGGCCTCCTCGGCCATCGGATCGCTGTCGGCCACGATGCCGGCGCCGGCCTGCACCGAGGCTCGCCCGTCGGGACCGACGACCATGGTGCGGATGGCTATGGCGGTGTCGAGGTTCCCCGAGAAGTCGATATACCCCACCACACCTCCGTAGACGCCGCGCTTGGTGGGCTCGAGGTCGTCGATGATCTGCATGGCGCGCACCTTGGGTGCTCCCGACAACGTGCCCGCCGGCATGGTGGCCCGCAGGACGTCGATCGGGCCCTTGCCGTCGACCAGACAACCCGACACCTGGGATGTCAGGTGCATGACGTGGCTGTAGCGCTCGATGGTGAGGAACTCGTCGATGCGCTCCGTGCCGAAGCGCACCACCCGGCCCACGTCGTTGCGGGCCAGATCCACCAGCATGATGTGCTCAGCCAGCTCCTTGGGGTGCTCGGCCAGCTCGGCCCCGAGGCGTTGGTCCTCGGCGGGGGTGGCACCGCGCCGGCGGGTCCCGGCGATGGGTCGCGAGGTCACGATGCCGTCGCGCAGACGCACCATGGGCTCGGGCGACGAGCCCACCACGGTGCACTGCTCACCGCGGACGAAGTAGAGGTAGGGGCTCGGATTGACCAGGCGGAGGACCCGGTAGAAGTCGAAGGGGTCGGCGTCGAGATCGAGGTCGAAGCGCTGGGACAGCACCACCTGGAAGATGTCGCCCGCCGTGATGTGGTCCTTGGCCACCTCGACGGCGTCGGCGAACGTGGTCGGAGCCATCGTCCGGCCCGGGACCGGCACCTCGTCGGCCGGATCGGGGAGCTCCATGGCGGGCAGGTCGAGCGGGCGGAAAAGATCACCGGCCAGTTCCTCCAGTCGCTGGCTGGCGCTGTCGTAGGCGTCGGCGGCTTCGCCGTCGGTCCAGTCGTCGCCCACGACCACGTTGTCCACCAGCACGACGCGCTGACGCCAGTGGTCGAAGGCGCACAATTGCCCGATCACCATGAGGACGGCGTCGGGAAACCCGAGGTCGTCAGGGGGGACGTCGGGCAGCGTTTCCACCTCCCGCACCACGTCGTACCCGAGGTAGCCGACGAGGCCCCCGTGCAAGGGCGGGAGGTCGGCGAATTCGGGCGAGCGGTAGGCGCCGAGGAGCGCCTCCAAGGTGGCCAGCAACCCGACCCCGGCGCAGGCCGCCACGTCGGGTGCGAGCACCAGAGGTCCGGTCGACGTCACCTTCTGATCCCTGGCCACCAGGGTGGCGAGCGGACGGCGCCCCACGAACGAGTACCGCCCCCAGCGCTCGCCTCCCTCCACCGACTCGAGCAGGAAGCCGGGCCGTTCCCCCACCACCTGCAGGAAGGCGCCCACGGGGGTCACGGTGTCGGCCACCAGCTCCCGCCACACGGGAACGATCCGATGACGGCGAACCAAGGCGCAGAACGTGTCGCGACCGGGCCGGCAGGCGTCGAGGACCCGAGGTGTCATCACCCCGGCGCAGGAGCCACGGAGACACCGCCGTCACCGTCACCGTCACCGTCACCGTCGCCCTCACCGAAGGCGCGGTAGAAGCAACTCCGGGCGCCGGTGTGGCAGGCGCCGGCGCCGTCCTGGTCCACGGTCACGAGCAGGGCGTCCCCGTCACAGTCGTAGCGCACGCCACGCACCCATTGGCGGTCGCCCGAGGTCTCCCCCTTGCACCAGTACTCCTGCCGGCTGCGGCTCCAGAACCACGAGCGTCCGCTCGAGAGCGTCCGGCGCAACGCCGTGTCGTCCATGTAGCCGATCATGAGCACCGTACCGTCGGCGGCGTCCTGCACGATGGCCGGGGCGAGCCCGTCGACGCCGAAACGGATGGCGGCGATGTCGGCCTCGCTGAAGGCGATCGGCGTCGCCACCCGCTCAGTTCTCATAGGTACAGCCCGGTGCCGCCGTCGATGCGCTCAGAGGCCACCGCGTGGATGTCACGTTCGCGCAGCATCACGTACTCGTCGCCCTGGACCTCGACCTCGAAGCGGTCCTCGGGATTGAACAAGACCTTGTCCCCGGGCTTGATGGTGCGTACGTGCGGGCCCACGGCCACGACCTCGGCCCACGTCAGGCGGCGCGATACCTGGGCCGTGGCGGGGATGAGAATGCCGGCGCGTGAGCGCCGCTCACCTTCGGCCTGCGGTTGCTGGGCCAGGACCCGGTCGGCCAACATGGTGATCGCCTGCTTGGTCATCGCCGATGGCCCGGCCGGCGGCCGGTTCGACGGGCCTGTTGATGCTGCGTTCACCTAGGACACGGTACCGCATGGCCCGTATCCCTCCGCCCCGACGGGGGATGGGTCACAGCGGCAACGGTGGTCGCACGCACACGTCGTGCGCCGCCAGATAGGCCTTTGCTTCGGCCACGGTGTGCTCCCGACAGTGGAAGATGGACGCCGCCAGGACGGCGTCGGCCCCGCCGACCACGGCCCCGTCCACCAGGTGGGCGAGAGACCCCACACCTCCGGAGGCGACGACGGGCACGCCCACGGCCTCGACCACCGCCCGGGTGAGGTCCAGATCGAACCCCTGTCGCGTCCCGTCGCGATCCATGGAGGTGAGCAGGATCTCTCCGGCCCCGGTGGCCGCACACTGCGCCGCCCATTCCACGGCACCGCGCCCGGTCCCCTGGCGCCCCCCGTGGGTGTAGACGTCCCAGCCGGATCGGTCGGGACGGCAGCGGGCATCGATGGCCACCACCACGCACTGAGCCCCGAACTCCCCGGCGAGAGTCGGCACCAGATCCGGTTCGGCCAACGCGGCGGTGTTGAGGGCCACCTTGTCGGCCCCCGCCCTCAACAGGCGCCTGGCGTCATCGGCACTGCGGACGCCTCCACCCACGGTGAAGGGGATGAAGACCTCGTCGGCCGTCCGGGCCACCACTTCGACCATGGTGTCGCGCCCGTGGGCGGAGGCGGTGATGTCCAGGAAGACGAGCTCGTCGGCACCCTCGGCGTCGTAGCGCCCGGCCAATTCGACGGGGTCACCGGCGTCGACCAGGTCGACGAAACGGACGCCCTTCACCACCCGGCCGTCGTCGACGTCGAGGCACGGGATCACCCGGACACTGCGCACGCGGCCACCGCCTCCTCGATGCCGACGTTGCCCTCGACGAGGGCCGTCCCCACGATGGCGCCGGCCAGCTGTCGACCGCCGCCCCGCAGCCGGGCCAGGGCCGCCAGGTCCGCCGTTCCGCGGACCCCGCCGGAGGCGACGACGTCGTGGGCGCTCAGCGTCAGCACACGACACAGGCCCTCGACGTCGGGGCCGTCCATCGTCCCGTCGCGCTCGATGGCGGTGACCACGACAGCAGCCAGGGGGAGGGGGGCCACGCCGGCCAGCGCATCGGCCAAGGTGGTCCCCCCGGCCCGTTCCCAGCCGGCCACGGCGACGTCGGCTCCCCCGCCCCGGTGGTCGAACCCCACGACGACCTGCCCCGGAAAGGCGCCCGCCAGCACGCCCACCAGGTCGGGGTCGCGCACGGCGGCCGTCCCGAGCACCACGCGCGCCACCCCACCGTCGAGGAGCGCGGCGGCATCCTTCTCGCTGCGCACGCCTCCTCCCACCTGGACGCCGACATCGACGGCCTCGGTTATGGCCATGACGACGGACCGGTTCACCGGCTTGCCCGTACGGGCGGCGTCGAGGTCGACGACGTGGATCCAGCGCGCCCCACCTGCCGCGTACCGCCGGGCGAGTTCCACCGGGTCACCGTAGGTGCGTTGGCGAGAGAAGTCACCTTGGACCAGGCGAACGGCGACACCGTCATGCAGATCGATGGCGGCGAAGAGCTCCATGACTCACGTCACCGACGGCCGGCCGCCACCTGCCCTCGAAGGGTCACAGGCCCCGATGAAATTGCCCAGGATGGCGAGACCGACCGGACCCGACTTCTCGGGGTGGAACTGGGTTCCCCAGAGGGGACCACGCTCGACGGCTGCCGTCACCTCGCCCCCGTAGTCACAGGTGGCCACCACATCCTCGCCAGGCCCGGGGGCGAACGAGTGAACGAAATACACCCACGGATCGTCGCCCAGGCCGGCCAGAAGCCCACTCTCCTTCTCCGGACGGCGCCGCAGCCGGTTCCACTGCATCTGCGGGCACTTGACCCCGGGAGGCAGAGCCCGGACGGTGCCGGCCAGTGCCCCGAGCCCGGCCGTGCCCGGTGCCTCCTCGGAACCCTCGTAGAGCAACTGGAAGCCGATACAGATGCCGAGGAAGGGCGTTCCCCGCGACAGTGCGTCGGTGGCCACGTCCAGCAGACCGCTTCTGCGGAGGGCTTGCGCGCAGGCTCCGAATGCGCCCACCCCGGGCAGCACGATCCCGGCGGCGCCGACGGCGTCGTCGGGATCGGTCACGAGGTGAGCGTCGGCCCCCAGGTGGACGAGAGCCCTTTCGGCAGAGCGCAGGTTGCCGATGCCGTAGTCGAGGACGGCGATCATCGCTGTTGTCCCACCTCGTGCGCCACGGTCACAGGGTGCCCTTGGTCGACGGCACGCCGCCTCCCTCGATCCGCACCGCGTCACGCAGGCAGCGCGCCACCGCCTTGAAGGACGCTTCCACGATGTGGTGCGTGTTCCTGCCCGTCACCATGCGCACGTGCAGGGTCACGGCGGCGGCGGTGACAAAGGCGCGCCAGAACTCCTCGGCCAGTTGCGGGTCGAAAGGCGGTGAACCCAGAGCGGCGGCGTCGGCCGAGAAGGCCACGTCGTAGACCAGGTACGGTCGGCCCGACATGTCGAGGGCGGCGTCGATGAGTGCCTCGTCGAGCGGTAGCGCGATGGAGGCGAACCGCCGGATGCCGGCCTTGTCGCCGAGCGCTTCGGCCACCGCTTCACCCAGGACGATCCCCACGTCCTCCACCGTGTGGTGGGCGTCGACATCCAGGTCGCCGTCGGCCGTGACGGTGAGGTCGAGCCCACCGTGACGGCCCAACTGCGAGAGCATGTGGTCGAAAAAGGGCAGGCCCGTGGAGACGGCCACGGACCCCGTCCCGTCGAGGGACACCGACACATCGATCACCGTCTCCTTGGTGCGACGTTGCCGCACGGACCGGCGTTGGCCGGTGGCACTCATGACATCCTCCTCTCCAGGCTCGACCGCAGCGCCGCCAGGAAGCGGTCGTTCTCGTCAGCCGTCCCCACCGTGACGCGCAGGCACTCGTCGAGCCCGGGCCACCTGGAACAGTCCCGGACGAGGACCGACGATGCCAACAGGTCGTCCCAGACCTCGCCGGCGGCGCGGCCGGTGGGTCGGAAGAGCACGAAGTTCGCGTCCGAGGGCCAGATGTCCACGGGCAGCTCCCCCAGCGCCGCGGTGAGACGGCCCCGTTCCTCGTTCAGGGCGGCCACGCGTGCCTCCATGGCGGCGACGTGGCGCAGGGCCAGGCGACCGGCCGCCTGGGTCACGGCATCGAGGTGGTACGGAAGGGCCACGGCATCGCAGGCGTCGACCACGTCGGGGGCGGCCACCAGGTAACCGAGCCGGCAGGCGGCCATCGACCACGTCTTCGAGAACGTCCGCACGACCACCAGTCGCTCGGAACCGGGTCCGTCCCGGCGTATCAGGTCGAGAGCACTCCACGGCGCGAATTGACCGTAGGCCTCGTCGACCACCACGAGACCGGGCGCCCTCTCGAGCACGTGTTCCACCGCGTCGGCCGGTTCGGCCCGTCCCGTCGGGTTGTTGGGAGAGCACAGAAAGGTGATGGTCGGTTGCGCCTTGTCGAGCAGATCGTCGACGACGTCGAGATCGAGGCGGAAGTCCGGTGTCCGCCACCCGCTCACCACCGTCGTGGCCGTGAGCGAGGCGATGTGGCGGTGCAGGGCATAGGTCGGCTCGAAGATCGCCGCCGTCCGCCCGGTTCCCCCGTAGGCCAGCAGCAGGCACTGGAGCACCTCGTTGGAACCGTTGGCGCAGAACACACGGGTCGGGTCGACGTCGTGGAAAGCGGCCAGAGCGCGGCGCAGCTCCGACGCGTGACGGTCGGGGTAGCGGTTGAAGTCGATCCGTCTGATCTCGTCGGTCAGCTCCGTCAACCACTCCTCCGGCGGCGGCAGAGGTGACTCGTTGGTGTTGAGCCGCACCTCGACGTCCACCTGGGCGGAGTGGTATCCGGTCAGTCCGACGAGGTCGTCGCGGACGGGCACCGCTCGTCCCATCAACGGGACCCGTCGGGCAGGACGGTGACCACGTCACCGTCCACACGGACGGGGGCGGCCTCCCCCCGCAGACGAACGGATTCGGCGTGCGCACCGAGACCCTCGGCCTCGGCGATGGTGACGACGGAGGGCGCCAACCGGGCCAGGGTGGCCCCGTCGAGTGATACGGCGTGAATGTGGGTGCGGAAGTCGTCCACCCGCAACGCCGACGCGAACCGGGCTGTCCGCGCCGTCGGCAAGACGTGGTTGGGCCCGGCCACGTAGTCGCCCACGCTCGCCGGCGCGTAGGGGCCGACGAACACCGCCCCGGCCCGACGCACCAGGGGCAACAGGGCCTCGGCCCCTTCGAGGAGCAGCTCGAGGTGTTCGGGCGCCACCACGTTGGCCACCGCCATCGCCTCGGCCGGCCCGTCGACGAGCACGGCGTACCCGCCCGATCCCAGCGTGGCCTCCAGGGCGGCCCGCCGCGGCGAGCGCTCCACCAGTCTGTCGACGGCCTCGGCCACTGCCTCGGCCAGGGGGGCCGACCACGAGACCAGCCAGGCCAGGCCGTCGGGTCCGTGTTCGGCTTGGACGACGATGTCGATGGCCGCCCACGACACCGGCGTGGTTTCGTCGGCCACCACCACGACCTCCGACGGGCCGGCGTAGGCGGACGGGACTCCCACGATGCCCGCCACCTGTCGCTTGGCTTCGGCCACGTAGCGGTTTCCCGGTCCCACCACGACATCGACGGGGCCGATGGTCTCGGTCCCGTACGCCATGGCCCCGATCGCCTGGGCGCCACCCACGGCATAGACCTCGTCGATCCCGGCGATGGCGGCGGCGGCCAGTGTCTCCGTGGCGATCCGCCCGTCGGGGCCGGGGGGGACACAGAGCACGAGCTCCTCGACCCCCGCCACCCGGGCCGGCGCCGCGCACATGAGGACGGTGGAGGGATAGCGGGCCAGTCCACCCGGCGCGTAGAGACCGGCACGGCCCACGGCACGCACCAGATGCCGGACGGTCACACCGTCGAGGACGAAGTCTCCGACAGGCGCCGGCTCGTGGCGATGGTACGCCAGGATGCGGTCATTGGCCAACTCGAGGGCACGGCGGAGGTCGGGGGAGATCGCCTCCCGGGCGTCGGCGATGTCGTCGGGGGACACCGCGGCGCTGTCGAGGGCGACGCCGTCGAATCTCTGCGTGAGGTCCCGGACGGCGCCGTCGCCACCGGTCCGCACCTCGTCGAGGATGGCCCGGACTTCGGGGGACGGAAAGCTCGCCTCCGACGTCGGACGCGGCACCACCGCCGCCATACCGGCGGCCGGGACACCACGGAGGTCGAGTCGGGTAAGCAGCACGGGCACACGATGGTACTCGGGGGTCACCAGCCCACCGGCCCGGGCGGCGGCCTCCGGCGACCAACGGTGCACGGGCTCAGGTCGCCGCCGGCGTCCCCATGGGACATCATCGTGTGATGCCCGTCCCGCTTGCCGAACTGTCGTCCGTCGCCACCGCCCTCGACGAGCTGACCCGTCGGGTCGTCACCTTCGCCGATCAGGCGGCGGCGGACCATGACGACGAGACGGCGTCAGAGCTCTTCGCCGTGGAGCGGGCGCTGCGCGGGGCCAACCGGCGCCTCGGAAGACTCACGGCCCCGCGCGGCCGGCGTCGTTAGACGACCTGTCGTGGGGACAGCTTCCGATGCGACCCCCCGACGATCAGCTCGGAGTGCCACCCACAATCGGGGACACCAGATGCTTGCCGCCCGTGCTTCCGGCGAAGGGGGCGTCCCCGAAGGCGTACACACCTCCGTCATCGCCGATGACGTCGTAACCACCGCTGTCGGGGCTCACGATGCCCACGATCGGCTTGTAGGACGTCAGATGGAGCCCCGGCACCGATCCGTGGAAGGCGGCGTCGCCGAGCGAGAACACCCCGCCGTCGGCGCCCACCAGCCAGTAGCCGTTCCCGTCGGTCGTGGAGGCGATGCCCACGATGGGTTTGGCCAGCTTCTGGCCGGCCAGAGATCCGTGGAAGGCGGCGCTACCGAAGGAGAACGCTCCACCGTCGGCGCCCACCAGCCAGTAGCCGTTCCCATCGGGTGCGGAGACGATGCCGACGATCGGTTGGGCCGGGGTGACGTGGAGACCGGGAAGCGAACCATGGTAGGCGGCGCTACCGAAGGAGAACACTCCGCCGTCGGCGCCCACCAGCCAGTAGCCGTTCCCATCGGGTGTGGAGGCGATGCCCACGATCGGTTTGGCCAGCTTCTGGCCGGCCAGAGATCCGTGGAAGGCGGCGCTGCCGAAGGCAAAGACTCCGCCGTCGGCGCCCGCCAGCCAGTAGCCCCCGCCATTTGCCGTGGAGGCGACGCCCACGATCGGTTTCGCCGGGGTGATGTGGGAGCCGGTGAGCGACCCCTGGTAGGTGGTGCCGAAGTCGAAGACACCGCCGTCGGCGCCGACCAAGGTGTAACCCTGCGACCCGTAGCCGAAGGCTGTGGCGATCGAGATCGGGCTCCTGCCACCCGGTCCCGTCAACACCACGTCCACCTGGCCGATCCCCGGCGGCGCGATGGCGGTGATCTGGGTGTCACTGTCGATGGTGAAGCTCAGGGCGGGCGTGGTGCCGAAATCGACAGAGGTGACGCCGAGGAAGTTGCAGCCGGTGATGGTCACCTTCGTGTCACCGGTCGGGTTTCCATGGGTCGGGCTGATCGACGTGATGGCCGGGTTCGTCCCACCCCCGACGATGGTCAGCGGCGACGTCCCCGAGACGGTGGCGGGGGTTCCGGGAAGGCCCGTGTCGTTGGGCTCTGTCACGGTGACGGTCGGGCTACCCGAGGCCACTCCGCATGGGATCACGAAGTTCCCAGTGATGGCCGGCGAGACGAGCGGCTTGCCCACGTCGTACGAGGCCTCGCTGATGGACGCCTCGGCGTCGGCGGGGGGAACCGCCCCGATGGAGACGTTGGCCGCTGAGAGCTGGTTGACCACTCCCGAGTTCCCCCACCAGCCCCCGCCGCCGGTGATGGTCACCTGCTGGCCGATGCCGGCGCTGGTGGGGCTGAGCGAGAGAGCGGGTGCCTGGGGGGTGGGCTGGCCGCTGTAGATGAGGGTCACTGTTCCGTAGGAGGCGTCCGTGTTCGGGTTGGCCAGCGACAGCGAACAGCCCACCTGGCCGGCGTCCACCTGGGCCTGGGTGGGCGGGCAGACCCCGTTGGGGTCCCCGGCCACGAAGGGCGAAGGCACGGTGAACGTCTGCGACAACGTGCCCGAAGCCGTGGTCTTCCAGGCCTGGAGGGCGCCCACGTCGGCCTCGGCGGTCTGGTTCGCGGTCGAGACCAGGCCTGCCACGGCGTCCGCCTCGACGCCCACGAGCTGGGTCTTGACCGGCAGGCCGGTGCAGGAGATCATGATCCCCGATCCCGGCGTGACGCCGGTCACGAAACTCGTCTGCCCGCCGAAGGTGCACGAGGCCGCCGCCTCGGCCGGCGAGGAGCTCTCCACCACGACCGCTGCGGTCGTCCCGCCGATCATCAGCGCACTCGTCAACAGAGCCGTCCCGAGGCGCGCTGCCATTCCCCCTGAGTGCCGCCGGTACCTCATCCCCACCCCTCCTGTAGGTCCCAAACCCTGGCTCGTCCCCCTGAAGCCCGGCCCAAGGACCGATGACCGCAAGGCCCCCAATCTACCGCCGGTGGTGGTTCCTGTCACCTTCGGTGATGCCTGCCACCTGCGACGACGCCTGCCAGCGACGACCCTCGGACGGAACCGGTGCGCTCCGGCCGGCGTCATCGGTGCTTTCCAGGTCGGCTCAGGTGGAGCGGGCTGCGCCCTCAAGCGGGCGAGAGATGAGTACGACGGAGGTCGTCGAGACTCACGAGGCCCATTCCCCGCAAGACCCTGTTGGGCATCTTGGCGTTGGAGAGCGTCGTGGCGTGTCGACGGATGATCGTCGATGGCAGCCGCATGCGGATCCACTGGTCCAGATCGTCGAACAGCGACGTCACATCGCCAACCTTGTCGTCGTTGCCCCAGCCCTGAATCACGGGTTTGAACGGCTCGATAATCCGTCGAAGGGGAACCGGAGCCAGCCGCCGGGTACGTTGCCGCACCTCGGTGTGGAGCCGGTGGAGGTGGATGTTGGCCAGATCATCCCGAGGGCGTTGTCGCCGGCCGAAGCAGGGAAGGACTTTCACCTCCTCGTCGTCGGAACTGCTGGGCGTAAACGCGACGACGGCGCCCCGAAGGGCGCCGTCGCGCGAGCGCGGCGGGTGGCGGATCCCGGCCGCGCTCTTCACGGAACCAGGTGGCGGGAACCGGTTCCGGTTCCCTCTACAACATCACGCCGGCGCCCGATCTTCCCGGCGCGGAACCACAACATCTTCACAACGTCGAACGACCGGTCGACCGGGTGGGGCGAACCACCTTGGTCGAAGGCCCTGGTGGCGGGCGAATGGGCAGCTCCGCCGAGGGACAGAGATCCGCCAGCAGGCATTCCCCGCACCATGGCCGGCGGGCCAGGCACACCCGCCGGCCATGGAGGATCAGACGCAGGCTGAAGGCACCCCACGCCGCGGGGGGGAGCAGGGCGCAGATCTCCCTCTCCACCTTGACCGGATCACGCTGGACGGTGAGACCGAGTCGACGGGTGATCCGGCCCACGTGGGTGTCGACCGGGAGACCGGGCAGCCCGAAGGCCACGCTGCGGACCACGTTGGCGGTCTTGCGCCCCACCCCCGGAAGCTCTGTGAGCTGCTCCAGGTCCGACGGCACCTCGCCACCGTGGCGCCCGGCGACGGCTTGCGCCATGCCGATCAGGCTGCGGGTCTTGGCCCGGAAGAACCCCGTCGAGTGGACGAGATCCTCCACGACCTCGGGCGGTGCGGCAGCGAGGGCCTCGGGGGCGGGGTACGCGGCAAAGAGCGCCGGGGTGACCATGTTGACCCGTTCATCGGTGCTCTGGGCCGACAGGATGGTGGCCACGAGGAGCTGGAACGGCCCATCGTGGTGCAGGGCGCACAACTCGGTAGCGGAGCCCGGGTACTCGTCGGCGAGGCGTGCCGCCACCGTTCGCGCCCGTCCGCGCAGGCTGGGCGGACGGGGCACGCTCGACAGGCTAGCGACGGATCGACGGTTCGTGCCCGGTAGCGTGACGTGGCAGTGCATCATGTCGAGATCAAGCGGCGCATGGGCGAGTCCGATATCGCCGAGGTGTCGGACCTCCTCCACGAGGTCACCGTGGCCGACGGTCATCGGCCCCTCGGCGAGCACAAGTGGCTCGACCTCGTCCACGGGGGCCGCACCGGCTTCGCCGGCTTCGTGGCCCGTGACGGTTCGGACGGCCGGCTCATCGGCTACGCCCAATTGAGCCGGGGCCACAACACGTGGGGACTGGAGCTGGTGATCCGCCCCGATCATCGCCCACCGGGTCATGACGTGGGAACGAACCTGCTCGACGCCGCCCTCGACGAGGTCCGTCGTCTCGGTGGCGGCCACATCCACCTCTGGGTGCCCAAGCCCACCGCCGACACCGACGCCATGGCGGCGGCGGCGGGGCTCGGCCGCGGCCGCGACCTCCACCAGATGCGGCGGCCCCTCCCCGTCGACGACGGCGGCCCTCGGGTGGCCACCCGACCCTTCGAGCCGGGCCGGGACGAGGAGGCGTGGTTGGACGTCAACAACCGCGCCTTCGCCTCACATCCCGAACAGGGTGACTGGAGCCTCGACACCCTCCTCGAGCGCGAGGCCGAACCCTGGTTCGACCCCCATGGATTCCGGCTCCACGAGCGCGACGGACGGCTGGCCGCCTCGTGCTGGACCAAGGTGCACCGGGACGAGAGACCTCAACTCGGCGAGATCTACGTGATCTCGGTCGACCCCGACTTCCAGGGCCTCGGGTTGGGACGCGCCCTGGTCCTGGCCGGGCTCGACTATCTAGCCGCCCTCGGGATCACCGTGGGCATGCTCTACGTCGACTCCGCCAACGACACCGCCGTCGGCCTCTACCGGCACCTCGGATTCGTGGTGGACCACGTCGACCGCGCCTACACGGCCGACATCGTCCCCGCCGTCTGAGTCTGATGGATGTCAGACGCACCTCCCCTTCGTCAGCGACGGGCGGACTTCCGGTTGGTCCGTGCCAATTTCCTCTTCTTCTGCTGCGACACGGCAGTCCGTCCGCGACGTGGTGCCGCGCCGGCCCTCGGGGGTGACCTGCGTTCACTCGGTTGTGCGGGAGCCGTCGACGGTTCCGGACGGGCCGAGACGACGAGCAACCCGGTCACCCCCGCCACGTCCAGCGCCCACCACGGCCACTCCCCGAGATGCCATTGGGCGACGATGGTCGTGCCGACGGCGACGACGATGGCGGCCACGAACCGGCGGTTGGTGGCGCGGGCGGCCACCACCAACCCCACCGCCAGTGCCGGCCAGACGTAGTAGGCGGTCATCACCGATTCGGTGTAGCACCGCAGCGCCAGCGCCACCGCCGTCGCCCAGAGGAGCATGTCGGGTTTGTTCTTCCAACGGCGAGCCCACCAGCCGACCAGGACAGCGAGCGCCAGAGCAACGAGACGCAGCGGTCCGCCGCCGACACTCGTACTGGTCCCTCTTCCTCCAAGCTTCGGGGCCAGGAACGTCCATGGCGTCCGGTGGTCCGACGGCAGTCGGGGATAGGCGGGTTGCGAGGTCAACGTGTGAACGGTGGCGTGAAAGCTGGAGACGAGAGACGGGATCGTGACGACTACAGCCGGGATCGCCCCACGCAGCACCAACGTCAAGGCGCGACGGCGTCCGCCCATAGCGAGAAGAATGGGAAGAATCACGATGACCAGAGGCTGCACGGCCATCGCCGCACCGAACAGCCAGCCGGCGCCGACCCAGCGCTCGTCCAGGGCCAGGAGGACGGCATAGAGGACGAGCGTCATCGAGATGGCGTCCTCCGGATGCCCCCAGAACACGACGACGTTCCACAGCACCGCCGCCTCGGCCAGCGCCAAGATGGCACGCCGCGACCAGGTGACCTGGAGTCGCTCGGCCAGCGCGTCGCAGGCGAAGAGCACAGAACATGACAGGAGAAAGACGTAGGGCGCGAGGAGGATCAGAACCTGGGGGTGGGCGAAGTACTGGTTCCCCCCGGACGTCAGCATGTGGGTACGGAGATTGGGCGATCCCTGGACGAGGAGGATACGGGGGTGTCGGAACAGATGATGATGGCTCCCGATCTCCACCAGCGTTGTGTGCAGGGAGCCTCCCAATGCCGCCAGGGGCGCCAACAGGATCAAGACGCCCGGAAAGGCGAGGAAGCCCGGGGTCGAATAGATGGCACCGGGATGGCCATGGATGAAGTCGACGGCCGCGGCGAACGACGTCCACAGATCGTCCGGCGCCAGCCAGGAGGAGGGCTGACCCTGGACGACCGATCCCCAACGAAAGACGTAGGCCGTCGCCAGGCAGACGAACGCCACCGTGACGACGACGGGCCATGTCCGACGGCGAAGGCGCGCCAGCGCAGCGCCGTCAGGACCAGACTGTCTCTGCGTACCGGTGGCCACGGTCTGCCAGCATGCCACCGGCCACCCTCGTCCACATCAAGATGGAAGGGGACGACCGACGACGGCGCCGACTCCCAGTGGACGCGCCGACTCTCAGTGGACGGTGGAGACCCCCACCGCCGTCCCGATACCGAAGGTGACCCCGGCGGCCACGGCCGAGATGCCGAGCTGTCGCAGCGCCGACCACCACCAGGATCGCCGGGTGAACACCGCCACCGCGGCGCCGACGGCCAGAGCGGCCAGCGCCGATGCCGCGACCGAGGCCACCACGGCGGCGGTGCCGCTCGTCACCAACCAGGAGACCAGCGGGATGACGGCTCCGAGGGCGAAGGCGCCGAACGAGGAGGCCGCCGCCTTGGTCGGTGATCCCAGGGCGTCGGGGTTGATGCCGAGCTCTTCCCGGGCGTGGGTCTCGAGGGCCAGCTCGGGTGTGCGCATCATCTCCGAAGCCAGGTGCCCGGCCACGTCGGGCTCGACACCACGGCTCTCGTAGATGCGCACCAGCTCGCGACGCTCGCCCTCGGGCCGTGTCCGGATCTCGTGGCTCTCGAGGGCGAGCTCGCGCTGGAAGAGCTCGGTCTGGGCCCGCATGGAGACATACTCACCGGCCGCCATCGAGAAGGCGCCCGCCACCAACCCGGCCACGCCGGCCAGCCGCACCACTCCCCCGGCCGGATGGGCGCCGGCGATTCCCAGGATGAGCGAGACATTGGTGACCAGCCCGTCGCTGACGCCGAAGACGGCCGCCCGGGCACTGCCACCCTGGACGCTGCGGTGGTGATGGTCACCCTGACCCCCGCCGGAGGGATGGCGTGCGGCGCTCGTTCCCCAACGCTGGCCGCGGGGCGGGCGGCGGGCGGGCGGGGCGCCTGAGGCCTCTCCGACGGTGTTCACCGGACCCAGCGTAACGGCCGGACCGCCGTCGGGGTGACAGCGGCGGGCCCTTCACCACCTGCAAGAATGTCCCGATGCCTGACGATCGCCGCTGGTTCGACGGATCACAACCGCAGACCCTGCAGGGGGCGGTGATGCTGTGCTACCTCACAGCGGCCTTCGGGCTGATCGGGATCGTGCTCGGCGCCTATCCGGTGGCCGAGATCATTCCCCTGGGTCTGGGGGTCGCCGGATTCGGCGTGGCCAACGAGAAGAGATGGGGATACCGGCTCGGCGTCGTCCTGGCCGGGTTGAACGTGCTCGTCGATCTCCTCTTCCTGGTGGCCTTCGGAGCCCTGTCCATCATCCTCACCCTGCTCTTCGCCGTCGTCCTCCTGGGCCTGTTCCTCCATTCCCACAGTCGCGAGTACGAACGGATCTGGTTCCGCTGAGACGGTCGGCATAAGGTCGGGGCCATGGTCACCACCGTCCACAGTCCCGAGGAATTCCACGCCCTGTCGGGCCAACACCTCGGCTGGTCCGACTGGTTCGTCATCGATCAGGCCCGCGTCGACCTGTTCGCCGACGCCACCGACGACCACCAGTGGATCCACGTGGACCCCGTCCGGGCCGCCGCCGGGCCGTTCGGCGGGCCCATCGCCCACGGGTATCTGACCCTGTCCCTCATCCCGGCCCTGATCCACCAGGTGCTCGAGGTCGAGGGGATGACCTTCGGCGTGAATTACGGATGCAACAAGGTCCGCTTCCCGGCCCCGGTGAAGGTCGGATCCAAGCTCCGGCTGGGAGCGTCGGTCGGCTCGGTCGAGGACGTGAAGGGGGGCGTCCAGGTCATCTTGGACGTGACCCTGGCCACCGAGGGTGCCGACAAGCCCAGCTGCACCGCCGAGGTCGTCTACCGCTACTCCTGGTAGGGCCCGGGTCACCGGATCGGCCACGCCGTCCGTGCCGGCAGGGGATCAGAGGGGCAGGCCCCCGGTCGCCGTCGACGTCGACCCGTGCTCTCGATAGGCGCTGATCACGGCTTCGGCCACCCGCCATTTGTGGATTTCGTCGGCACCGTCGGCGAAACGACTCCAGCGGGCCTGCATGAGCATGTCGGCCAACGGTGAGTCCTTCGAGTACCCCAGGGCCCCGTGTACCTGGACGGCACGGTCGATCACCCGCCACAGGGTGTTGGCCACGTGGTGCTTGGCCATCGACACCTCGGTGGTGAAAGGCAGGCCGCGCTCGATCAGGTAGGCGGCGTGAAGAACCATGAGCTTCGCCTGATACAGCTCGATGGCCGACTCGCTGATCAGCCACTGGATGCCCTGCTTGTCCGCCAGGTACGATCCGTGCGAGTAGCGGGACAGGGCGCGGTCCACCATCATGTCGAGCGCCAACTCGATCTGGCCCAGCCACCGCATGCAGTGGGCCAGCCGGGCGGGGCCGAGCCGCGCCTGGCCGAGCCGGTGCCCCTGGCCCCGGTCGCCGAGCATCTGCGACGCCGGCACACGGAGGTCGGTGATCCTGATCTCGCAATGATTGTGACTGCCCGACATGGTCTCGACGTCGCGGACGAGCTCCCAGCCGGGGGCGGGGACGTCCACGATGAAGGCGGAGGTGGCCGCCTGCGGCACGGGGGGGTCGTCCTCGGTGCGGGCCAGGAGGATGGCGAACTGGGCGCCGCGCGCCCCGCTGATGAACCACTTGTGCCCGTTGATGATCCATTCGGCGCCATCCAGTTCGGCCCGCGTCTGCATCAGCGTGGGATCGGACCCGGCCACCTCGGGTTCGGTCATGGCGAAGCAAGACCGCATGGTGCCCTCGCACATGGGCTTCAGGTACCGGTCCTTCTGCTCGTCGGTCCCGAGTGCAGCAGGGTGTGCATGTTGCCCTCGTCGGGCGCGTAGCAATTCACGACGTAGGACCCGAAGCGGCTCTTGGCCGCCTCGGCCGACACCGCCGCCAGCGCCGTGGGTCCGTATTCAACGCCGCCCCATTCCCGGGGCATGTGCGGCATCCACAGTTCGAGCTCCCGGGCCCGGGCCCGGAGCCGGTCGAGCTCGGCCCGCCAGTCGGCGCGCCCGGCGGTTTCGGAGACCAGGCGCTCCTCGGTGGGGCGGACGTCCTCGTCGACGAAGGCCCGCATCCGCTGGCGGGCGTCTTCCACCTCGGGGGGAAACGTGAAATCGATGGCCATGGCGACGAGTTTCGCACCCCGGGCGGCGGCGGCCCGATCTGATCAGGCGCCGGCGTCGTCGGCCTCGCCGCTGACGTGAGGATCGGACCCCTCTCCGACCAGTGCCCTCGCCTCGACCCGCCGGACGGCGTCGGCCACCGTCCGGGGCGCATCCCGGGGGATGAAGTGCCCGGTCCGGGCCACGACCACCAGCTCGGCGCCGGCGATGGCGGCGGCCATCGACGTGGCCACCGAGGCGGGGACGACGACATCCCAGGTGCCCGCTATCACCACGGTCGGAACGCGGACCAGGGGTAGGGCCGCCTCCACGTCGCCGATCTCGCGCACCAGGGCCCGCTGCTCGAAGACGAAGCTGCGCCAGATCTGGCGGCCGAAACCCGAGGCCACCTCCGCATAACGGCGGTCGGGGAGGCTGGCCTCCAGCCACGCCAGGCGCCGACCGGGGACATGACCGGCCAGCTCCCGCAGGCGGGGCAGGATCTTGCCGAAAGCCACCAGGCCGGCGGCAGCGAGGGCCTCCCCCGCCCACGGCCAGGCCAGGACGTGGTCAGCGGCATTGACACTGTCGGCCCGGCCGACGGAACCGACGAGGACGAGGGTGGAGACCAGCTCCGGACGACGGGCCGCCAACAGGACGGCGATGCCCCCTCCGTAGCTGTGGCCCACGATGGTGGCGGGGGCCGCCCCGTGCTCCACCAGCACGTCGGCCAGGACATCGGCGTTGGCCGCCATGCCCCGTGCCTCCCGGCCGCTGTGCCCGTAACCGGGACGGTCGAGCGCGAGCACCCGGTGGTCGTCGACGAGGCGCTCCAGGACACCGTCCCAGTCGCTGGCCAGCCCGGGCTGGCCGTGAACGGCCAGGACGGCGGGGCCCCGGCCCCGGTCAGTGACGAACAGGTCGCTGCCCATGGTCCACGGTGCCGGGAGTGTCGTCGCCCGCCGACGGGGCGGCGCCCGGCTCGACATCGGTGGGTCCGGGGGATGGCGCCGACGGGCCCGGTGAGACCGGTCCGGGGGCGAACCCGGTGGGCGCACCCGGTCGACCGGTCCCCGTGTCTCCCGACTGCTCAGCGGCGTCGGACGCCGGCAGCTCGACGGTGAAGACGGTGCCCTCCCCCGGCGTGCTCGTGACGAAGGCCCGGCCACCGTGGGCAGACGCCAGGGCGGCCACGATCGAGAGCCCGAGCCCGGTGCCCTCGCCGGTACGCGCTTCGCTCCCCCGGTAGAAACGGTCGAACAGTCGAGCGGCCTGGTCGGCGGACAGTCCCGGGCCTTCGTCGGCCACGGTGACCACCGCAAGCGGGCCGTCCAGGCGTACGGCGACGTGGACCGGGGTCCCCTCGGGCGTGTGGACGACGGCGTTGCGCAGCAGGTTGTCGAGCACCTGGCGCAGCCGTGACGCGTCACCGAGCACGAACACCACACCGGATAGCGCCAGCGAGATCCGACGATGGCGGTCAGCGGCCCGAGCCGCTTCGACGGCATCGAGCACCACTGCCCCCAGATCGACACGGAACCGCTCGATGGGTCGACCCTGGTCGAGACGCGCCAGGAGGAGGAGGTCGTCGACCAGGATGCCCATTCGTGACGCTTCGTGCTCGATCCGTTCGGCGGCACGGCGGCGGGCGTCCTCGTCGTCGAGCGCGCCCTTGCGCAGCAGCTCGGCGTAGCCTCGGATCGACGTCAGCGGGGTACGCAGCTCATGGGAGGCGTCGGCCACGAAACGCCGCAGGCGCGACTCGGACAAAGTGCGCTCGGCGAAAGCCGCTTCGATCTGACTCAGCATGCCGTTCAGGGCCGAGCCGAGCCTGCCGACCTCACCACGCTCCTCGGGTCGCCGGATGCGTTGGCTCAGGTCGCCGGCGGCGATGGCTCCGGCCGTCTCGGTCATCTCCTCCAGCGGACGTAGACCGAAGCGCACGATCCACAGGGCCAGAACGAGAAGGGCCGCGACCACGACGATCGACACGACCACCTCCACGTGGATGAGCGAGGCCACGGTCTGGTCGGTAGGACCGAGGGACACGGCAGTGACCAGGGTGCCCCCGGGCACGGCGACGGCCTCCACCCGGTACGTCACCCCCCGAGCCCGGGAGGGAACATCGAAGGCGGGACGGTCAGGGACGTACGCCCCGTGGTGGGTGCCGAACTGGCGCGACGGCGGAGCAGCCTGGACGGGAAGCGGCTGCGGCAACAGCGGTGCCGGATCCTCGCTGGCGTTCGAACCGGACGGGCGCCGGAACACCATGTGGCCGTTGCCGTCGATCACCTCCACGTACACGTCAGGGCTGATCCGGGCGGAAAGGACGGCGGCATCAGGGTGGGTCCCCCTGATCGTCACGCCACCGGGGGACGACGCAGACGGTGGCCTCGCACCCGAATGCGGCTCGGCCAATTCGGCCAGCCATGCCGGCTCGTCGGAGGTGGCTTGGGGGACGTCGGCGGCGACGGCTCGCTCGTAGGTGGCTTCGATATAGCCGTAGGCGGTGTCTTGAGCCACGTCGATCTGCTCGTCGAGTCGTCCGTACAGGAACGACCGCAGCGACGACGACGTGACCAGATCGGTCGTGACGATGCCGGCCACCAGCAGTGCCAGCGTTCCGGCCACCAGCCGTCTCCTCAGGGACACGGCGATCGCCGCCTCACGACCCGTCCGACTCGCGGTCGCGGGAGATCCTCAAGCTGTATCCCACACCCCGGATGGTGTGGATAAGAGGCGGGTCGAAGCTGTCTATCTTCTTGCGGAGGTAGCTGATGTACGTTTCGACGATGTTTGGTTCGCCGTCGAAATCGTAGGTCCACACCTTGTCGACGATGTCTGACTTCGACAGGACCCGCCGGGCGTTCTCGAGGAGGTACCGCAACAGCTTGAATTCGGTGGCCGTCAGATCGATGGGGACGCCCTGGCGCCAGACCTCGTGTGTGTCCTCGTTCATCTCGATGTCGGCGAACATGAGGCGTGCCGCATTGACACCGGAGACTCTCGACGTACGGCGGAGCACGGCGTGGATGCGCGCCACCAGCTCGTCCAGGCTGAACGGCTTGGCCACGTAGTCGTCACCACCCACCGTGAGCCCCGTCACCTTGTCCTCAGTGGCGTCGCGGGCCGTCAGGAACAGTACTGGCGTGTGGATGCCCTCGGCCCGCAGTCGCCGACATACCTCGGTGCCGTCCACGTCGGGCAGCATGACGTCGAGAAGCATCAGGTCGTAACGTCCACGGCGCGCCATGGTGATTGCTTCGCGACCGGTGCCGACCACCTCGACACCGAAGCCTTCGAAACGAAGGGCGGCGCCCAGAAGGTCGGTGATGTAAGGCTCATCATCGACCACGAGGATCCGGGCGGACTTGTTCACCCTTCAATGATCGCAGATGGCGGGTCCCAGCCCCAGGCAGTGCCGTCCGGGGGCGCCCTACCGGCCCGGCCGGGCTCCGGTGGTGCTTCGCAGCGACGACCGGGCCCGTCCGCCGGGTCGCAAGGAGCGGATCACGCGCAGGGCGGCCCACCACGTGACGAGGGCCAGGGCCTCGACGACGATGTGCATCGACATCTTCGACTCGCCCTCGGTCCGCTCGACGAACCGGATCGGGACCTCGACGACACGTCCGCCGTGATCGAGGACCTGCCGGACCATCTCGATCTGGAAGCCGTAACCCTCGGCCCGGACGGCCTGCAGGTCGATGGCGCGCAGGATGCGCGCGCTGTAGGCCCGGAACCCCGACGTCGAGTCCTTGATGCCGAGGCCGAGGAGAGTCGCCGCGTAGATGTTGCCGCCCTGGGAGAGCAGCCGGCGGTGCCAACGCCATTTCGGGATCGACCCGCCGGGAACGTAGCGCGACCCCACCACCAGGTCGACGCCGTCGGCGATGGGGGCCACCAGGCCGGGCAGGGCGGCGGGGTCGTGCTGGAGGTCGGCGTCCATCTCGACGAAGGCGTCCCACCCGCGCGCGAGGCCCCAGGCGAAGCCGGCGCGATAGGCACTGCCGAGTCCCGACTTGGTCGACCGGCGCAGGACGTCGATGTGGCCCAGCTCCACGCCGGCCTTCTCGGCCAGGTCGGCGGTGCCGTCGGGACTCCCGTCGTCCACCACCAGGATCCCGGCGTCGGGCAGGGAGAGACGGACGGCACGCAGGACGCGATCGATGTTCTCCGCTTCGTTGAATGTCGGCATGACGACGAGGGCGGCCACGGGCAGAGCCTACGGGACCGGCAGCGTGGGCCGATCGCCACCCACGATCTCGAGCTGGGCCTCGGGAGAGGTGGACTGCCACATCTCACGCACGACCACCTGGATCGCGCCGGCCAAGGGGATCGCCAACAAGGTCCCCACAAATCCTCCGAAGAATCCACCGACGAGGTCACCGACATTGGCCCCCACCAGAATGGCGATCAGGACGAGCAGCGGGTTGATACGCACCGTGCGACTCATCACGATGGGATTGAGGATGTGGTTCTCCACCTGTGTGTAGGTGAGGAAGACGATGGCGAAGACGATGAAGGCGCTGACGGAGTGCGTCAGGGTGAAGGCGGCGGTGGGTATGCCGGCCACGGCGCCACCGATCATGGGCAGGAAGTCGAACAGGGCCACCCACAACGCCCACAGCAGCGCGAACGGCACCCCCAGGATCGTCAAGGTGATGAGGACGACGATGCCGGCGATCACCGAGGTGATGAAGTTCCCGAGCATGAAGCCGGTCACCGACCGGCTCACCTCGCCCGAGATGCGCCACACCCGTGCGGCGCGCTCGGGCTGCATCATTCCGAGCAACCCCCGGCGGAGCTTCGGTCCCTCGAGGAGCAGGAGGAGGACGAGGACGAAGATCACGAACAGGGCGAAGAGGAGGCTGACGGCCGCCTTACCCAGTGTCAGGGCCGGTTTCGAGAGGTTCTTGGCGAAGGTCGAGAGCTTGGGGACGAGGTTCTTGTCCACCCACTGCTGGACGTGGTAGCGCCGGGAGAGGCGGCCCAGGGGGCCTTTGCCGTGCTCGACCTGCTGGACGTAGCCGGGCAGCTTGTGGGCCAGGTGGGTGAGGCCGTCCACCAGCGGGTAGCCGAACAGGGCGGCCAGCCCGGCGAAGACGATCACGCCGAAGACGGTGACGATGGCCACGGCCAGGCCCCGGCGCTGCACCTTCCAGCGCTGGAGGAGGACGACGACCGGGTTGAGCAGGAGGGCGATGAACCCCGCCACCACCATGAGCAGGATGATCTCGCGCAGCTTGTAGATGAGCTTGCCGGCCAGGAACACCACGACCACGATGCCCACGGTGGCCAGGATGGCGAGGAGGGGGATGCCCCGGGCCGCCGCCGCCTCCCACAGCTGGTCCCGGCGGGAGTCGGGCAGCGTGTCGTCCGGCATGGGCCCAGCATGGCAGCTTGAGCCACGGCGAACGTGCCAGCATGAGGGGATGCCGGGCCACAGCCACAGCACCAGGCCACGCCGGCGGATACGCAGAGAGGTCAAGTGGACGATCAGCGCGGTCGTCGCCGTCCTGGTGGTCGAGTTCCTGGTCCTGCCCCTGCTCCGCAGCTCCAACCAGGCGCTCAATCGGGTCTCCCACATCAACGTCGCCTACGTCATCGTCGGGCTCCTCCTCGAAGCCGCCGCCCTGGGGGCGTACGCCCAGTTGACCTACACGGTGCTCTCACCGGGGGGGCCGAAGCGGTGGCGCCTGCTGCGCATCGACCTCTCGAGCCTGGCCTTCAGCCACGTCGTTCCCGGCGGCACCGCGCCCGGCGTGGGGTTGTCGTACCGGCTTCTCTCGCAGTCCGGCGTGCGGACGGCCGACGCCGGTTTCGGTCTGGCCATGCAGGGTGTGGGCTCGGCCGTCGTCTTGAACGTCCTGTTCTGGTTGGCCCTCATCGTGTCGTTGTTCACCAACGGCTTCGACCCCCTCTACACGTATGCGGCGGGGGCGGGGACGCTTCTCATGGGATCGTTCGCCGCCGTGATCGTGGCCCTGACCAAAGGGCGGCGGCGGAGCATCGAGGTCGTCCATCAGTGGGCGGACCATCTGCCCTTCCTGAACGGCGACCGGCTGGCCGAGGGCGTCCAGCGCGTGGCCGATCGCCTGAAGATCCTGGCCGGTCAGAAGGACCTGGTGCGCCAGGCGGTCCTGTGGGCGGCGGCCAACTGGCTCTTGGACGCCGCCTGCCTCTTCGTCTTCATCGTCGCCCTCCACGGCTACGTCTCGCCCATCAATCTCCTCGTGGCCTACGGGTTGGCCAACATCCTGGCCGTCATCCCCATCACCCCCGGCGGCCTCGGCATCATCGAGGGCATCCTCATCCCCGCCCTCCACGGCTTCGGTGTCCCCTACGACGTGGCCACCCCGGCCGTCCTCGGCTACCGGGTGGTGAACTTCTGGTTGCCCATCCCCGTGGGCGGCGTCAGCTACCTGTCGCTCCGGTTCGAATCCCTCAGCTGGCGCCAGCGTCTGAGCAAGGCACGCGAGGAGATCGTCGAGCACCCGTCGCAGCCCTCGTCGAACGGCCCGAAGCCGGCAGTCCCGAGTGATCGAATCCTCACCGACGAGCACACCGTGGACGCTCCGGGCATCGCCGTCCCCGACATCGCCGACGCCACCATCCCGACGGTCCCGACGATCCCGGGAAGGCCCGAAGAGACACCGTCACGGCGCCACCGGGGCGACGCCGCCTCCGGCTGAGACGAAACCTCAGGCCGAGGCCACGCCGAGCGTCTCGGGTTCGCGTCGGCGCCGGGCCCGGTCCCGGGCCAGATCCTGGAGTCGGTGCTGGACGCTCACCCCCTCGAGGGCGGGGACACGGCTCCAGGTGCCCGTGGCACCGAGAGCCCACGAGTTGGTGTCGTCGGCCAGGTTGAGGTCGAGAACCTCGAGGACCCTCGCCTGCAGCTCCACGTCGGTGACGGGGAAGAGGACCTCGATGCGCCGGTCCAGATTGCGCTCCATGAGGTCGGACGATCCGAGCAGGAGGGTCAGGGGACGCTCGTCGGTGCCACCGAAGCGGTAGATGCGCGAATGCTCGAGAAAGCGGCCCACGATAGAGCGCACGCGGATCGTCTCCGACAGTCCCGCGACTCCCGGCCGCAGGCAGCAGACACCGCGGACGACGAGATCGATGGGGACGCCGACGGCCGACGCCCGGTAGAGGGCGTCGATGACCTCGGGGTCGGTGAGCCCGTTCACTTTGATGATGATCCGACCCGACTCCCCCGCCGCCGCCTCCGCCTCGATCAACTCGAGGACATGGTGACGAAGAGCCACCGGGGCCACCGTCAGCTTGCGGTACTGGGCGTACCGGCTGTACCCGGTCAGGAAGTTGAAGAGGTCGCCGACGTCTGCGCCGAGCTCGGGGTCGGCCGAGAGCAGACCGAGGTCCTCGTACTGCCGCGCCGTCCGGGGGTTGTAGTTGCCCGTCCCGAGATGGCAGTAACGACGGATGCCCTCCTCCTCCCGCCGGACGACGAGCGCCGCCTTGGAGTGCGTCTTCAAACCGACCAGGCCGTAGACGACGTGGACGCCGGCCTCTTCCAGGGCCCGGGCCCACAGGATGTTGTTCTGCTCGTCGAAGCGTGCTTTGAGCTCGACCACGGCGGCCACCTGTTTCCCCGACTCGGCGGCGTGGATCAACGACGCCACAATGGGACTGTCGCCCGAGGTGCGGTAGAGCGTCTGCTTGATGGCCAGGACGTCGGGGTCGAGTGACGCCTGGGAGATGAAGGCCTCGACCGACGTGGTGAACGAATCGTAGGGATGGTGCACGAGAACGTCGCGCTCGCGCAGGACGGCGAAGAGGTCCGAGGGCTCGTTGCCGGCGTTGGCCAGGCGGGGGGCGGTCATGGGTGCCCACGCCTCCTCCTGCAGCTCGGGCCGGTCGAGGGCGTGGACGGCCCACAGTCCGCCGAGGTCGAGGGGGGCGGCCGTCTCGTAGAGATCCTCGGGACCGAGGTCGAGCTCGTGGACGAGCATGTCGCGGGTGTCGGGCGCCATGTCAGCCGCCACCTCGAGGCGAACAGCACGGCCGAAGCGTCGCCGGCGCAGCTCCATCTCGACGGCGACGAGGAGATCGTCGGCCTCGTCCTCCTCGAGGGCCAGGTCGGCGTTGCGGGTGACACGGAAGGCGTAGTGCTCCCCGATGACCATGTCGGGGAAGAGCGTGGCCAGATGGGCGGCGATGATCTGCTCCAGGGCCACGAAGCGTTCGCCGTCGGGCATGACCACGAAGCGCGGCAGAAGGGGCGGGACCTTGACCCGGGCCACGCGCTCCTCACCGGTGACGGGATCACCGACGCGGACGATGAGGTTGAGCGACAGGTTCGAGATGTAGGGAAAGGGGTGACCGGGGTCGACCGACAGCGGCGTGAGGACGGGGAAGATCTGCCGTTGGAAGACGTCGACCAGGTAGTCGCGGTCGTCGTGGTCGAGCGACGACCAGTCCGAGAGGCGGATCCCGGCGGCGGCCAGCTCCGGTGCGATCTCGTCGACGAAGATGTGGGACTGCCGGGCCACCAACGCCGACACCCGGGCCCCGATGGCCCGCAGCGCCTCGCTCGGCCGCAGTCCGTCGGCCGACCGGGCCCGCAGGCCGGCGTCGACCTGGTCCTTCAGACCGGCCACCCGGACCTGGAAGAACTCGTCGAGGCCCTCGGAGAAGATGGCCAGGAACTTGACCCGCTCGAGGAGAGGGACCCGCTCGTCTTCGGCCAGGTCGAGCAGCCGGGCCCCGAACTCGAGCCAGGAGAGCTCCCGGTTGGTGAAACGCTCGGGGCCCAGCTCGGAGAGGGTGTCGCTCACGCTGCGGCTGAGCGTCTTCAACCGGCCCGGCGCCCCGCCGTCGGTGGGGGTGGCACCGCCCGGGCCGTTCTCCCGGGCAGGCGGGATGCGGGGGATCGGTTCGGTCTGCATCTCCTCTCCAGGCTACCTGAGCGTCGGTGGCGGATCCCTCGTCGCCGGCACGCCGAGAAGCCTCGATTCGGGGCCCACCGGCGATAGGCTCACGCCCGGTGGCCTCCCTGCTCAGCCGTCGGCTCCCCGGGCAGGGCACCCGGCCGCCGGGGCCCAACGCCCGGCGGCGGACCGAGCTCGGTCTACTCATCCTGAGCGCCCTGATCATCCTGGCCGCCTACGTCCTGGCCTCCGCCGGGACGACGGCGAAGATCCCCGGCGACCTGGGACCGTTCCTGGCCATCGTGCTGGGCCTGGCCGTGGCCGCCCACCTGGCCAACCGGGTCTACGCCCCCGACGCCAACCCGGTCCTGCTCCCCCTGGTCTCCCTCCTGAACGGCCTGGGCTACGTCATGATCGCCCGGATCGGCCCGCCCCACTTCGCCACGGCGCAGGCCGGCTGGACGGCTGTCGGCGTCGGCGCCTACATCCTCACGCTGATGCTCATCCGCCGGTCGCGCGACCTCGACCGCTACCGCTACCTGCTGTTGTTGGGCGCCGTCATCCTCATGCTGGCCCCACTCGTCCCCCACCTGGGCCTTCCCGTCAGCACCACCGGGACCACGGTGAAACTCTGGGTCCACCTCGGGCCCATCAGCGGACAACCGGTGGAACTGGCCAAGCTGGCGCTGTGCATCTTCTTCGCCTCCTACTTCGCCGAGAAGCGCGAGCTGTTGTCGGTCCCCACCTTCCGCCTCGGGAACCGCCTCGTCCTCGACCCCCGACCGCTCGGACCCATCCTGGTGGCCTGGGGTTTCGCCATGCTCGTCCTGGGCGCCGAAGGTGACATCGGATTCGCCCTGCTCATCTTCGTGCTCTTCATCTCCATGCTCTGGCTGGCCACGGGCCGTGGCCTGTACGTCGTCGTCGGACTCGTCCTGTTCGCCGTGGGCGCCCTCGTGGCCAGCCACCTCTTCAGCCAGGTGGACGTGCGGGTGGAGAACTGGCTCCATCCGGGGAGCCGCTACAACCTGCCGATCGGGCAGAACTCGTACCAGCTGCAGCAAGGGCTCTTCGGCCTGGGGACCGGGGGTCTCACCGGTACCGGACTCGGCTTCGGCCTCATCGGCTACATACCGAACGTCAACTCCGACTACATCTTCGCCGCCTTCGGCACCGAGATGGGACTGCTCGGGACCTCTCTCATCGTGTTCGCCTTCACCCTGATCGTCGGCGCCGGCATGCGCATCGCCCAGACGGCGCGCTCCGAATTCGCCAAGCTCCTGGCCGCCGGGCTCACCGTCATCATCGGGATGCAGGCCTTCTTCATCATGGCCGGCATCGTCCGCCTGCTCCCCCTGACGGGCATCACCCTGCCGTTCATGGCCTACGGCGGGTCCTCGCTGGTGGCCAACTACGTCCTCATCGCCCTCCTCATGCGGATCTCGGACGAGGGTGAACGCGCCATCGTGGCATCCCAGGCCACGGCCACGCCGGTGACCGGCGCCCCGTCGGGTTGACCGACCGTCCTCACGTCCCCGGCGTGACCGGGCCGTCCCTCTCGACCGTGTCAGCCGTGTCAGCCGTGTCGACGGTGTCGACGGTGTCG